>Ga0304730_1001572_pt1 | contig 16977 bp, 34 predicted proteins | sample M_130628_MF_Meta_FD_190474 | JGI IMG/M metagenome (GOLD analysis project Ga0304730, IMG submission 190474) | Freshwater microbial communities from Lake Montjoie, Canada to study carbon cycling - M_130628_MF_MetaG (v2) (version 2) | ecosystem: Environmental > Aquatic > Freshwater > Lake | place...
CAGCATCACATGCTGCTGGGTCTAAGGTTGTTATTTCTCCCACGTTCCCACGTGTAGATGTTAAGAATGCTATCAATGAAACTATTGATGACATGTTCCCTGGCATCTTTGCTGTAACTAGTTACACTTTCAAATATAATCCTTCTGTGTTGGCTTATGCTTTACCGAATGATGTTGAGAATGTTATTGCTGTTTCTGCACAGTCTACTGGTCCTACTAAGGAATGGTATCCTGTTCGTGCTTGGCGTGTAGACCCTATGGCTAACACTGATGCTTTCGATTCTAAGAACACTATCAGTATTTATAGTGTTGTTGATGCTGGTCGCACTATTAATGTTACTTATTCTACTCAGCCTTCACCTATGGAGAATGGTAGTGACGATTTTGAGTCTACTACGGGTCTTCCAGCATCCTGTAAGGATGTGGCTGTTCTTGGTGCAGCATACCGTCTGTCTGCTTTCATTGACCCTGGTCGTTTGACGTTTGGTTCTGCTGAGGCAGACCAACAGTCTCAGATTGCTGGTCGTTCTTATGGTGCTGGAACTTCTGCTTCTAAGTATCTTCTTGCTCTTTATCAACAGCGTCTTCAGCAGGAGACGAATAAGATTCAGGGTCGTTATCCTGCACGTCTACACTACACGAGGTAATAATGCGTAACTATAAATCTACCGTAACTGCACGCACTCTTTCTACTGCTGTAATTAGCACTACTGCTACTAGTATTTTTCTTTCTGATACTTCTGCATTGCCAACGTATCCTTTTACTTTAGTGTTGGACCCTGATACCACTAACGAAGAGATTGTTACTGTTACTGGTGCTGGTGGTGGTACTGGTGAACTTGTTGTAACTCGTGCACAGGATGGTACTACTGGCAAGACTCACTCTATTGTTACTGGTGCTGTGCGCCATATGATTACTGCACGTGACTTGCAGGAACCTCAGGACCATATTGCTGCTACTTCAGCACATGGTACTACTAGTGCTATTGTTGGTAAGGATGATGCTCAGACTCTTACTGCTAAGACTTTGACTTCTCCTGCAATAAATTCTCCAACTATTTCTGGTGGAACTATAGCAACTACCACTATCAATAGTGCAACACTTTCTGGAACTCTTACTAGTACTGGAACCATTAGTGGTGGTAGCATTAGCGGTGCTGGTATTGCTGGTTCAAATATTTCTTTCAGTGGTGGTGGTAATCTTAATCTTGGTATTGGTACTACTACAGCACTAACTGCTAATGGAACGAATATTTCTTCTCCCGAGGTTTCTCGTCTTCAGGGTGTGACTTCTAATATTCAAACGCAGTTGAATAGCAAGCCTACTGTCAAGATGCAGTCAGGTAAGGGTACTACTTCTTCTACTTCTGATGGTGCTATTAGTACTACATCAGTTACTTTTGATACAGCATTCACTGCATCTACTGTTCCTATTGTTACTGTAACTCCGATTCGTACCTTTGGTACTGCTACTCCGAAGATTCAGTTAACTGTTGCGGCTGATGCAAGTAACACTGGTTTTTCAGTATTTTTCACTAACAACTCTGGTATTAGTTTGGCTCTTCCGTTCAACTGGATTGCTGTAGGTTCCTAATGGTTAACTATGATATCACTGAGGCTAGTGCTGTCAAAGGTTTTCCACAGTTTGACTTAAGTTCTACGGAAAGCCCAGCAGCATGGCAACCTACTAAGGCAGCCTATGATTTGTCTATCAATAACATTCCGTTCTTTCTGAGAATCAATAATCAGGACCCTTATGTGCGGGAGACTGCACAATATAAGAAGGACCAGTTTGATTCTTCTAATGAGCCTGGTGAACAGTCTCTTAGTGGTTGGTGGTTGCGTTCGCAAACGTCTTGGCATGAGGGTGCAGGTATTACGTACTACGAACCTGGTATTGAAAACAATGTGAGTCATAAGTTTAAGGATTCTCGTGGTGTAGATATTTGGAACATTGGTGAAGTCCGCATGCTTCCTTCGGTTACTTACGCATACACTGGTACTAATGGAATCAATGCTGCCGTTGGTAACAACGCTGGAACTGATGTACTAATTTCTGGTGACTCTAATGGTGTCTTGAAAAGAATTACTCTTAATGGTAATTCTACTGCTAGTACTGCAAACTATGTGTATACTGCTACTTCGTATCCTCAGGGACATAACGGTTCAAACTTTGGTTTCACTTCAGTAACTACATCTGGTGGAAAGTATTATGCTACATGTTCTGGTGCTATCCATCGTGGAACTGTTGGCACTCTTGATTCTGATGTTGTGTTTGCTCAACATAATGGTGGAAATACTGGTGCTTTTGTTAAGTATGCTAAAGGTTTTGTATTTTTTGGTGAAAACAATGTACTGAATCTTTTGGACACTACACAAGGTAATACCAATGCACATAGTGGTGGTTTTCCTGGTGCCAAGCAGTATGATGCAAGAACGCATATTGATTCTACTTTTGTATGGAATGATGTTGCTGGTGGTCAAACAAATATCTACGCATCTGGTAATGCTGGTAATAGTGGTGAAATTTGGAAAATAGGATTCGATACTTCTCCGACCACTGCAAACAATGGAACATTGTTGCCAGACATGAGTAGTTCAACTGTTAATGCTACACTTCCAGATGGTGAAAAGATTAATGCTATTCATCATTACTTGGGTTATCTTATTGTTGGGACAAGTAAAGGTATAAGGATTTGTCCAATTAATGTTAATGGTGATTTGACTCTTGGACCACTTTTAGTCGAAACAAGTTACAGCGTTAAAGGTTTCACTGAGCGTGGAACCTACATCTATGCAGCAACTAAAGCTATTAGTTCTGGAAACACTAATGGTATTTTGATTAGAATTGATTTGTCTCAACCTTTTGAAGATGGAACATTCCCTTACGCATACGACCTAGAATATGAGTCTGCCCCAAATGCTTCAGAGTGTACTGAAGTTTACAATGTTAATGACCGCTTAGTTATGGTTATTGAAGAGGGTGGCTCTGCTGGCGAGTTGCAGGTTGAACACACAACTGACCATCGCACTACTGGTTTCTTAGAGACTGGTCTGATTCGTTACGCTACTGTTGAACCTAAGTTCTTTAAGTATATTAAAGTTAATGGTTCTGGGGCAAGTAATGATACGATTGGTATCTATACTACTGATTCTTCTGGTGCATATACTGCTGTGGATAATATTCGTCCAACGGATTATGGTAACGATTTACCTCTAGTCAACATTGTTGGTAGTCAGGAAACTTTGGGTATCAAGTTTGTATTCAATAACTCTAGTGCTTCTACTAGTGACCCTGTTATGACTTCGTATCAGTTGAAGTCTCTACCTGCTTCTAAGCGTCAACGCTTAATACAATATCCGTTATCATGTTTCGATGTTGAGATGGATAGGTTTAATGGTTCTACTGGCTATGTTAATAGTGCCTATGAAAAGTTGTCTGCTCTTGAAGCCTTGGAAGAGTTAGGCGATGTGGTTTCTATTACGGATTACCGTACTAATGAAACATATGATGGTCTGATTGAAAATGTAAGATTCTCTAACGAGTCTTCTCCAGATAAGAATAATAATGGTTATGGTGGAATGCTCACCGTTACAGTAAGGAAAATCTAATGGAAAACTTTTTGTACTGGCTAGCCTCTAGCCCTCTAGGAACCGCTCTAAAGGTCGGTGTGGCTGCTTCTCTCGGTTGGGTAGTTGGTAACCCAGATGCCCTTAACCTGCCTCCAGTAGCCCTTGTAGGGCTTGTATCGGCTATTCCTGTCCTAATCAACTGGCTGAACCCAGCAGATGGACGTTATGGCAAGGGTGAAGAGTAATGGCATACCCTGTCAAGAACCCTAAAGTCACTTGCGCCTACGGTGTTAAGGGTCCCCAGTGGACTTCAGGTTGGCATCAAGGCGTAGACTTCGGTGCACCAGTAGGTACACCAGTATATGCTGTAGCCGACGGTATCGTCACATCTGTAGGTCGTCAAGGTCCAGCACTTGGTAAGTTCTCCCCAACTATCAAGCACAAGTTCCGCTTCCGTACATACTACTGCACCTATGCCCACGTTCTAAAGTCACACGTCAATACTGGTGACATTGTAAAGATTGGTCAACTAGTTGCTGAGGTTGGTGTAGAAGGTAACAGTGGTGGACCACACCTACACTTTGAAGCGCAACCTACGCCATTCTGGCAGGTTGGTAAGGGCGTTAATCCTAAATGGATTTTCCGCTACAAGAAACGTAAGTAGACATAAAAGAACCCCCCTTGGAGAAATCCTTGGGGGGTCTTTTTTTTATTTAATTTTCCCAGTTAGGGAATGGTCGGTCAAAGTTTCGTGGATTGGTAGTCCAACGAATCTTGCCATAACTATCCTTGTCTGGATGATAACCAGAACTAGTACTCTTCTCGCCAATGTAAGGGTTCTTCTTTTCCCAATCATAATACTTGAGACTCTTGTCGAACTCGTCCATCTTCTTGTCACGAGACTTCGTGATATTTAACTGATTCTCAAGACCTTTAATCTTCCGACTGAGTTGAATGTTTTCCTTCTCAACAAGGATAGCAAGCGCTGACGCACTAGTAGCACGAATGTCAGCATTCCTTACTGCAATCTCCAAGCGACTGATATGCTTACGCAACTTCTTCTTAGATACATACTTACGCATCTACTGTCTCCTTAATATCTTTTTCAGTGTCTTTCTGTGGAGCGAATCCTCCAAGTTCACGAACCATCTTATTTAAGGCTCGGTTAGCCTGCATCATTGCAGCCCGGGGTGTGGACTTCTCTGGCAGTACCTGCTCATGCAGGGTAGCACCATCCATGTCTTGACCATAGAACAGTTCTACCAGTTCTCTGTCTTTAGGTTCCAGTTTACCCAAAGCATACTTGATGTCTGCGCTGTAAGCCATCCAGTCATTAGATTCGGCTGGCGCTTTTGGCGCCTTTCCGCCCAATGAAAGAGAAGCAGCAATCCTGTTAACGTCGTCAGACAATACAGCAGGTAGCAGTAGTTTGATAAACTCTTTCTTGTAGAAGAAAACATCTTCAGGACTGTACCCTTCGACACGAGCCTTCTCCTTAAAACAGTAATCGTATGCTGCATTGCGTAGAGACTTAGCAACTAGATTATCTAAGTCTTTTTCAGTTTCTACTTGTGTAGTCCACTCCGCAACCTTGCGGGTATGTGAAGCAAACCACATCCACAGTTCCTGTGCTATGTCATCTTTTTCAACCATTCGATATTTCCGATGATACTCGTTCGATATCTGAGATACCATTGCACCATACTGTTGAACAGTTGCTGATGTGAACTCTCCATTACCACTCATAGACCGTTCCCTCAACTACGAATGAACGTCCATTGATTGGTACTGTGACTGGTGTCACGTTGCCTCTACGCTGATATAGGATAGTGAACCCTTGCTGCCAATTAGCACCAGTCTGTCCGAGATAGTGTGCTTGCCCCAAGTCCATGAGATGACCCACTTCGACTCCGTAGAGTCTGTGCCGAATTGTACCACCGAAGCCAGTGTGCTCATGTTGAATACCTTGTTTGTGTGTGTGACCACAGACAACTGAAGACCCAATTTGTTTAGCCAAGGTAAGAGCCGTACCACCAGGTTGTTTGTTTGCACGACCCTCATCTCCGTGAGCGAGTACCCATCCAGGTGCGAAGGGATAAAACTTATCATGATAAGTAATCTCGTTCTCAGCATACCGAAGGAGTTTCGAATACTCAAGGTCTCGTAAAGAAGCGAGCGCTGGGGCATATCTTGAGACGTAGTTTTCGATTCGGTCCCCATGGTTACTCCTGATAGTATGGAAAGGCTTGTCACCTAGGGCTTCCTTGAAGCCAACCATTACTGCAGTTGTCTTATCCAAGCCCTTCTGGAGAGTCCCTTCGAACTCCCCAGCAAGACCCTTGTTCCAACGTGAAGGTTCAGGACTATCAGCCTCATCACCCACACAGAACAACTCATCAGGTTCATAGTCTGCTACAAAGTTCATAACAGCCTTAACCGCACGAGGGTCATGGTATGGCACTTGCATATCTGGAATGACTACAATGGTTTTCATTCGGTATCCCACTTCCCATCTAAGACAAGCATCCCGATGATGCCATAGTTAGCAATATCCATGAATGTGTCACGTAGTGACTCATGCTTAGGGTCTACACCAGTCTTAGTTAGATGGGCTAGACGTGCCACCTTGTCATGTAGCCGTACTGCTAGACCATTCACTGGTCCACCTGGGGCTAGTGCAATGTTGGAGGGACCGTAGTCTTCATGCTTGCTGATAAGCAAGTCTGTCAACTCGTCTGCAGCATCGACCACATCAAAGTAGAAATCTTTCTCATCTCTGATATCTACACGTGAGGAACTAAGACTGTTAGTTGTAAACCTGACGGGTGTGTCGTCACAGCAGTCACAGTCATTCCCAAATCGGTTATCAGACGGATTGCTATCTGTAATGTTTCCTCCATTATTTACCTTTGGATTTGGTTCGTGCCATAGGGGTGTGTCAATTCCGTAGAACTCTTCAAAGAATTCATCTTTAATTTTACTCATTGTTTTACTTTCTCCTGGAAGTATTGTGCACCATGTGTGAGGTACAGTGAGTTAACATCCTGCCCCTCTGGCAGATTAATTATTGTTACGCCTTGGACTTCTTGGGCGACTTTGCGGGCGAACTCGCTGCCCGCTTGGTCACCGTCTGCGAAGATGTAGACTTTTTCGAAGTCTTGGAGGATACGGGAGTAGTGCTTTTTCCACGAGTTAGCCCCAGGAACTCCGATAGACGGAATACCGCATTTGTAATTGAGTGTAATGGCATCGATTTCTCCTTCTGTTACGGCGATAATGTCGCCTGCTGATAGTAGTGCATTTACGTTGTACAACCTGGTTTGAGAGCCAGGCATACCCATGTACTTGGGTTCTTGATGACCTATCGCTCTGAAGCGAATGTCTACCACACCTGATGGTGTGATGTAGGGGATTGCTAAACGACCAGTGAATTGTTCATGCCCTGGCAGAGGCTCTTCGACCAATCCCAGGCGGACTGTATCCGCGTCTACTAGAGATAGCCCCCTGCTGGCGAGATACTCTTCGGCTTTGCTGATTGACTTCTGGTAATGGGTAACCGCCTTCTCTAGCAATTCTCTCTGCGAGTGTGTAAGCTTCACGGAAACCAACCCCTTCCTGTTCCATAATTAGTTTGTATGCGTCACCTTTGGCTCCGCATCCGAAGCAGTTGAACGCTTCATATTCAAGGTTTATAGTTGCTGATGCATGACTGTCGTCGTGGAATGGGCATTGTACTTTGTACCATCCTTCACGCTCACGTCCAGTCTTGCCACCATAGTGCTCTATGATTGATATGATGCTGTGCTTCTGCATTAGTAGCCTGCTTGTTTAATCAATTCGTACCAGATACTTACTGGCATTGTAGCATACCAGTAACCTACGTCAGTTGTCCCACGCTTCTTGTGGATTACCGTACCCGTGTCGGCTTTATCGTTGTGTATCTCTGTCTCTAGTTCAGATATCCACTTGGGTAGTTCGACTCTGGCACAGTTCTTGACTTCGATGACCACTCCTGGAATCCCAGCAATGTCTCCACGGTCAAGAGAGCCGTTAAGAGAACGACGTTCAACATGTTTGCGTCCTTTGGATACTAGCCAGTTTACGACTGCTGTTTCTGCAGCAGTACCTTTCTGCTTTGCTTTACTCATTGCTGCTCACCGTGCTTACCTTTTCTGCATTGGCACTTGCCATCTTGGTAGTCAGTCCATGCTATCAAAGCAAGTGAAACGCTTAGCGCTGTCCAGGCAACTGTAAGACCAGCAACGAGTATTCCTGAAACAATTGTCTCTATCACTCCTGCTCACCATCTAACGCTTTGATGGTTGGGCATGGATAATCTTCAAAGCATTCTTCGCATTCTATCCATTCACCACCAGCACCTGAACCACAACATTCTGGGTCACCACATGAATTGTCATGTACAGTTGTCGGTGAATGTAGTTTACGCACACGTTGAATGGCTTTATTCTTCATTAGCAAGTCTATATATTCATCTTGCTCTATATAGATTTCATCAGCATACAGTTTCGCTTCTTTCTGAACCTCAACCAGTTTATCGTAGGCATATTTCAAATCATCAATCTTGTTACACATTACCAATCATTCCTATCTAGCCATAGAAGAAAACCTAGAAGGATGATTAGTCCTCCACCAATAACAATATCCATTATCGTGTCTCCTCCAAGTCAGCCAGATACATGTACTCTGGGTTGAATCCTAGCCATACAGGATTGTTACCTGATGGGTCAGCCTTACCGTAACGATTCTTTACAGATGATACACCCATCAATCCATGCTGTTGACCAACAGTCAAGATGAGTGCAGGTAACTGGTTCACCATGCCCTGTACAGCAGCACGTGGTGGACAAGGGTCAGAGTTGTATGACTCCTTAGTGTGATGCAGTACAAGTACAGCAGCGTTAGTGTCACGTGCTAGATACTTGAGTTCTTTCATTGCTGAACGCATACTGTTGAAGTCTTCACCATTGTCCATGGAGATATCCATAAGGTTATCTACCACGATTAGTTCTGGAGAGCGACCAAGCACTTCTTCGATAGCAGTCACTTCGTCATCCAAGTCACCTAGGTTAGGTGACGAGTCGAATGACCAGTAAATATGGTTGGCTAACGATAGACGTTGCTTGGCTAGTACGGGATTGTCTGAGATTACTTTCTCTGCTTCTGACTGTGACTCACCAGAAATCATGGAATACAATCGCATTGCCATGGTGTGAGCGTTAGTGTCAGCGGATAGGTATAGGGTTGGTACTCGCATTCGTAGCGCCATTGCTAGGGCTAGTGTAGATTTACCTGCACCTGGTTCTCCAGCAATCATTGAAAGTTCTGAACGCCTTACAGCAATCTGGTTGTCTTCGAATGTTCTGAACACACTAGGTAATGGCTCTCCGCCTATCTCTGGTCTGCCTACAGACCTTGTTAATGTTTTCATTCGACCTCCTTGTTACATTGTTTGCATTGAAATGTAACAAAACCACGCTAAATGTTACATTGTTGCATCTCAGTGCTACGTTTTGCTTGGTTATGTTGCATTGTAGTGCAATAAGGGTGAGCAGTTTAGGACACGTACTCAGGTGCGGCTACCAGCGCTTACAGTAATTATCTGGTGGCTACTGTATCCATCGGGACTCCCGATGGAATACTAGATGGTTGCCCATTCAGGTTGTGAACGGTTCAGCCAGATAGGGTCACACTGTCCTGCTGTACCCTTAGGGGTAGGACAGAACAAGCCCTTCCATTCACCCTTAGCACCAGTACCCTTGCGACCAATCATAGGTCCATGGCTACACAGTCGTGCACCTACGGCTGTCGGTGCTACTGCTGGTGGGGGCACAGGTGCGAATGCTGGTGCTGTTGGTGTGGAGGAAATTACTTCCCCACCTACTGCAGCCAGTACCACATCTACAGGATTGGCTGGTGTAGCCACGATACCTGTCAGCAATTCCTCTAGACCTGCAACACTTTCATGTACCGAGAAGTTGATAGCCTCTAGGATGTTGGTGTTGAGTTCCTCCGCTGTATCAGCACGTACTGTGAAGATAGTGCCAATCTTTGTCTTAACATTAACTACATAATTTTTCTCTGCCATTACTTTACCTCCTGTTTGAACCACTTGCATTTATCTGTTAGGTCACACATCTTGCAATTGTTGAGATTAGGTAGGAACAAGTGAGCCTTACGGGCTCGGTCAAAGTCCGCTACCATGTCCTCAATCTTTTCTAGTGACAGGAAGTCTAGGTCTACTAGCGGTGAAGTGCCACCGTCACGAGCCATCCAATAAGTCCCATACTGGGGTCGGATGCCTAGTTCTTTCTCTAGTCCTGCAGCGTAGAATGCTAACTGTAAATCTGACGATGGTGTACGTTGACCAGTCTTCAAGTCTAGGATTACTAGTTCACCGTTAGGTGTGACCATAACCCTATCGATGTGCATCTGCACAGGGACACCACCAAGGATAGGTTTGAGTCCTAGTTCGATTGCTGGAATGCCATCATCGTTGACCCAAATCTGCCAACCATGTGAACCTGTACGCCACTCTACCCACTTCTGTAGCATGGCACGACCACCAGTTTCCCACCAGACACCGTTCTCCTTGTCAGGATTAGCCTTGGTAGCCCTACCGCCAGCCCTCCACAGTGCCTCTTCCTGCCCCGTAGAAGCCTTCTGACGGGCTTTCTCGTGTTCCCACGCATCTTTCCACACCGAATCAAGGAAAGTACTTTCTAAAGCCTGCTCTGTCATGGTTGCACCTCCATCTGCACATCACAATTATCAAAATTTGGATTGATGAATCTATCTAAAATAAACTCTTCTAACGATGCAAATGTCAATGCATGGTCATCTTGGTAAGCAATGAACTCTTCCATCAAATCATCTGTGTCATAAACCTTGGAACAGGTTACCTTGACTCTCATTTGCCTGTCTCCTCAAAGTAAGCCTTATCAAAGTTCTCTGAAGCCGTATGAACGGCAGAACCACCAGCCAACCACCACGAAGCAGACCCAGACTGCTGAGCCACTCGTGACAGATAATACTTGAATCCACACTCAAGCCAAGTAGTGAACGAAGAGTAACTGATATGTTCAGGTAATTCTAAACCATCTATTTTTATACTCATAATAACCTCCTAGAAATAGTATACACCAATAACAGTGACACACTGTAAACTCTGAACACTTACGGCGTGTCGAAGACACAAGGACTATAATTAAATTACTTAGTAATTAGTTCCCCCCTAAGGGGGAACATAATAGTTACCTAACATCAAACAATGTAGGAGTCGAAGACTCCCAGATTTTAGAAGGACTCAAAAGTTTCATGAGCATGTATCTATCACCCTTGTCAACGCCCTTGATAGCACCTACGTCAACATCCTTTTGAGCCAGATTCTTTGATTCATAAGGACCATAAAGAAGATTGAGCCCACCAGCAACACGAGTAGCAACAATGTACAATTCACGGTCACGACGGAAAGCATCAATAAGTTTCCACACTTCATCAGCCAAATCGTCAACGCTCTCGTGAGCCTGAGAAAGGACATCAAGTAGTGCCTCCATTTCCTTCTTACGTTGTCTCATCAAAACCACCACCGATACCTAGATTCTTGCGGACAAAGGACATGAAGAAACCATCGTCCTCTTGAGCCTGTGGTGGTAGTTCATCGGAAGATAACCACTCATCTGTTTCTGTATCTTGGGCAACACCCAAGCCAGCAAGAGCATGATGGTCAAACTTCACCTCCCATACCCCGTCAACTAGAACACCAGTAACTACAGCATAATGTTTAATCATAAATAATCCCTAACTCCTCAAACAGTTCTCGGTCCACACTATCGTGAACTTCGAATACTGCATCTGTACATTCCAAGATGTGACGTAAGTTATCCATAGCCTCAATTTTACTATCAGCATGAACCTCAAAGTCCACCGTCAAAATCCAATTCTCCATCTTGCACCTCGCTTTCTTCTAGCCAACTAACGAAATCATCTACATTGTCTGCTTGCATAGCAAGGAATTCATAATAGCATGTTACTACGACAAATTGCTTTATCCTTGCAGTTGCCTGCGTGTTCCACCACTCTATAGCCTCATGCAAGAAGCCAACAGGAAGATTACGAATCTCATTAACCCTTTCTAAATCATCATCACTAATCTCCACTAGCATCCTCCTCCTTTTTTCTAGCAAGCAGGTCACGAAGATGGTTCACATCTTTATCGCCAAAGATATTAAAGCCCATAGAACCAAGACGCAACTTAAGTTTCCGTCGAATAGCACCACGCTGACCAGCGTTAGTACCACCCCAGAAACCAAACTCCTCATTGTGCACAGCATGAGTAAAGCACTCCCTGACGAATGGACAAGTTTCACAAATCTGTAGAAGATAAGCATCCTGTCTACTGTAAGTTGGATAAGGCTTGTATGCTTGTCGTGCACTTGGATGAACCTCAGTTGGTGGTTCTAGCCAAGGTTCCTCGTAGTCCTCTGGGTCAGCACCCTGACCTACATGAAAGAACACATCTGTCGGTAGACCAAAACAGTGCTGACTTCTATCGAACTTTGGATAACTTGGTGCAGAAATATCTACCTGCAAATATGGGTAAGACGGATGTTGGATTATCATACAGTACCTCCTAAAGGTAAATATTCTTGGGCAAGAATAATCCTACTCTGAATCATCATGGTCTTCTTTTGCCTCTGCTTCTGCCATCATGTCACGCTCCATGTCTAGCCTAAGTTCTGCCTCAAGTTCCTCACGCTTATCAAACTTATCGTTGAACGCTTCGAAGTCCATCATGCTACCGACTAGATTTAGTTCGATAGCAGTCTTCTCAATGAGGTTACCCCCATCATCAAAGTATTGCACATCACCCAAGGACTTGGGAAAGTCTTCCTCTACAAGTCCAGTAATAGCACGAATAAGGTTATCTTTCTCGGGCGTGTTGCCTTGGAATAGAACCTCAATGACTTGAGGAACTTCATAGGTGACAGCGAGCATGGCGGTGACAGTTCTTGGTAATGACATAATAGTCCTCCTTATTGTAGTTGTGACGATGCACGGTCTAGTAGTATGCCGAGCGCACGATGAAGTGCAGTTAGTTCGTTCATAGTGCAAGCGAAAGCAATCTTCTCGTCAATCACTACGTTGGCTACGTAGTTCTCACGCATCACTTGCCATGCCAACGGACTCCAAGGGTCAATCTCATAAGAGGGAATCTCCTCCTTGTATTCTGGAGAATCCTTAGGAATCTCTGTGAATACAATCCGCACGTTACCTTTCTGCATAGAGTTTCCAACATTAGGGCGTGACCACTTGATGTTGATTTTCTGGAACTTGTTCTCGCTAAGGAATAATTTACCCATAATGATACCTCCTAGTATCCTAGAAATTCGTTGATAGTACGAGCGTCAGCATTGGGATTGTAGTTACCATTGCGGTCCACAATTCCGTAGCATAGGCATGATGCAACGTGTTCCTTGCAATCTATGCAAGAGTTGCACACATCACACACATTGTTCTCAAGAGCCTTACCTGTCACGTTGTGACCACACACGAAGCACTCCTCGTCAGGGTCTGCAACACCACAAGGTGAGCAGGAATCTGCTTCCTCTTCCCACCAAGCATGCTTACTACCTAGCACAGTACCGTCACCAGCCCAAGCACTACCGTAAGGCTTGCTGTATGAAGAGTATGAATAATTGTACTTGTAGGTACTGTTAGACCACCAGATACCGTCAGTCCAATGACCATCATCTTCATTGAGAATGTACACAGGGTCACGTAGTTCTGGTGCAGTAGATAGGATAGCAACCTTACTGCCATAGGTGAACTCCTCAAGACGGCGGAACGTATCCTTGTCGTCAAGTTCCTCAACACCTATCGAACCAAGAATGTCCTCAGCAAAGATACGGGTATCGGAACGGTCATCACCTGCACGAGGCGTGATAGGTAGCATACCATTGTGACCAAGCACAATGTCATGACGACCATCAACCCTGAATGGGTGATTGTTCTCAAGGGTGGTAGAACCATGGGTTGTGTAACGTGCATGGAACATACCGACTGGCTTGTCGGAATTGCCCATCTCGTCAATGAAACGCTCAATAAGACGTTCGTACTTCATGCTACGACCTGTCACAATGCGGTCACCATGATTGACGGCAAAGCCGTAGCCATGGGGATTGTTCTCACTTGCATTGTAAAGGTATTGACGATTAGGAATCTCTCCAAGAGTAACCATAAGTAAGCACATAACTATTCTCCAACCTGTCCAGTCGAACTGAACGTATCTAGGTAACTATTTAGGATTTCATACTCTGGTCGTGTTGCGACCCAAGCAATGAATGACTTGCTACTAAACGCCTTGCCCGTAACCATGTCGTTACAGGAAAGGTTCTCTGTGTATTTCACAGAAGCATCAACAAGTTGCAGGCACATCTTGATGCGCTCTGGCTTGAGTGATGATTGGAAGATGCGCACCTCAAGCGTGGCACGATTCTGCAGATTGACTGCCGAATAGCGTTCACTTGACTCTATCCTACGCAACTTGCGTGAGATGTTGCGCAGATTGTCGTTGTTAAAGTTAGCCCAACGCTCACTGCTACGACCAGCCAGAATCTCGTAAAGGTTCTGGTTGCGAGTGATTAGATGCACGAACCTAGCCTGATGGGAAAGGTTAGCGAATCCGTCACGAGATACGTGAATGTGCAGACCAGCAGTACTGCCACCCCAACCCTCGAAACTACCATCATTGAGTTGCTCAATGCGTTGCCAAGGGAAGTTTTCCATAGCCCAAGCAAGGGTCATAGGATGCGTGACCATCTCGAAACCATGATTGAGGGAACCATCAGACTTGAGATAGGTAACATCATGAATGTCACACGACTCCACACCATCACCGAAACTACTCCGACCACGACCAAAGTATTCCATCTCCAACTCAAATCCCATGTAGGCAACCTGACGGTAGTTACGGATTACCGATTGGACATTTATGGTACGGATAGGGGCATTGTCCACCTCTCCCTCGTTGTGCAGGAAGATAGGATTAGGGCGATAGTCATAGCCATGAATCTCACCATTGTCATAGCAGTTAGACTGATGCTCACTCTGGTAGTCATCATCAACATACTGCTCACAGTTGTCGCAGAAATGGTAATACTGGTCACGACAATTCTCACACACAGAATAGCCACTGGTAGTGCCATGTGACTCGTCTACATGCGTCCAATCGTCACAATGGTTACAGATGAACCAATCGTTACGAGTGCATCTAGCACAGTACGAATCACCACCAACGTAGGCATGAGTAGCCCCAGAGTTGTCGTTAAAGTCATTACCGCAACCATGGCAATTTACATGGCAGTTGGTGCAGACAGGACCACGAGTGCCCTCGAAACCGACCTCGGTGTACTCGTCGATACGAGTAGTGCAACCGACGCAGTGACGAACTTCCTCTACGCTTTCATCATCAAGATTAGGCATACTAAACCTCCTAAAGGTTTTTATTCTTGGACAAGAATAATGTTGTTAACATTGCAGATACCGAAACGGCGACACTTAATTACGCTTACATGATAAATCTAGCGCATTACATGCGCTATGTCAAGCCTGATAGACATTTAATTCCATAATGTCGTAGACGTGCATAGAATCAAACTCAGCCAAATTGCTAGCGTACGCATTGGCATCAGCCTCATTAGAGAACAAAGCCGAACCAACATTCCAATCGTCAATGTCGGCAGAACCATCTTCCGCCTCAATGAAGATAATAGCCCAAACAGTATCTACTTTATGCATCACAACCACCACGCTTTCTTGTCATCTTGATAGTCAATACCATCAACGTCTAGTTTCCAACCGTACTCACGAGCCAACTTCTCACCCACAGGGGCATCAGACAGCACAATCCCACGCCGATTCTCGGAAAAGATACGTTCCAACAATTCCTCATACCACTTTACCATTACTTGCCTCCAATTCTGCCACCGTGGATTGTAGCCACGATAAGCACGACAGATAACCAATAGAACACAACAGAACCAATAAATACAGCCATTACTTCTCCTCCATCATTGCATTGTGCAAGGAACGAAACTTGTCCGCAACCGCAAGTTGTGAATGAAAATCAAAATACTCACTCACAGCACGCTTACGAAACCCAAACATGTTATCTGTGACGATACGCCAAGCCAGATAACCCTTAGCATGATAGTCAATCCAAGGTTCATTGATGCTAAGCAACTCCTCAGGGAAAGCAAACCATTCGATTACAGCATGGCGAGCGCCATTGTAGTTTAGCAAAGTCATCACTCACCACCATCCTTACGCTCGGGTGTAGCAATCACAGCAACACAGACAGAAAACAACACAGCATAGCCAAACCCTGCAAAGGTCATGAAAGTAGACATACTATGCCCCCTTACGGATAGAAACAAGTGTGGCACGAAACGCCTGCTTCTCACGACCACGAGAGTCACGAGTACGGGCATTGTCGCCAGAGTCACGCACAGCGACACTCTCACGAACATACACAGGGATAGGCTGATACTTGGAACGGACATTACGGGACTTAGACATAGGTGATACCTTCTTCCGATTCGATAACGATTACTTCAGGGTGTAGAGATGAGATGTGATGAGCCGCATACTCAACGAGAACATGATACTCAGCACGACCAGAGCCAGCATCACAGATGTTACACTCAAGAGTGTAGTCACCAAAGAACTCGTCCTTAACAAGCACAGGACTAATAGTGATGGGTGGTATGTCGGGCGTGTCTTCTTCATTTATTCTTGGACAAGAATATTCTTGTACTTCGGTCATGACGCATTTCCTAACGGTTGGGGTACTGGACAGCACCTAATTGATAGTACAAACCTAGCAGTAAAGACAGGGTAAGTCAAGTATTTAGACATCATTCTGCTCCTTAACATTCGCCTTAATTTTCCTGCGCAACGCATTGACAGTTTTCCTGTCAAAGGTTATGCCCCTGCTCAAAGCATTGGCGATAGCCTTATCCAGCAGATACGCAGTACGCACATCCACATCATACTTAACCTCAACACGACTACTAGGTAGAACCGTGTCACGGTGCTTCTTGCTATTCGTTCGCACTTGCACATAACCATTCGGCATGATTATTCCTTTCGTTTTATTCTTGGACAAGAATAATGTTGTTAGATTTAGAAACACGCTTTGTGTTTTCTGATTACATAGCCATTCTTGCACAGATTACACGCTAAGTAAAGGTGAAAACCCTTTATTTGCAAGGTTTTTTTAGACTATTTTGGGGCGCATACACACACATACACACACAGATAAATGGCATCCACACACATACAGATACCATAAGCCCGCATTAGCACATCCAAAAAAAGTTTGTG
>Ga0304730_1001573_pt1 | contig 16972 bp, 12 predicted proteins | sample M_130628_MF_Meta_FD_190474 | JGI IMG/M metagenome (GOLD analysis project Ga0304730, IMG submission 190474) | Freshwater microbial communities from Lake Montjoie, Canada to study carbon cycling - M_130628_MF_MetaG (v2) (version 2) | ecosystem: Environmental > Aquatic > Freshwater > Lake | place...
TAACATCAATAGTGCTGAAGGTGATCACGAACATACCATGGATGAAATTGAAATCATTCAAAACTATATCATCTCTCAAGCGGGTGATGAAACTGATGTAATCTTGGGATTAGGTTTTGATAATTCACTAGGTAGTGAAATCAGCATCACTTTAATAGCAACTGGTTTTGATCGCAACGATCCGTTTTCAACTACAGATTCAAATGCCAAAAAAGTAGAAGACGATCGTGTTGTTTTGCAACTAGAAGCGCCAGTTCAACCCGTAGTATCAATTCCAATGACAAGAGAAATTGAAAAGGTAATTGAGAACCAAGTTGAAGAAAGAATTTTGTTGCCAGTTGAAGAGAAATTGAATGTAGAATTGGTGGAACAAGTGGAAAATAAAATTGAAGTTAACGTTGTATCCAAAGTAGAAGCCAACGAACCAAATCCTATAATTCAATTTACCGTAACAGAAAAAAACACAACGCCTACGGAAACGGTAGCGGTTCAATCAGAAGAAAAGCCAACCAATGAGGCGCCTGTATTTTTTGAAATATCTTCTTCAGTAGATCAACTTCCAATTGTTGAATTTGAATTCGAAGAATCTGCTGTGAAAACTGAAATGCCAAAAGCAGAAGCAGTAGTAGAAAAAATAGTAGAAGCAACTCAAATATCAACAACAATCGAGACTACAGTTTCTGAGCAGGAATCATTGCCAGTTTCAGGTGGTTATTTAGCAAAGCCAACGCAGATTTATGCTGTTGAGGAAGTAAAGCAACAAGTTCAAAATTCAGTAAACGTAATTGAAGAAGAAATTAAAACGCCAATTAATCTTCAATCTTCATTAGAGTCAGCAGAAACAGATTTTACAGTTTTTGAAAAACAAACTACTGAAGTGAAAAATGTTGCGCCAATAACCTCTGTGGTTGCTGTAAATGAAATGTCTAATGAAAATTCGGCAATACCAGATGAATCAGAAGACCTTAGACGTAGGGCTAATGAGCGTTTGGCAAAACTTCGCAATCTTTCTTTTAATACAGGAAGTACTGATCCAAATAGCGAGTACGATACAGTTCCCGCTTATCTAAGACGCAACATGGAAAAGCAAGTGCAAATTGCTGATGTAGAAACTTTCTACAGCCATTATACCGTAAAAAACAACAGCGAAAATCAAATAGAACTCAATACCATCAATTCTTTCTTAGATGGTAAAAAACCAGATTAATCGCTCGAAATATATTAAGCTTTGTTTGTGATGTTTGTTTGTGTTAAACCCCTTTCTTTTGGAAGGGGTTTTTTATTTTTCAAAATAGTTTTGCTGAAAACACAATGTAAAGTATATTTGACATTTAGAAAAACAAACTTGACAAAATGGAAAGCAAAACAAACAACAACAAAGGCAAACGAATACACAAGCATTTTAAAAAAATGGGCATTGGAATAATTGTATTGGCGCTTTTAACAGGACTGATAATTAAGTTATCGCATATTGAATTGATGCCAACACAAAAAGCATTTTTCAAAGTATTCGTTATGAATGGCTTTATTCTAGGATTACTATTTGTGGCTTTAGCGAAAGAAAAAGTAGAAGATGAAATGATTGCCCAAATGAGATTAAAAGCAATGTCTCAAACATTTATCTGGGCAGTGCTGTATGTGATTATAAGGCCTTTTATGGATTTGGTTTTTAGAGATCCAGTGCAGGATTTAATGGGGCAGGAATTGGTGTTAGCCATGCTGTTTGGGTATCTTTTAAATTACTACAGCCAAAAATTTAGTAACAAATGAAGAACACATTAAAAGTGGAAAGGGCAAAGTTGAATATGACGCAGCAAGATTTAGCGGATAAAGTAGGGGTGTCGCGTCAAACCATAAATTCTATTGAATCAGAAAAATATGTTCCGTCTACGTTATTGGCTATTAAAATATCTGAAATATTTAAAACTACGGTGAATGATATTTTTAGATTACAAAAAGGGGATTGATTGGTAGATTGATATAATCCACTTTTAAAAATAAAATAAATCCTTTTCATTATTTTATTACAATTACTTCTACATTTGCGTACCAATTTATTTTACTTCAATAAGTTGTTGAAAATTCACTTTCGTGGCAAATCATCATTCAATCAACAAAGTAACCGCAGCAGGTTTACTCATCGCATTAGGTATTATTTACGGTGATATCGGTACATCACCACTTTACGTATTTAGCGCTGTCATCAATGGAAAACCAATCTCAGAGTTATTAATACTTGGGGCGATTTCTTGTATTTTTTGGACGCTAACTTTGCAAACTACGTTGAAGTATGTGATCTTAACTTTACAAGCAGATAACAAAGGGGAAGGCGGTATTTTTTCATTATATACTTTAGTAAGAAGACAAAGAAAATGGTTGGTTTTTCCAGCTATGTTAGGCGGGGCGGCACTTTTAGCCGATGGGATGATTACGCCACCAATCTCTATCACATCTGCAATTGAGGGATTGAGAAACATTCCGGTGTTAAATGAAATTACAGAATCTACCATCATCATTATTGTACTTGCCATTTTGTGCTTGTTGTTTTTTATGCAACAATTTGGTACCAACTCTATTGGAAAAATGTTTGGTCCAATTATGTCGGTATGGTTTTTAATGTTGGCTTTTTTAGGCATTTCTTATGTGGTGACAGATTTCACCGTGTTAAAAGCATTCAACCCTTATTACGCCATTAAATTATTAACGGTTTATCCTTCTGGCTTTTGGATATTAGGCGCCATATTTTTATGTACTACAGGTGCGGAAGCCTTGTATAGTGATTTAGGTCATTGTGGTCGAGGCAATATTCGCATCTCATGGATCTTTGTAAAAATTTGTTTAATACTAAATTATCTTGGTCAAGGTGCTTGGTTGTTAAGTCAAAAAGGGGTTGTTTATGCCAATCAAGATTTATTAAAATTGCCAGTGTTTTTATCTAAGTTCCCCAATGCTGTAAATATGCAAAACCCGTTTTATGCAATTATGCCAGATTGGTTTTTGTTGTGGGGAATCATCATCGCAACTGCTGCTGCAATCATCGCCAGTCAAGCGTTAATCAGTGGTTCGTTTACGTTAATCAGTGAAGCCATTCGTTTAAATCTATGGCCTAAAATGAAAATAAATTATCCAACAGAAGCAAAGGGTCAATTGTTTATTCCGGGAATTAACACCTTGCTTTTCGTTGGATGTTGTGCAATCGTATTGTATTTCAAATCGTCAGGTGCAATGGAAGCCGCTTATGGATTGGCGATAACGTTGTGTATGTTGGCAACTACCGTTCTATTCTCAAATTATCTTATTTCAAAAAGGGTAAGTCCTGCACTGATTTGGTTTTATCTTTTTGTCTATATCAGTATTGAAGCTTGTTTTTTAATTGCCAATTTGGAGAAATTTCCTCATGGTGGATTTGTTACTTTAATAATTGCAGGCGGTTTATTTTCTGTGATGTATATCTGGTACAGAGCAAGAAAAATTAAAGCCAGATATGTTGAGTTTGTTCGTGTTGAAGAGTATATTCCAAAGATCGAAGAATTGAGCAACGATAGTAGTGTGCCCAAATATGCTACCCACTTGGTTTATCTCACCAGTGCCAATAATCCTAAAGAGATTGAGCATAAAATCATGTACAGTATTTTGCGCGGAAAACCGAAACGTGCAGATATTTATTGGTTCGTACATGTACATACGCTAGATGATCCATACACGAGCGAATATACCGTTGAACACATTATTCCAAACGACATCATTCGTGTTGAATTTAGATTGGGTTTCAGAATTCAACCTCGATTAAATTTAATGTTTAAAAAAGTAGTGGAAGATTTAGTTGCCAATCGCGAAGTAAACATTACAAGCCGTTACGAAAGTCAGCAAAGGAATAATATGGTTGGCGATTTTCAATTTATTGTAATGGAGAAATTTCTTAGTCAGGATAACGAGCTTCCTTTCTCAGAACATTTAATCATGCGATTGTATTTCTGGTTGAAAGAATTAAGTGTTAGTGAAGAAAGAAGTTTTGGTTTGGAACAAAGTAATGTAGCTGTTGAGAAATTTCCGCTGGTAGTAGCCCCCGTTAGTAAGCTAAAATTAAACCGTGTTTGGTTTAACGAAGAGGACGAAGGGTAAAATATTAAACATGCAACACATCTCAGCAACAGAATTGTTTACTGCGCTAAAAGAAGGTGCTGATTTGATGCTCATTGATGTACGTGAAGCATTCGAACATGAAGCATTTAATATTGGTGGGACTTTAATTCCGTTTCAAGAAATTCTCAATCATTATTCAATAATAAATAAAAGTACTCCCGTAGTTTTTTACTGCGAAAAAGGGGTAAGAAGTCAAATTGCCATTCAACGTCTTGAAGATAAATTTGGGTGTACAAACCTCATCAATTTAAGTGGCGGCATGTACGCTTGGAAAAAATCAATCAACAATAATGATATTTAATAAAAAAAAGATTTTCAATTTTATAAAGCTCTTGTTGTTTATTTATGCGTCAGTTGGTATCGCCGTTTTTTATTTACAAGACAAATACCTTTTACGTCCTGCAAAGTTGAGCGCCGACTTTATGTTTAAGTTTGACCATGATTTTAAAGAAGTAAACATTCCAATCAATGAAATAGACACCATCAATTTGATACAGTTTTTGCCATCAGATGATACCGTTTCAAAAGGTGTCGTAATTTATTTTCACGATGCAAAAGATAATGTGTCGATGTTTGAAAGCAAGATCAATGTGTTTATTAAAAATGGATATGAAGTGTGGATGCCTGATTATCCAGGCTTTGGAAAAAGCAGCGGAAAGCCATCTGAATTGAAAATAAATGAACAGGCATTTCAGGTAAAGCGATTGGCAGATAAAAAGTTTTTGCCAGAGCAAATCGTTGTTTATGGTCAAAAATTTGGAGCAGGGATTGCGGCCAGTCTTGCCAGTTCAACACCAATCAAATTGCTTATTTTGGAAAATCCTTTTTATAGCATTCCTGATTTGTATTCTTCTACATTGCCCATGTATCCTTGGAATTCGATGAGCAATTACAAATTTCCTATTGGAGAAAATATCAATGAAATTTCCGCTCCGGTTAAAATTATTTTTACTGATGAGCAAAGCGCCAACTCATCTAGCAGCAAGAAATTATCAAAGAAAATAAACGAAAAAAATACATTTGTTACAACTTCTAATGCAGCTTACGAATCGGTATTGCAACAATTGCTAAAGGATTAAATTTCTTTTAAAATGGTTTTGGTTTTAGTTACTTTAAAACTATAGTTCATCCCAATTTTAACGGCAAGATTTTCCTATTTTCCGCGATTTTTAATTTTTTTCAAGAAAAGCCTCTGAAGCTCAATGTAGGATTATTTTATTTTTTTAATTTGGTGACCCAGTACTGAAAACAGGAGATGAAAATTTTGTTACGAAAATTACTTGTGTATTTTTATTTGAGGTGGTTTATTGATGTGGAAACTTCGCGTATTTTCAATGTAGCGATATTGCAATATTGCAATATTACGTGTTCCCAAATCAAATAGCCAAATATTTTCACTAAAGTTTATTCATGAAAATTTAAACACTAAAAAATTAAATTTCTTTTAAGGTAGTTTTGATTTTTGTTACTTTAAAACTATAGTTCAATCCAATTTTTACTGCCAGATTTTCTTTTCCATGGCTGATGGGGAAGTCGAAACAAATGGGGAAATTGTATTCTTTTAAAACCTCTTTTATAATAGCATTTGTATCCATGCCAAAAGGTCTTTCAGTATCTTTTATATCTGTAAATCCACCGATAATTAATCCGGCTAATTGATCAAACTTGCCGGCCCTTTTTAACTGATGCAACATACGGTCAATACTATATTTGTATTCTCCAATGTCTTCAATAAAAAGGATTTTATTTTTGCAATCAAAATCCGATTTCGTGCCAATTACATTACACAATAAAGCGAGATTTCCGCCAATCAATTTTCCTTCTGCAGAACCAATTGTATTGAACGAATTAAATGCACAATCGTAACGTATCTTTTTACCAAAAATTACATTTTTTAATGCTTCTACATTTTTTGCAGAGCCACTTGATTTGTTGAAAGCAGCTGCCATTGGCCCGTGAATACTAGCGATTTTAAACGCACCTATTAAATGACAATGCATAACAGTGATGTCGCTAAAGCCAATAAGCCATTTGGGATTTTTTTTAAATTTTTTGAAGCTCAATTGGTCTATGATTCTCCCCATTCCATAACCACCTCTGCCAAATAAAATAGCATGGATGTTTTCATTGTCTAACATTGCTTGCAATTCTGCAATTTTTTCTTCGTCTGGTGCGCTGAAATAATTTGTAGATGTACTATTCAATGTGTTGCCCACCATGACTTCTAATCCCCATTCCTGTAGCGTTTTGATACAAGCATTGGCTTTTTCTTTTTCCATAAAGCCAGATGCACAGGTGATGCCAATTGTATTTCCTTTCTTTAAATACGGAGGGATAATTGTAGTCATGATTTTTAAGTTTGAAATTAACTTACACTGCTTCCGTTGTTCACATCACTAGAAATAAATTCCAATTTTCCTTCAGCATTTTCAGCCATTAATATCATTCCATTGCTTTCGATGCCTTTCATTTTTCTAGGTGCGAGATTAGTAACAACAACTACTTTTTGACCTATGATATTTTCGGGATTAAAATGCATGGCAATACCACTAACTATCGTTCTGATTTCTGAACCTAAGTCCACTTCGAGCTTTAATAACTTGTCTGCTTTTGCTACTTTTTCTGCAGATATAATGGTGCCTGTTTTTAAATCTATTTTAGAAAAATCATCAAATTGAATTATTGGTTTTTCTACTTTTTCCACTTCATTTGAAACGGTAGAAGTCGGCTTATTTTGTTCCATTATTTTTTTAGATTTTTCTTTTAATTTTTCCATTTGAATGGCTACTTCCTCATCTTCCATTTTTCTGAATAACAATTCTGGTGCTCTTAGTGAATATCCAACGCTTAATAGGTTTGATTTCCCTGCATTTTCCCAATCCAACATCTTGTTTACCACTTTCATCATGTAACAAAGTTTTTCTGCTGTTGATGGTAAAAAAGGATTTATTAATATAGCTAGGTTTGCGGTTAATTGTAAACAAAAATGTAAGCAATTGTCAATTTGTTTTTGTGCTGCTTCTGTTGGTTTGCCATCTTCTCCAACTTGCTTTGCTACAATCCAAGGTTCTTTATCCTGCATGTATTTGTTTCCTTTTCGAGCAAGATCAATCACCTCAAATAAGGCATCACGATATTTATAGTTTTCAATATTGGCTTCAACAATCTGTTTAGCATTTGAAATATCCGCCAATAATTTTCTGTCTGCGTCGTCTATTAAATCTTGATGTAACGGAGGTACTTTTCCATTGCATAATTTGTGCATCAACACAAAAGTTCTATTCACAAAGTTCCCAAAGATGGACACCAATTCACTATTTAACGCATCTTGAAATCCTTTCCATGTAAATTCACTGTCTTTTGTTTCAGGTGCAATTGCGGTTAGATAATACCTTAACGCATCCACCATCATACCACCACCGTTTTCCTTTTTTACAAAATCATTGATGTAATCATCCATCTCTATACTCCAGCCTCTGCTCGTACTCATTTTGTCACCTTCCAAATTCATGAATTCATTACTTGGAACATTGTCTGGTAAAATGTTTCCATGCAATTTCAACATTACTGGAAAAATGATGCAATGAAAAACAATATTGTCTTTACCGATGAAGTGCACCAATTTGGTGTCTTTATCCTCCCAATAAGGTTTCCAATCTTTATTGTTGTTGAGTGCCCATTGTTTGGTAGCACTGATGTAGCCGATAGGCGCGTCGAACCAAACATAGAGGACTTTTCCAGCCCCCCCACCCCCCAAAGGGGGATTTGAATTATTGATTAATTTGAAATCTGTCGTTCTTGAATTGACATTTTGGGTCACATTGGTTTCGATTGTTATAGAACTTAGTTTGTTTGAAATTGCCAGGAGGGTATTATCTGTATCAAATAAAACTTGTTCATTGGTGAATCTTATCACTTCAAAGCCTCGAGTTGAAAGCCATTGAGTTCTTTCTTCATCATTTATTTTATTTTCGGGAAGCTGATGAATAAGTCCATCAACTTCGATGATTAGTTTTTTTGTCAAACAAACAAAATCAGCGATGTAATCACCTATAATATGTTGTCTTCTGAATTTATAACCATCTAAATTTTTCCCCCTCAACATTTCCCACAAAGCAATCTCAGCCTGAGTAGGGTTGGATCTATTTTTAACTGCAAAATCTTTCAATAATCCATATAGCATTGGATCTGAAGTCTGATATGAAAACTGACCTTCTTCTAACAAATCAACATTTTCTGAATTTAAATCAGATGATGAATTATATTCTTTTTGAAGGTCTTCAATCCCCCCCTTGGGGGGTAGGGGGGCCGGGACTTTTACACCCCATTCCAAATCTCTCGTTACTGCTCTTGGTTGCAAACCTGCATCAATCCAGCTTTTGCATTGACCCAATACATTTGTTTTCCAATCAGATTTATGGTTTTCAAGAATCCATTCACGTAAAAAATCTTCGTGTTTATCTAAAGGCAAATACCAATGCGTTGTTTTCTTTTTAGATGGAGGGTTTCCACTGAGGGTACTTTTGGGATTGATAAGTTGTTCTGGACTCAGCGAAGTACCACATTTTTCACATTGATCACCGTATGCCCCTTCACTAGAACAAATCGGACAAGTACCTATTATGTATCTATCTGCTAAAAATGTATTGGCTGCATCGTCAAAATATTGCTCTGATTCTTTAATGATTAAATCACCGTTATTATTTAATTTTGTAAAAAACTCCTGGGCTGTTTCGTGATGAATAGGAGAAGAAGTTCTGTGGTAAATATCAAATGAAATGCCTAGGTCCTTCATATTGCTTTCAAGCAAAGCATGGTATTTATCTACGATTGCTTTTGGCGTAGTATTTTCTTTCATTGCCTGAATGGTAATGGCAGCGCCATGTTCATCGCTTCCACATACAAATACCACATCGCGTTTTTGCGCCCTAAGATAGCGGGTATAAATATCTGCGGGTAAATATGCACCAGCTAAATGTCCGATATGCTTTGGTCCGTTGGCATAAGGAAGTGCTGAAGTAATTAAGTATCTTTTTGGATTGTTCATGGGTACAAAAATACCGGAAATGAAGGCAATTGCCAATAAATAAAAGCCCCCTTCCCCAACCCTTCCCCCAAAAGGTGAAGGGAGCTTGAGCATTCTGAAGTTCAAAAAATCCATAAGTTCAAAAAATCCATAAGTTCAAAAAATCCATAAGTTCAAAAAATCCATAAGTTCAAAAAATCCATAAGTTCAAAAAATCCAAAAGTTCAAAAAATCCAAAAACGGAAAATGCTTCCAACTTCCCCCTTGGGGGATTGAGGGGGCTGGCATTTCAAACCTTTTCGTACTTTCGACTTTTACTCGAAAACCATGAACCGTAAAAATTTCATCTCATCAACAATTACATTACTTGCAGTTTCATCTGTCTCTGGAAAGTCTGCAAATAATACAATGACTATCTTATCAGATGAAGAAAATTATTGCACAAAGCCACCCTTCCTAAAAGCAGGCGATACCATCGGAATTACTTCTCCTGCTGGATTTATTTCAATAGAAGATATTCAACCAGCTATCAATAAATTAAATGAATGGGGTTTTCAAGTAAAAATCGGCAGCACCATCGGCAAAAAAGATTTCACTTTTGGGGGTACTGATGAAGAGCGAAAAAATGATTTTCAAGAAATGCTTGACGATAAAAATATTAAAGCCATTTTATGTGCAAGAGGTGGTTATGGGATTGTTAGGATTATAGATAAATTAGACTTTAAAAAATTCAAGGCATTTCCCAAATGGATCATAGGTTTTAGCGATGTTACTATTTTGCATAGCCATATCAACCGAAACTTTAAAATTGCAACAATTCATTCAAAAATGTGCAATAGTTTTCTAAAAGATTGGTCGCTTGCAGATGCGGATCAACTCAAATCTATTCAAACCATTTATGATTGTTTATCGGCTAAAGATATGCGTTATGATGTGCCACCAAATTCAAACAATCGATTGGGGAATTCAAAAGGCGAATTGGTTGGAGGAAACTTAAGGGTGATTGAAAACCTTTCTGGTAGCGCATCTGAAATAGATACGACACATAAAATTTTATTTTTAGAAGACACGGAAGAATATTTATACAACATCGATCGAATGTTTTGGAATTTAAAACGAAATGGCAAGCTTGATCACTTGAAAGGTTTGATAATTGGAGGCTTCAAAATAAAACCCGATAATCCGGGTGAAGAATTTGGACTTAGTTTAGAACAAATTGTGCTTGAAAAAGTAAAAGAATTTAATTTCCCTGTTTGTTTTAATTTCCCGGTAGGGCATCAAAAACATAATGAGGCATTGATTTGTGGAGCGCAGTATGAATTAAATGTTGAAGCAGAAAAGGTCAATTTAACTTTATTGAAATAAGATACCAAAGCTTCGCGACTAGATTGCTTTTTATTTATTACTTTTAACCATTCTCCAAAAACAAAAAATATGCAAAGAATTTTTATTTTTCTTATCACTTGTTGTTTAGCCAATTCCATTCAAGCACAACAAAAATTACTAACCATTGAAGATGCCATGCTTAATGCTCGAACATCTCTTGCACCAGAAAATTTAAAACAACTTCAGTTTATTAAAGGCACAAATAATTATGTTTATTTAAAAAAAGAAAACGGCACAGAAATATGGATGACAGGCAATTTTGCTGCATCCAAAGAATCAGAATTTTTGTCGCTTTCAGCATTTAATGCTTATTTGAAAAAAGGTTCTATTGACACGGTTACTTCAATGCCTGCAATTTCATTTTCAAAAGATAATTATATCGCAACCATAAAAGGACAAAAGATTTCAATCCGCCCATCAACCAATACTGTTGAAGTTATTTTGAACAGTAAATTTTCAGATAAAGAGTATGTAGAAACCAGTGCGGCCGGATATATTTCTTATGTAGAAAAAAATAATTTATTGATTTCTAAAAACGGAAATATTAGTCAAGTTACGGCTGATGGAAGCGATAAAATCGTGTATGGGTCTACGGTACATCAAAGTGAGTTTGGTATTACTAAAGGAACTTTTTGGAGCAACAATGGAAAGTTATTGGCATTTTATAAAATGGATCAATCTATGGTGCCTGATTATCCAATCATAAATTGGAATGAAAGACCAGCAAAAGTTGAAAATTTAAAATACCCAATGGCAGGAAATGCAAGCCATCATGTAACACTTGGTATTTATAGCGCAGAAACCGAAAAAACAATTTGGGTTAAAACCGAAGGCCCAGAAGAACAATACCTTACCAATATTGCTTGGAGCCCTGATGATCAATTTGTGTATATCGCCATTGTAAATAGAGAACAGAATCATTTCTCAGTAAATCAATACAATGCTTCAACTGGCGCGTTTGTAAAAACATTGTTTGAAGAAACGGATTCAAAATATGCGGAGCCACTTGTGCCGATGCAATTTGTAAAAAACAATCCAACCCAATTCATCTGGCAAAGCAAAAGAGATGGTTGGAATCATTTGTATTTATATGGCGCAGATGGTAAATTAATCAAAAAACTTACAACAGGAAATTGGGAAGTAACCGAAGTTAAAGGGTTTGATGAAAAAGGAGAGAATTTGTTTTTTGTTTCAACGATTGTGTCCCCCATTTCAAAAAACTTGTGCAGCATTAATTTGAAAACCGGAAAACTCAGCACAATTACAGAAGGGGATCAAGTACACGCGAATTCATATAGTACTGATGGCGCTTATGTTTTAGATAATTTTAGTAATCCCAATAATCCAAGAACAATTCAATTGATTGAAACGAAATCAGGAAAGAAAAAAATATTGTTGAATGCATCAAATCCTTTAGCAAATTACAAACAAGGTGCTTTAAGCATTTTTACCATTAAAAACAATAAAGGTGATGATTTGTATTGCAGATTGTTTAAGCCTACAGATTTCGATAGTACAAGACAATATCCGGTGATTGTATATTGGTATGGCGGCCCTCATGCGCAAATGATTACCAATAGTTGGAATGGTGGGGCAGGGGATTATTGGTTTCAATACATGTCTGAAAGAGGTTTTGTAGTATTTACTTTGGATACAAGAGGTAGCTCAAATCGAGGCAAAGCTTTCGAACAAGAAATACATAGAAATGCGGGTAAATACCAAATGGAAGATTTGATGTCTGGCGTTAATTATTTAAACGAATTGTCTTTTACCGATAAAAATAATATGGGTTTATTTGGATGGAGCTATGGTGGATTTATGACAATCGATTTTATGTTGAATCATCCTGGTGTTTTCAGAACGGCAGTTGCTGGAGGTCCGGTTACCGATTGGAAATTTTATGAAATCATGTACACAGAACGTTACATGGATTCTCCTCAAGAAAACCCTGATGGATTTGAGGCAACAGACTTAACCAAACAAATCGAAAAACTTAAAGGAAAATTATTATTGATTCATGGCATGCAAGACAATGTAGTAGTGATGCAGCATTCTGTAAATTTAGTAAAAGCCGCTGTGGATAAAGGTGTTCAGGTAGATTATATGATTTATCCAGGACACGAACATAATGTATTGGGCAAAGACAGGGCACATTTGTACAAAAAAGTAACGGATTATTTCATGCAAAATTTAGCACACTAATGAATATACTAACCATCGAAAATCTTTCGAAAAATTATGGTAAGATTCAGGCATTACAACAAGTGAGTTTTACTGTACCTAAAGGAACGGTATATGGAATTTTAGGACCTAACGGTAGTGGTAAAACGACGATGCTCGGCATTGTAATGGATGTATTAAAATCTTCAGGAGGAGGCTTCAAACTATTTGATGAAATACCCAATGAATCTCATCGAAAGAGAATGGGTACTTTACTTGAAACGCCCAATTTTTATCATTATTTATCAGCGGTTCAAAATTTGAAAATTGCTGCAAAAATAAAGCAGCGTGGAGAAGATGATATCGATCGCGTAATAGAAGTGGTAGGACTTACTCAAAGAAAAAACTCACCTTTTAGTTCTTATAGTTTGGGAATGAAACAACGTTTGGCTATTGGGAGTGCATTGTTGGGAAATCCAGAAGTGTTGGTTTTAGACGAGCCTACAAATGGCTTAGATCCAGTTGGGATTGCTGAAATAAGAACATTGATTATGTCTTTAGCAAATCAAGGCAAAACAATCATCATGGCGAGTCACATGCTTGATGAAGTTGAAAAAGTTTGTACCCATGTGGCGATATTAAAATATGGTAAATTGATTGCTTCAGGTGATGTGAATGAAATATTGGTAAACGAAGATGTAGTAGAACTTGCTGCTTCCAATTTGAATGCATTGAAAAATATGCTTACTGCTTTCCCTAATGCTATATCACTACAAATAAAAGACAAGGTTGTTCAGATGAATCTTGCACAAGGTACAGCCAACATGGAAGCCATCAACAAATTTTGTTTTGACAATAATTTTGTTTTAACGCATTTGCAATTGAAAAAGAAAAGCTTGGAAACTAAATTTTTAGAACTCACCAATTAATTATAACTCATGCTCGAACTTCTTAAAATAGAATGGCTAAAATTAAAAAACTATAAAGCATTTTTAATCATTGGCATATTTTTCATTATAGGCATTTTCGTCACCAATTACATGGTACTTACGGTGTTTAATAAAATGGTCGACAAAACAGAAGCCAGTATGTTGCTCGGTAAATTCATGCCTTATGATTTTAAACACGTTTGGCAAACCACCAGCTATACATCAGGCTATATTTTAATTTTGCCTGTGATGTTATTGATAATGTTGGTGACAAATGAGTTTACCTACAAAACAAGCCGACAAAATATTATCGACGGAATTAGTCGATTGAATTTCATTCATGTGAAAATTATTTTAGCAACATTATTCGCAATCATTTCAACAATATTCGTGATTGTAACTGGTTTTGCACTTGCTTCTACAACTGGAACTGAATTTTCATTTCATGGTTTTTCTCAAGTAGGTTACTTTTTTTTAAAAGCACTAACATATAATTTTATCGCAGTTTTTATTTCTGTATTGATTAAGCGAACAGGGTTCGCTATTGGCGTTTATTTTATTTACATGAGCGCTGAAAATATTATTGCTCAATTATTAGATGTATGGAGTATGAAAATAAAAGCCGATTCCAAATTGGATTTAGGAAGCCTTGGAAGTTACCTTCCAATGAATGCATCTGATAGCTTGTTATCATTTCCGGATAACCCTTTTCAATCCTTTGCAAAAAAAGCTTTTCCAACCGATTATCACTATCTAACTATATCTATAGCATTATTTTTTGTTGTTTTATTTTACTGGTTGAGCAGAAGCATTATTTTGAAGAAGGATTTGTAAGTTCTTTTAATGCAGCTTCAATACTAGGATAAAAAAAAGTAAAGCCAGTTGATTTTATTTTTTCACTTGAAACGGTAGTGCTTTTTAATATTTCGATACTGCTTTCTCCAAGCATCAATTTTAAGATAAATGTGGGTACATGTATTGGAATAAAAAATCGACCCTTTAATAATTTTGCTAGAGTTAAAGTGAGTGTTTTATTGCTAACGGGCATGGGTGCTACTGCATTGTAACTGCCGGTTAACTTTGGATTTTCAATTGCATGAATAAACATTCTGCATAAGTCCTCAATATGAATCCAACTGATCATTTGTTTTCCATTTCCTAAAATAGTAGCAATGCCCATTTGCAGTGGTTTTTTAAATTCAACCAAAGCGCCTCCTTCATTACTTAAAACGATTCCAGTTCTTAATTTACATACACGAATACCAAGTAATTCAGCAGTTGTAATGCTTTCTTCCCATTGTCTGCATGTTGTTCCTAAAAAATCTACTTCAGCTACATCTGTTTCCAAAAATGCGTAATCTGTTTTTTTATCAGGGCCATACCAGCCAATGGCAGAAGAACTCACAATCGTTTTTACATGATGGTTTCCTTTTTTTAATGCATCTACCAACAATAAACTACTTCTTGTTCTGCTAGATAATATTTCCTTTTTATAAGCTGATGTCCATCTTTTATCCACTACACCAGCACCCGCAAGATGTATGATGCAATCCGCTTGCGATATGGCTTCCATGTCAATGGTTTGCTTGTCAACATCCCATAAAGCGTAACTGATTTCTGGCGTATTTATTTTGTTTTTTAATGACCTGCTAAGGATAATCACTTTGTAGTTTTTTTCTACCAGCATTTGGGTTAATGCTTTTCCTACAAGTCCCGTTCCTCCAGTTATTAATATCGTTTGCATAATTTTACTCAACAAATATTTGTTTATTTTGTTTTAAACAAGATAACACAAATTGATTTATAATTGGAGATGAAATAACTCGACCAATTTGAATTATATTTCTCTTGAATAAAAATTAATTTTTACGTTGATTTTTATCTTGCTAGTTTCTGCAGAAATTAACTGTTTAATTTATGATTATGTCATCTAATTTTTTTTCATTTTTTCGAGCATTCAATTTTATTTCAAACATGAAATTTCGAATCGTAATTATTCTTTTATTGTTGGCTCAAATCACTTCTGCACAAAATGTATTGTTTTCCGAAATTCAAAAAAAAGACAACAAGAATATAAAGTTTGAAATATTAGGAAAAATAGATGATCATTATTTGGTGTATAAAAATATATCAAGAACACATTTTTTATCGACCTATGATGCGCAAATGCAGTTGATTGAAACTAATGCTTTAGATTTTTTGCCAGAAAATCTTTTCGATATAGACTTCATTAGATATCCCGATTATTTTATAGTGCTTTACCAATTCCAAAAAAATAAACGCGTTTTTTGTAATGCTGCAAAACTGGATATTCACGGAAAATTAAAACAACCTATTTCTACTTTAAATTTCACCGATATTGGCTTTTTTGCCAATCAAAAAATTTTCAAAATCGTTTATAGCGAGGACAAACAGCAGATTCTAGTGTTTAAGAAAAATGTAAAAAATGATATCATTTCTCTTGAAGCAAAATTGTATAATCCCAATTTTGCATTGATTGATTCGGTGTTTCAACAGTATGGGTTTAATGCCCGTAACGACAACTTTACAGATTGTTCAATTGACAATTTGGGTAATTTCTATTTTGTAAAAGAGCAAACTGAGTTTAATGGAGACAATATTAAAAGTTTAGAATTATACCAGCATCGATTTAATCAAATTGGATTTGTCAATACCCCAATAGACCTTAAAGGTTATTTTGTAACCGGTTCATGCTTAAAAGTTGACAACATCAATAAGAAAATTTTACTTAATGCATTCTATTTAGGTGAAAAACAAGATGTACCTGAAGGTTTGTTTAGTGCTGTAATTGACCCTTTAAATTTCGTTACTGAAAAATCGAGTTTTAATTTATTTTCAGAAGATGTAAAAAAGAGTTTACAATCCGATAAATACAAAAATGACAATCAACAAATCATCTTATCTGAAAATATACTGCTCAAAAAAAATGGAAGTTTTATTTTAATGGCTGAGGACAATTACACAGAAATGGTCTATAACAACAACCAGTTTAATAACTCAAACTATTATGATCCTAGCTCAGGCTACGCAACAAATGATTATTATTTGTACAATCAAAATTTTAATAGTTACAGATCATACAATTCGTTTAATAATTCAAATTCGTTGAGGTATTATTATAAGGATATTGTTTTGGTAGGTATTGGTGAAGATTTGCAAATGGAATGGGTGAATCAAATCAAAAAAAATCAGGTTGATGTAGAGCAAGACAATTTTCTTTCTTTTACTACCATAAATTTAGGCACCCAAATTCAATATGTATTTATCGATAAAGATCCTCAACATGAAATCATGAGCATTCAAGGAT
>Ga0304730_1001574_pt1 | contig 16965 bp, 20 predicted proteins | sample M_130628_MF_Meta_FD_190474 | JGI IMG/M metagenome (GOLD analysis project Ga0304730, IMG submission 190474) | Freshwater microbial communities from Lake Montjoie, Canada to study carbon cycling - M_130628_MF_MetaG (v2) (version 2) | ecosystem: Environmental > Aquatic > Freshwater > Lake | place...
TGGGGTCTTGAAGATCTCTTAAGGAAAATGCCAGGTGTTGTCGAGACTGCCGTCGGTTTTTCTGGCGGACATGTTAAAAATGTTTGTTATCGAGAAGTCACGACTGGAACAACAGGACATGCAGAGACAGTAAAGATTGTTTTTGATTCTGATATTTTAAACTTTACAGATTTGCTTAGATTTTTTTTCAAAATACATAATCCCACGACACTCAATCAACAAGGTAATGATATTGGAACCCAGTATCGGTCTGCAATTTTTTCAACAACAAGCGAGCAAGTATTTTTAGCTGAGGACTTGATTAAAAAGATTGATGCATCGGGAGTATTAAGACATAAAATTACTACCGAGGTTAATACATTCAATTCATTTTTCCCAGCTGAAGAGAATCATCAGAAATATATAGAGAAGTTCCCAGATGGCTATTCATGCCATTTCATTAGAGATATTAATTTATAGCTATGGAAGATAAGAGATGTTGCGGTTCCGGCGTATGTATTATTAACTCAGAGGGGTTATGCTGGTGCGGACAAAAATGGGATGGAGATAAATTGTTGAAGCCAGAATCTAGCGAGACAAAATCAAATATGCCCATAAATCTTAAAACGCCTAAAAAATTAAATAACTTATAAAATGAAGTGAGCTGATAAGCATTCATGGACTTAGCTTACCATTCAATTTTGTAATTACATTACCGTCAAAATTTTTTACTTCTGAAAATATTTAATCTTAATATAAGTAAGATAGAAACTATTGCAGCGTAAATAAGTGGTTCAGTTATATCCTTTTTGACAAGCCATATAAAATGTAGCACACCTAGAATCGCTATGACATAAATGAGACGATGTAATAGCTTCCAATTCTTTTTCAGTTTTCTAATCATCTTGTCTGAAGAAGTTATAGCTAAGGGCAATAATAAAAGCCAAGCTAAAAAGCCTACAAGCACATAACGATGTTTGATAATGTCATTTTTTATGTCTATCCATGCAAATTGATAATCAAGCCCTATATAACAAATAAGATGAATTGAGGCATAGAAGAATACAAAAAGCCCTAACATTCTTCTATATAAAATCCACTGATTGATTTTTGTAATTCTTCTTAATGGCGTCATGCTTAGTGTTAAGCATAAAAATATAAGCGTCCATTTGCCAAAATGCCGTTCGATAAATTCAACTGGATTTGCTCCAAGATTATTTTGAAAGATATCAATTCCTATTGAAAGAATTGGCCAAAGGCTGGCAATAAAGATTAAACGTTTGATAAATATATGATTGAATTTCAAGTTGATTTAAAAATACTTATTTAAATCCATGCCTTGATATAGGTGAGCTACTTCTTTTTGATAGCCATTAAACATTTGAGTTTTAAGTCTAGGGGATAAAAGACTTTCTCCAATTCTTCTTTCAGTTGATTGACTCCATCGAGGATGATCGACTTCAGGATTAACGTTAGCATAAAATCCATATTCTTTTGGATTTGCTTTCATCCATGTAGATATAGGCATTTTTTCTACTAATCGAATTTTAGTAATAGCCTTGATACTTTTAAAACCATACTTCCATGGCACAACTAATCTAATAGGCGCCCCGTTTTGTTTTGGTAAAATTTTTCCATACAATCCGACTGCTAGGATAGTTAATGGATGCATAGCTTCATCTAACCTCAGTCCTTCCGTATAGGGCCAATCAAGCATATCGTCTTTTTGACCAACCATCTCGTTTGGGCGTTTAAGTGATACAAACTCAACAAACTTAGCATTGCCAGTTAATGATACCTTTTTAAGAAGCGAATTTAATGGAATACCCACCCAAGGAATCACCATAGACCAGCCTTCAACACATCGAAGTCTATAAATACGCTCTTCTATCGGGATAAGTCTTATAAGTTCATCTATGTCTAGCGTATGTGGCTTAGAAACCAAGCCATCAATAGAAATTGACCATGGATCTACTTTTAGTAAATCTGCATGTTCATGAGGGTCTGATTTTGAAGTGCCAAATTCATAATAATTGTTGTAACTTGTAATGTCCTTAAGAGACGAAAGCTTTTCATCTGTATGTTCTTTTGATTGAATAAAAGAAGGTAGCGTATTGAGCGCAGCAAAACTTTTATTTGTGAATGTCGAAAGTGCTGTTGAGCTTAAAATTAAACCCAAATTTTTTAAAAAATTTCTTCGGTCATTATAAATGTGCTCAGGAGTGATTTCTGATGACGGTATTTTTTTAATTTTAGTCATAATCAATCTTAATTATATCTACCTATGAAGAAGATAAAGCATTAAGCCAAAGTATAGAAAAGCAAAAATAGCAACTATCCAAAATACCTTCAGCATATTAGTATTAATATCTGAAAGTTTTTGATGAATTTTTTCTAACAATTCTTCTTGTATTAATTTTTTAGCCATATATCTCCTATGAATATTTAAACATCCTCAATATTTTTGATTATTTTTTTAGCTTGCAATCTAATATCTTTAATTAAAGCAGGATCCATGTCTCTGATCTGCTTATTTACGATAGCTAATCTTGGATTTTTGCTTAATTTTTCTGAGTTCGTAATAAAAAAATTCCAGTATAAGCTGTTAAAAGGACATGCTTTATCACCAACTCGCTCATTTTTTGAATAATAACATTCCTCACAATAGTTACTCATTTTGTTTATATAGTTAGCTGTTGATACATAGGGTTTGCTTGCTAATCTTCCTCCATCTGCAAATTGACTCATACAAAGTGTATTTGGCATCTCAACCCATTCAAATGCATCAATATAGATACCTAAATACCACTCATGAAGACTTTTAGGATTAATACCAGCAAGCAGAGAAAAATTACCAACAATCATAAGTCTTTGGATGTGATGAGCATAAGCTTCATCAAGTGATTGGTTAATTGTATATTTAAGGCAATTCATTTTGGTTTTACCATTCCAAAACCAATTCGGCAGAGGTATTTGATGGCCAAAATAATTCTGATTGCTAAGTTTTGGCATATGGGCCCAGTAATATCCTCTGATATATTCTCTCCAGCCAAGGATTTGTCTTATAAAGCCTTCAGCAGTATTAATGGATAAATGATTGGAGAGATATGACTTTTCGACAGCAGATACCACTTCCAAGGGAGATAGCATTTTAGTATTCAATGCAAAAGAAATTAAGGAATGAAACATTCTTGTCTCATCTTTATGCATGGCATCCTGATAATCACCGAAGTAAATTAAAACATGCTGAATAAAAAAATCTAAATGTTTTAAAGCTTCATTTCTATTTAAGGGCCAGCGAAATTTAGATGCATTGTGATTTCCAAAGCTCTTTATCTCGGATTTTGTAATTTCATCCCATAATTTACTATGATCATGGGTAGGCCTATAATCTTTAAAAACTTCTGGCGTTCCCTTCCAGGCTTTTCTATTTTCGTGATCAAAATTCCATTTTGAACCAACAGGTTTGCCATCGTCAGACATGAGGACATGATGCTTTTTTCTCATATACCTATAAAAAGACTCCATTAACCACTGCTTTTTGTCGATAAACATTTCTTTTACTTCGTTGCGATGAGTAAAAAAGTGTTCTGATGAAAAGGACTCGGATGGCATAGAGATTTCACTACAAAATTCTATTAAATCTTGATCGAGTCTGTATTCGTCGGGCTCTTGATACTCAAACTTTTGAATGTTGTATTGACTAAGTAAAGCCTTCAAATTTGCTTTAAAAGATTGTTGATTGGACTTGTCATTTAACTTGAGATAGATGACTTGATGATTATATTTAGTAAGCGTGCTCTTAAAATCCCTCATCGCTGCAAAAATAGCTAAGATTTTTTGTGCATGATGAAGAACATAATTTGTTTCTTGTTTTACCTCCATTAAAACGTAGATGATTTCATCATCTATATTTTTAAACCAGGAATGGTTAGGATTGAGCTGATCGCCCAGAATAAGTCTAAGGATTTTCATTGTCGAAGTTTAATAATTGAATTGGTTCGTAAAAATTAAATACCACTTAGATTAAAAGTAAGCTAACCCTCAAGAGCTAAATATTTTACTTGAAAATATTCAAGGTAATTGGGGGCGTGCTTGAGAAGGCTCAAAACTTTAATTTTTTTACAAGCCATCCTGTTGTTAGTGGTTGAATAGTAATGGTGATAATAATAGCCATGAATGTTACCGCAGCAATAATATCTGCGTGAGGAGCATTTAAGCCAACTAACATACTAGCTAATGCTCCAGGAATTACGCCAGTCTCTCTCGTCCAGCACATTAAGATTAATTCTTTAAGTTTCCAGTTAGCTTTTCTATCTGGAAGTGCACAAAGGAAAACAGTCATAGGCCTTGCTATAAACATAAAAATTAAGACAACACTTAAGGCTGGCCAGAAATATTTATTTAAAAGAGAAAAGTCGACTTGAGAGCCTAAAAGGATAAAAATAAATATCCTCATAATGAGTGAGGTTGTCAAAATAAAATCATCTAATTTTTCTTGTTCTTTATTATTTGCCTTAAACCCGAATAAATCTTTATTGCCGAGCACTATTCCAAAAATAAATACCGCCATAAAGCCACTTGCATGAAAATTGTCTGCAGCTAAAAAGGCTGAAGCTACCGTCATTAAGGTTACAAGAGGTGCATACTCGCGAAGAAAGCCATATTTATCATGAGAAATGATGGAGACCGATATATAGCCTAGAATACCACCGGCTATTATCCCCACAACAGATTGCTGCAATAAGCCCATAAAACTTAGGCTCAGATTAAGAGCGCTTTCATTAACTGTTATGGAAAATAATGTCATGGCTAGAATGGCAGCCATCGCATCATTAAAGGCAGATTCGCTAATCACCAACTGAGCTATCTTTGCAGGGACTTTAGTTTGTTTAAATACTGGAATTAAAGTTGCTGGATCTGTAGAGGCGATCACAGACCCTAAAAGTAATGCAACAATAAATGGAAGACCAATAAAAAATTGTGCAGCGACCCCCGCGACAAAAGTAGTGATTAGTACACCCAGTGTTGAAATTAATAAAAGTGTCGGCCACACTTTTTTAATCACATGAATGCGAACGCTTGCACCACCATCAAATAATATATAGCAAGAGCCGAAAATAAGAATGAGCTGATTAAGGGTTGAATTAACTTTAACGTCTATAAGATTTAGTCCATTCACCCCTAAAATTATTCCTGCAAACAAAAGAAAGACAACATCAGGAAGCTTTAAGATTTTTGCTGTGTAACCAGATAGCATGCCGGCGCTTAATATGAGCCCTAGCAAATAAAGTAAATCTTTGACATGTGAAAATGAGATTGATTGATCCATATACTATGGATAATAAATCATATTTGGACTCAAGGTCGATTTCTAAGCGTCAAAACTTTTGACGCTTAGGACAAAAAAATGCTTATTCATACTAAAAGTCAGTATTAAAAAAATGAATTTTCAATATAATTAAAAAAGTTCTTTTATTGTCTTAAAAATAGCGAGGTCTACCGAATGAAAGCATTAGTCAAAAAATACGCTGAAGAGGGGTTATGGCTTGAAGATATGCCAGAACCTGAAATGGGTAATAACGATGTACTAATTAAAGTAAAAAAGACTGCTATTTGTGGCACAGACATTCATATCTATAATTGGGATGAATGGGCTCAAAAAACCATTCCTGTTCCTATGATTACTGGGCATGAATATGCAGGAGAAATCGTAGATCTCGGCTCTAATGTAACGGATTTAAAAGTAGGGGATATCGTCTCAGGAGAAGGCCATATAACATGTGGTCGTTGCAGAAACTGCTTGGGGGGTAGAACACACTTATGTCCTAATACAATAGGTGTAGGTGTAAATCGAACTGGATGTTTTGCAGAGCTCTTGGCAGTACCAGCTAAGAATATCTTTAAACCAAGCCGGGAAATTTCAACTGACTTACTTGCTATTTTTGATCCTTATGGAAATGCAGTCCATACAGCTCTCTCTTTTAATATGGTGGGCGAAGATGTGCTTATTACAGGAGCAGGCCCAATCGGTATGATGGCCGCTATGGTCTCAGATCATGCTGGCGCAAGAAATATTGTTATCACAGATGTAAATCAATATCGTTTAGACCTTATCAAAAAGATTCTGCCGCGAGTGATTACAATCAATGTTGAAAAAGAAACAATTAGTCGTGAAATGATGAAGTCCGTTGGCATTTTTGAAGGATTTGATGTGGGACTGGAAATGTCAGGTTCCCCCAAAGCTTTTAGTGGCATGTTAAGTCTTATGATTAATGGCGGCCATATTGCTATGCTAGCTATTATGCCTGCAGGCTCTGGAATAGATTGGGATATGGTGGTATTCAAAGGCCTTACGATTAAAGGAATCTATGGCCGTGAAATTTTTGAGACTTGGTATAAAGGGACCATGATGGTTCAAAGTGGGTTGCCTTTAGAAAAGATGATTACACATCGGTTTCCTTACACTGAGTTTAAAGAAGGTTTTGACATTATGCGATCAGGCAAATCTGGCAAAATTATCTTAAATTGGGAAATCTAATATTAAGGATCTTTAATGAGCTTTAAAAAAGCTAAAGAAAGTTTTTCGTTTGATTTAGAAGAAATTAAAAAAGCTGGGCTATGGAAAACTGAGCGCATTATTAATTCTGATCAGAAGAGCATGATTCAGCTTTCTGATGATCAAGAAGTTATTAATATGTGTGCGAATAATTATCTTGGTTTGGCCAATAATCCCGAAGTCATTCAAGCAGCAAAAGATGGCCTTGATCGATGGGGTTTTGGTCTTGCCTCTGTTCGATTTATATGCGGCACACAAACACTGCATAAAAATTTAGAAGAAAAAGTGAGTGAGTTTTTAGGTACAGAAGATACGATTCTTTATGCGGCTTGCTTTGATGCTAATGGCGGTTTATTTGAAACCATATTAACAGCAGATGATGCTGTGATCTCGGACGAACTCAATCATGCGTCGATAATTGATGGCATTCGCTTATCTAAAGCGCAACGTTATCGATATAAAAATAATGATATGAATGATTTACGTGCAAAATTAGAAGAAGCTAAGACAAATAAAGCGAGACGTATTTTAATTACCACCGATGGTGTATTTTCTATGGACGGCACGATTGCACAATTAGATAAAATTTGTGATCTTGCAGATGAATTTGATGCCATGGTGCATCATGATGATTGCCATGCAACAGGATTCATGGGAAAAACAGGTCGTGGTATTCATGAACATTGTAATGTAATGGATCGTGTTGATATCATCACAAGCACATTCGGAAAAGCCTTAGGTGGTGCTTCTGGTGGTTTTACATCTGGCCGTAAAGAAATTATTGATATGTTAAGACAAAGATCCCGACCTTATCTATTTTCAAATACACTTGCTCCTAATATTTGCACTGCTTCATTAAAAGTTTTTGAGATGCTCAATAAATCAACGGCACTTCGCGATAAATTAGAGAAAAATGTCCATTACTTTAGATCGGGAATGCAAAAAGCTGGTTTTGATGTAAGAGATGGCGATCATCCCATTGTTCCTATTATGTTAGGGGATGCTAATCTTGCCCAATCAATGAGTAAAAAATTACTAGAAAAAGGTATTTTAGCGATCGGATTTTTTTATCCAGTTGTACCGCAAGGAAAAGCTAGAATTAGAACGCAAATTTCAGCTGCCCATTCATTCGAAGATCTAGATAAAGCAATAGACGCTTTTGCGACAACCAAAAAACAATTGGCCTAACTGACAAAACTTTTAACACGCGGGGGCTCATGAATCTTTGCTGCGCAAATAGGGCAGGTACATTTCCAAGAATGCATAAGCCATTCGAATGCTTCATTTTTATCTTTCATAGCTTCCCTAAAAATAATTAAATGCAATCGCCCATGGCTGATGAATATCTATGCCAGCAAGCCTTATCTCCTTGTTCACATACAAAAATATCTCCATCAGTTGTTCTCAAAACTTTTGTACCTTGTAAATCCGTCTTTTTTTCTAAAATTTTAGATGGTTTAATTTCTTTATTTGATTTCATTTTTATTTCCTCACAAAAAGTTTGTATGAGTAAATTCTATGTCTCTTACTTTGATTAATCCAATGAATTGTTTTTAATCACATGATAAGTATTACTTATCATAAGGAAAATCCATTAGAGTCTTCGGCAAAGGCTTGTTAGAGTTGGTATCATGGGTATGGTAAGGGGGCATGCTTCAATAAATCCGGAATCCGGAGATTTTTTTCATAATGAACTTTCAAATGAAAAAGTACATCTAAAAAAAGTTATTTAAACAATATGGAAGGCTTAAAAAATGGCAAAGAAAAAATGTAAATATAATTGGCATATGGCTTTTAGATGCGGTCTGGGCACAGCCGTTTATGTATTAGCAATTGCGGCTCTTATTAAATATCTATTCTATTAAATCTGATGTCAAATAAAGAGACTTTATTAACCGAAGGAGATATTTCTAGAATCATTGAAATGGCCTGGGAGGATAAAACGCCCTTCGAAGCTATCTTAAAGACATATCAACTAGATGAGTCGTCCTTAATGAGGCTCATGCAAGCGCACCTTAAAGCTTCATCCTATCGATTGTGGAGAAAGCGCGTTAAAGAGCGATCAAGTAAACATTTAAAACTTAGATCGCCTGACATTAAGCGAGACCACTGCGTAACTCAATATAAAATTAGTCGTTAATTTATTATGCGAATGGTAAAAAAAGAAAACTTACCGACAAAAATTTGTCTCGTTTGTCAAAGGCCTTTTTCATGGAGAAAGAAATGGCAACTTGTCTGGAACGAAGTGAAATACTGTTCCGAAAAATGTCAGCGCCATAAAAATAAAGCATGATCGGAAAGATTAGAAAAAAACTTTTACCGCCCGTATTACCAGAGATCATTCCAGATCCGATAATATGTCCCATATGCAGCAGGAGCATTCCAGAATCTCAAAAAGATGCACACCACCTGATACCGAAATCTAAGGGTGGAAAATCTACTGAATATCTTCATCGAATCTGTCATAAACAAATTCATGCATTATTTAATGAAACTGAACTAGCTAAAAAATTGAATAATGCAGAATTATTAAGAAATCATTCGGATATGCAAACCTTTATTAATTGGGTGAAAAATAAGCCAGATGATTTTTACGAGAGAACTGCTAAAAGTTTACGTAATAAGAAATAGTAAGTCAGGACTTTTAATTATATTGAACGTTAATTGAACCCATACCATTCATAGCATTTTTTGTAACAAATAAAAAAGTATTATCATTAGAATAGTTACCATAATCATCGACGTGAAATACCCATAACCATTCCTTAGCATCCAACTAAATAAGGGTAACACTGGCATGACTGGCAATACGTAAATAAAGTTTTCATTCGCTAATTTAGCAATTTTTTCTGCATCCTTACTTTCGAACCAAATCATAGTGTAAGCAGTAAAAGAAATAATTGGGAGCGCTAATAAAAGAGCGGCTAACTTTGTATCTTTCTTACTTAATTCAGTCACAAGTACAATTACTAGGACTGCGATAATAATTTTTATAATATATTCCATTAGTAAACGATCTGCATATTTGGTTTCTCTGGTGTTTTGGGTAAATATGAGGCTTGGTTACTTACTATCCTTTTAGCGCTCCATAGAACAACGAGGGCATCTAAAATATCATTATCCATTACATCTTTTTTTTGATATTTATTTCTGATGACATCAAAATTAAAATTTAAAAAATGTTTATCAAGAAGAGATTTTCGAATCTCAAAGCCTTCGTTTGACTTTTTGCTTTCAAGGATTACTTTTTCATTGTTCATAGCCCTAAAGCTTACTTCGGGATGTATCTCAAATAATTTTATATTTTCACAATGAATAACAGTTTGGACATCTCTTATTTTGGGGAATAAATACCAAGATTGCAGTGACATTGATTTTCCAATAAGCCTTTTAGATATTAGGGATGCTTTTTCATAATTAGGTTGGTCTAACATTTCTGGCGTGGGGGCTGTAAATACGGAAGAGGCTTTTTTGCTAAGGAGTTTTCTCGCTAATTGATCTGCTTCTCGAGGCATGACTTCGGATAAGATTACGGGCATATCAATTCCAATAATTAACTGATTTGACCCAATAAAAAAATCTTTGAGATTATTTAGACTTTTAAAAATAGCAGTTTCAATAGTTTCATCTTGATTTTGCCAAACTGTAAACCAACCAGATTTACAACCATCGATTCCGATCACCAAAGACAATTAATTCACCCTACAATATTTCATTCTATTAAAGCGCCATAGAGCGAAATATGAATAGAGTATTTTACTCACAAAGTAAATGAATGGCATTCTGACTATAAAACTTAATAACGCCCATCCCTTTAAGTGATTCCATATAAGATAAAATGCATCTATGCCTTTATACAGTTTTTCTTTTCCATCTATCGCGTGAAGACTCATGAGGGCCTCATTGCGCTTAATTCCGTATTTGCTAAGCAATTTGTTATTTGTATGAAGATTGCACCACAAGAAAATGCCTTTTGGTGCAATTGATTTGTAGTAATTGATCTCTTTTGAGCAAAGGCTGCAATGTTGGTCGTAAAGTATTTTAATCATAATTTGCTCAATATTAAAAAAAGAAAGGCTCCAAACCATTCAGGGGAAGATTTGAAGCCAATCGAGCAATATTTCAGCTTATTGCCTATTTTCTTGACTAAAAAAGCTAACAAGAATTCAATTTTTATAGAAATGTAATCTATGGATAGCATTTTATTTAATAGTAAATTCAATTATACCCATATTTACTTTATGGGTAATGATAATCATGAAAAAAAATTAAAATATTTTGAAAAATACAAGCCCTAGGCTAAACTCTGTACAAGATAATTTACTTAAATACCGGTTAATTATTTGTTAGTTATTAGAAGTAGTTTTCTTTCAACCATCAGGAGGTTCTTATGTTTCAAGGTTTTTTTAAATCCGTAAAAAATAAGTGCTTATTGGGTTTGTCCTTATTAGGCGCATCAACATCTGTTTTTGCTACTACAGGCCAAGTTCTCCAATCAAGTGATTTTGTTGGCATTACTTTTTGGTTAATTTCAATGGCATTAGTTGCTTCAACAGCTTTTTTCTTTCTTGAAAGAGATCGCGTAGTAGGTAAGTGGAAAACTTCTCTTACTGTATCGGGATTAGTCACATTAGTAGCAGCTGTTCACTATTTCTATATGCGTGACGTGTGGGTTGCAACAGGATCAACACCAACAGTGTATAGATATATTGATTGGCTAATTACAGTACCTTTATTAATGATTGAATTCTATTTAATTCTTTCAGCTATTACTAAAGTTTCCACTGGTGTGTTTTGGAGACTTGTAATTGGTACATTAGTGATGCTTGTTGGAGGTTATGTCGGTGAAGCTGGTTATGCCGATGTGATGACATCATTTATTGTTGGTATGCTTGGTTGGTTTTATATTCTCTACGAAATTTTCGCTGGTGAAGCAAGTAAAATCAGTGCAAATAAAGCTCCAAAAACTGTACAAAAAGCTTTCAATACAATGCGATTAATTGTTACATTTGGTTGGGCAATTTATCCATTAGGTTATTACTTTGGTTATTTAACTGGTTCAGATCCTGCAAGCAGCATGGCATCTTTAAACATCATCTATAACTTAGCTGACGTTTTAAACAAAATTGCTTTCGGTGTAATTATTTGGTCTGTAGCGGTATCAGAATCAAAATAAGTATGTAATTTTTTAAAAAACTGTGCAGCTTAGGCTGCACAGTTTTTTTATTTTTACTAATTAAATTTAATAATATCAACAGCTTACGATAATAAAATCGATACACCAATCCCATGAGTATAGATGAGTTTAATCTAGTTTATAACGCGATCTCATTTGCAATCGCTGCTTTTGGTGCTTCAACTGTATTTTTCCTCCTTCAAAGATCACAAGTTTCTCCCGCATATAAAACTGCATTAACACTTTCAGGCCTAGTTTGTTTAATTACAACTTACCATTACCTAAGAATCTTTGAGAGCTTTAATAGTGCTTATGTATTGAAAGATGGGTTGGTCATACAAACTGGTATGCAATTTAATAATGCATATCGATATGTTGATTGGCTATTAACCGTTCCCCTGCTACTTCTAGAATTTGTTTTAGTCTTGAGATTGCCCCATACGGAAACATATAAAAAAGGTCTAGGGTTAACTCTAGCCGCCGCGCTGATGGTTTTACTGGGATACCCCGGAGAAACCCTTGCAATTGGATTTGCTAAGGTTATTTGGTGGATTTTAGCAATGATTCCATTTTCTTATATTTTGTATGAAATGATTAAAGGGGTGGGGGTATCAATCAAAACTCAACCTTTAGTTGTTCAGTCATTATTTAAAAAAACAAGATTACTTATTATTCTATCGTGGTCATTTTATCCGCTTGTTTATATCCTTCCTTTATTTGGCCTGTCAGCATTCGTGAGTATCCAAGTTGGCTTCACTTTTGTTGATATAGTTGCTAAATCAGTTTTTGGTATTTTGATTTATATTATTGCGCAAAGAAAGTCAGAAATTGGCGCTTAGTTAAGTCTTTGACATGTAGATATATTTTCTACATATATATTCTTTTAAATAAGACTCATTATGATTTCAAATGAAAGTGATTCACTAAAGACTGTTAAAAAACATCTAGCCAAGTCATTTGAGGTGAATGAGAAAAATTTATCCCTATGGCTAAATTGGCATGGAGAGTCAGAGGGAAAATTAATTCGCTCTCATTTGGCACTTTCTACCGGGGAAGCATTAGGGCTTTCAAAACATACAGCAATTATTTGGGCAGTTGTTTGCGAGCTGATTCATAGCGCTTCACTTCTGCATGATGACATTTGTGATAGTGATGAAATTAGAAGAGGTAAAGTAAGTGTATGGAAAAATTTTGGTATACCAGCTGCTATATGCACTGGCGACTATTTAATAGCAGAGTCCTTTAAAAAAATCACTGAAGTTGAGCAAGGCTGGCATCAAAATATATTGCTAGGGTTACTTTCAGTTACTGTAAAAGAAATTGTTTTTGGCCAATCAGGAGATGTCAACACCAACTTCTTAGGTTTAGGCTGGGAAGACTATAAGAATCTTGCGACGGCAAAAACATCACCACTCATTTGTTTGCCCATGATGGGAATGTTTAAATGTGCCGAGCTAGATGAGCCTTATTATATTAATTTGAGAAAAATGACAGATGAAATAGGGCTTGCTTATCAAATTGTGAATGATCTAGAAAATATTTTATTAAATCAAACTAACGAAATTCCGACAGATATTAAATTTGAACGAATGAATGCACTAGTAGTTTTAATGAAAGAAAAATCTTCTGAAAAAGAAATTAATTTTTTGAAAAAAAATAAAGATGAATTTAAACAATTTTTACTTTCTTCAAATATTAAAGATGATTTAATAGATAAGATTCAATTGATACTCGAAAATATTAAAAATTCATTACACCTTATGCCAATAGCTATCAGGCCTATCATTTATTCTCTTTGTGAAGAGATAGAAAAGAAAGCAAGCCAATTTATTCATGCATAATAAAAAAATAATTGTAATTGGCAGTGGTTTTGGAGGCATAGCTGCAGCCTTGAGAATGAGAGCGAAGGGCTATGAAGTCGATTTACATGAGAAACTTGATCAAATTGGCGGTAGAGCCAGGCAGTTTAATCAAAATGGCTTTGTTTATGATGCGGGACCCACTGTAATAACTGCACCCTATCTTTTTAGGGAGTTATTTGAAATTTTTGATGAAGAAATTGATGATTATATTAATTTTATTCCTTTGGATCCTTGGTACCGCTTTAGATTCCATGACGGGACATTCTTTAATTATGGCCCAGATCAAGATCAGCTATTAGAGCAAATAAAAGCCATTGAGCCTCAAGATGTAAACGGCTATTTGAAAATGCTTCAGCATGCTGAGAAAATATTTGAATTAGGCTACCTCAAGCTTGCTGACCAGCCTTTTCATAAGCTAAGTAGTTTAATTCGATATACCCCCGATATTGTTAAATTAAAGGGCTATCAGTCTGTTTATCAATTTGTTTCAAGCTACCTAAAACATCCAAATTTAAGGCAAGCATTTTCAATTCAGCCATTGCTTGTTGGAGGTAATCCTTTCAATACAACTTCAATTTATGCTCTTATTCATGCGCTTGAGAAAAAGTGGGGTGTTTTCTTTGCTAAAGGAGGGACAGGAGAAATCATTTTCCAGCTAAAGAGCCTAATGGAGCGCAAAGGCATAAACATTTTTTTAAATAGTGAAATTAAAAAAATTATTACCAATGACAAAATGGTTGAAGGTATCGAGACTGAAGAAGGTAAGTTTTCTAAAGCTGACTATTTGATTACAAATGCAGATCCTATTTATACAAACAATCATTTAATAGGCCATAAGAAAATTTCATTTCATAATAAATTTGTACAAAAAACAGCAAAGCACTCAATGGGTTTATTTGTTCTTTTCTTTGGAACAAAAATTAAATATGAAGATATTGCTCACCATACCATTTGGATGGGACCTCGATACAAAGAATTGTTAAGCGACATCTTTGATCGCTATAAATTATCTGAGGATTTCTCAATTTATCTTCATAGACCAACAGCAACTGATCCTGATTTTGCCCCTATAGGCTGCGATAGTTTCTATGCCCTAGTTCCTGTACCAAATTTAAAAGGAAATATTAGCTGGAGAGATGAGGCGCCAAAATTTACACAATCTGTCATTAAAGCATTAGAGCAAACAATGATGCCAAAACTTACTGAATATATTTGCGAATCATTTGTAATGACCCCTGAAGATTTTTTACAAGACTACAACACGCCATTTGGCTCAGGCTTTTCTATAGCCCCGTTATTTCGACAATCAGCTTGGTTTAGGACGCACAATAAGGACGACCTATATCAAAACCTTTTCTATGTGGGTGCTGGAACTCATCCAGGTGCAGGTGTTCCAGGCGTTCTGAATTCAGCTAAAGTCATAGATAAACTGATTCCTTAGTATGAAGAATAATTTATTGATGCGTAAGCATGGTAAAACTTTTTACTGGGCTTCATTCTTTCTTGATAACACTAAAATGCAAGCGGTTTATTCAATCTATAGCTTTTGTCGAAAAATAGATGACATGGTTGATGAGGCTGAAAATTTAAATATTGCAAAAAAAAAGCTTCACATATTTATGGATGCATGGCGTAAAGGAAAACCCCATCCAATTATTAGCACATTAAAAAATATCCCTAAGGAAAACTGGCCAAAGCAAAAGCTTGTAAAAATGTTTTTGAATGGACAAATGTCTGATATTAAATTTACTTCATTTAAATCAGATAAAGCCCTAATTATTTATTGTTACCAAGTAGCAGGTACTGTGGGATTAATGGTATGTGATATTTTCGGTGTCAAAGATAAAAAAATGCGATATTTTGCAATTGATTTAGGTATCGCAATGCAATTGGTTAATATCTCCAGAGATATCTATGAAGACAGTTTACGAAATAGAATTTACTTGCCCGAGAGCCTGATTGGTAAATGCACGCCTAGGGAAATAACTAACCCAACAAAGAAAACGTCTGCAAAAATAGATTTAGCTCGAGAAAAAATTATTCATTTAGCTAATATTTACTTTGCGAGTGCTAATGAAGCGATTGATCATCTCCCAAAGGGTGCTGCTCTAGCAGTTAAATTAGCATCATCTCTCTACCAGCAAATTGGGGTTCAATTAATTCATACCCAATATCAACACAATGAAAAAAGGTGCTATGTTACCTCTTTCTCTAAATTATTGATTACATTGAAAATTATTACTAAATTCTTAATTACATTTAAAGCTAATTTAAAACCTCACAATAAAAATCTACATAAATTTTTATTCACTCTTCCAGATAGCCACTTTTAATATATGAAGCAAAAATTTGATATAGGTATTATTGGTGCTGGTTTATCTGGGTTAACTCTCGGGAACTCGCTTTTAAGTAAAAAAATTAAAAATTTCATTTTATTTGAAAAAGAGATGAAGACAAAAAATGATAAAACATACAGCTTTTGGTCCGGACCAGGGTTATTTGATATCAAAAAAACATTTAATGTAAGACCTAAAAAAGAATGGTCACAAATAGAAATTAAGGTTAAGGGAGAGTCTTATAAGATTGATCTAGGCGATTATAAGTATGCATGCTACAGCTCAGATTCTATTCTAAATGAACTCCACAAAAGACTAGCTAACAAAGGAATTAAAATAGAGCGGGGTTGCTCAATCAAAGAGTTAAAAAAGAATCAAAATGAATGGGAAATTGAATTTAAGAGAAAAAATATATTACTCAAAAACATAGTAGATAGTAGACCAAATACAAAATTTGATGATACATATCCGTCATTGAAGCAAGTTTTTGTAGGTTCTGAAATTATTTCGACTAAAAAAGTATTTGATGAAAATATTGTTACATTAATGGATTTTTATGACTCCAATAAAGATGTAATTTTTACCTATATTCTTCCGTTCTCAAAAACTAAGGCATTGATTGAAACAACATTTTTTTCTTATGATATCAATTTCAAACAAGCAGAAAAGCTTCACAATCTTACTTTAAAAAAGTTTGATATAAAAGAGATAACAAGAACTGAAAAAGCGGTCCTTCCAATGTCACCCTATACTAATGTAAAGAAGGAAAACCAATACTTTAGAATTGGTAACTTTGCTGGAGCCTCACGACCTGCTTCAGGATATGCTTTCACTCGAATTGCCCTCTGGGCTAATCAAATAGCTACGAAAAAAGAATTTTGTTATGAAATGATTAACCATAAAAAAAATTACCTAACAAATTGGCTAGATAAAATTTTTCTTTCCGTTTTAAGATCTAATCCTCAAAAGGGCCCTGAAATATTTAAGATTTTTTTTACAAAAGTTCCCATTTCATCTTCTATAAGATTCTTATCGGATCAACCAAGATTTGTT
>Ga0304730_1001575_pt1 | contig 16964 bp, 18 predicted proteins | sample M_130628_MF_Meta_FD_190474 | JGI IMG/M metagenome (GOLD analysis project Ga0304730, IMG submission 190474) | Freshwater microbial communities from Lake Montjoie, Canada to study carbon cycling - M_130628_MF_MetaG (v2) (version 2) | ecosystem: Environmental > Aquatic > Freshwater > Lake | place...
AAGAAAATCATATAAATCATTATAATGAGACGATGATATCATTGTATTCATTGTTACTATAATATAGTAATATTTTTCTATTTCATTTTTTTTTTATTTTAATAATTTAATTTAAAAATTTAAATTAAATTTTTTTAAATCTAATTAAATAACAAATACTTTATATGTAAAAAGTATATAAAAGCTTCTAATTATAATTAAATTTATATAAAAATCTATATAAATGTAATTTATATATACTAATATAAAATGAATGATCCTATTAGTGATAATAAAACTGTAAGTAGGAATGATTCTATAACTAATAATGAACCTATAAAAGTAATTAAGAAAGAAACGATTCAACGTCTTTTAAGAGATGTAAAATTAATAATGAAACATCCTTTAACGGATAATGGTATTTATTATTCGCATGATGAAAATGATTTATTAAAAGGATATGCTATGATAATTGGCCCTGAAGGTACACCTTATTATGGAGGATTTTATTTTTTCAAATTTAATTTTCCTATTGATTATCCATATTCTCCTCCAAAAGTAAATTATATGACAAATGATGGAGTTACACGTTATAATCCAAATCTTTATAAATGTGGTAAGGTTTGTGTTTCAATACTTAATACTTGGAGTGGAGATAAATGGTCATCATGTCAAACAATTAATAGTATATTATTAACATTATGTTCATTATTAAATAATTCTCCTTTAGAAAATGAACCAGGACAATCAAATACATCAAAAGATTTTATTCCTTATCAAAAAAGTATTGAATTTTCTAATATAAATTTTTCTATTTGTGAATTAATTAATAAAAATAATAATAAAATTCCTAATAATTTTGATATCTTTTATCCATTTATGATAGAAAATTTTTTAAATAATTATGATAATATTTTAAAATTTATTGATTCTAAAAATGAAGAAGTTAGTAATCAGAGAGTTTATATTTATAGCATGAATACCAATATTAATTACATTGAATTGAAAAAAAAATTAATTGAAACAAAAATAAATATAGAAAATGCTTGAAAAAAGAACTAGGTTAAAATTAAATTAAATATAAAATTGAATTATAAAATAAATAAATCTTGTAATTATATTATATAAAGATGCACTTCTGTTCTGAATGTCAAAATATGTATTATATTAGTATTGATCCTAATGATTCAAATAAATTAATATATTATTGTAGAAATTGTGGAAATAAAGATTCTACATTATCTATTGAGAATGTAACTGTTTCAAAAGTCCAATTAAAAAAATCTGAGCAAGAATTTAGTCATATTATAAATAAATATACAAAATTAGATCCTACATTACCACGTATTAGCAATATTTTATGTCCTAATTCTGACTGTTTAACTAATACAAAAGAAGAACCTAGAGAAATTATTTATATTCGTTATGATGATCAAAACATGAAATATGTATATTTATGTTCCACATGTGATACTGTATGGAAAACTGAAGAGCAAAAATAAAGTAGTTTTATAATTGTAATTTTGTTTTTATTTTTTTTTAAATAAAATTGAAATTTTAAATATAAAACTATATTAATATAATATTATAAGATGAGTAGTTACTTTGATGATAAATATGGAGGAGACGATGATAATGACAATATTTCAGTTACTAGTTCTTCATCAAATTCTGAGAAAGAAGATGAAATTATAATAGAACCTGAAGGGTTTGATGAAGATCTTGAAGAAGAAGATGAAATTGTAGTAGATGAAGAAGATGATCCTGAAGGGTTTGAAGAAGAAGAAGAAGATGAAGAAGATGAAGAATTTGACAATTTAGAAGGAGGAGCACCTGATGATTTAGAATCTGGAGAAATAGATGAAGAAGCTGAAACTTCTGAAAAAAAATCAAAACGTACAAAAAAAGTTCCAGCAAAAACAGTATATAAAAACCCAATAATTGATGAAAACGAAGATGATGACGACGAAGATGGAGAATTATATTTACAAAAATTTGATAATTCTATAAATGATAATTATATTCTTAATTTTCACCCAGAATGTGCTCTTCAAAACTATGATGAAATATTATCAATGATTGTTGTAGTTAGAGATAAAAATGGAATTATAGTAGATGATTTACATAAAACGATCCCATATTTAACTAAATATGAAAGAGCGCGTATTTTAGGACAAAGAGCTAAACAAATAAATTCGGGTTCTTTCCCCTTTGTAAAAGTTCCTGAAAATGTAATAGATGGATATATTATTGCTGAATTAGAATTAAAAGAAAAAAAAATACCATTTATCATACGTAGACCACTACCAAATGGCGGAAGTGAATATTGGAGTATAAAAGACTTAGAAGACATTCTATTTTAGAAAATATTAAATTGAATAATAACATTTTTTTAACGTTATTATTTAAAAAGATATTAGTATTTTTTACATATAATGAAAGTTGCTTTATGTTTTATTATTAGTTATGAACATATATTGAATAAAGAACAATTTTGGATTGATTGGATTAAACCAAATCAAGATATTATAAATGTATATTTTCATTACAAAGATTTTAGTAAAATAAAATCGCCCTGGATTAAATTATATACCATACCGCCAAAACTAATACAACAAACTACATATTTTAATGTTGTTCCAGCTTATATGTCTTTGTTATCTTACGCATTTGAACATGATAATGACAATTTATGGTTTTGTTTATTGACTGATTCATGTGTACCAATAATTAGTCCAGAAAAATTCAGAAAACTTTTTTTTGATCATTATCAAGCTTCCGTAATAAAATGTAAACCATCTTATTGGGATATTACATTACACCGTAGAGCAAATTTACGTATGTTAAATAAAGAATTTTGGTTAGCTAATGATCCCTGGTTTACTTTGTGTAGAAAACATGTTCATTATTGTATATTATTTGTAACTTTAAAAAATAAAATGTTTAAAATAATAAATGAAGGAGGTTTGGCTAACGAGAGTATATTTGCGATTATATTACAAAAATTCAAAGAATTAAAAAATCATTCAAGATTAATCAATGATTCTTCAACAATAGCTGATTGGACTAAAATGTCTTCTCCGACTAGTCCATATATATTTAGAGACGGTTCAGAAGAAGATACAAAAATAATTTGTGATTTGCTTAAAGAAAATAAATTTGCCATGTTTTTACGAAAAGTTGATAGAAGCTTTCCTGAATCAGTTTTAAAAGAAATAATGAATAAAGAATTTAATCATATTTATGAAATATTACATAATCAAGCAAAACAAAAGACAAAATTATTTACTGCTTTAAATATATTTTATTTCGTTATATTTTTTGTTGTTAATTTGGTTTTTATCACATGTATGTTTACAGAAAATACTATGTATAAAAAAATTTTCAGATAATATATGTAAAACTGTGCCAATAGCAAAATAAAGATAAATTTTATTTATAGGGAAAAATGGTCTGAAAGTTATACCAAATATTAAAAACATCAAGGCTTCTCCAAGTGAGATTATAAATAAATTATGATTATTTGAAATATATTTGTAATTCTGGTTTAAAACTTTTTTACAAGCTTCTCCATTATTACAATATAATGTATGTAAACCTAAAAAATGTCCCAAGAAATGTTTAAAAAATCCTACAACTAACAACATTACATAAAAGTTTTTTATAAATGATGAAAAAAATAAATATACTAAACATGTATAAATACCAACTGCTATTGCTTCAATAATATAATTCATTATATAATTCATTATATTATTTATTTTACGTATATATATTATATGGATAGTCAAGGTAGCCCTTTAAAATTGTTCTTTAGAACCTCATGGTTCTAAAGCTCAATTTGTTGGAATGGATTCTAATCTTTATTTATTTGAATGGATTAATAGTTTACACCCTTGAAGATTTAAAATGGGACAAATTGTTATAAATTTTTTTAACTAGTTTTCCATCTTTTTCCACATTGATTACAAGATACATAAATAGTCATTGGTTCATCAGCCGATCTAGTTTGAAGCTGCATATAAGAACAATTTTTTGACCTACATTTGCCACACGTAAAACGGTCTGTATTAGCTTCAACATTTTGTTCATATTTATTTTTATCTTTAATACTTTTTGCTTTAATAAGTGATTCCCATTTTTCCGGATTCATTTCTTGATGTGTCATAAAAGCTATTTCATGTGCTTTGATTTCACCATTGGAAACCATATTAATTATGTTTTTATTCTTTAAATTTGTAAACACACTACGCAAATGATCCAAATAAATTTGAACAAAGAATGGATTATCCCATTTTTTTACAACTTTTTTACTCGTTGCTTCTTTCAAAGCCCAATTGTGTACACCTTTTTCTAAATTGGACGCGTGCTTTGTAGAACCAGGTTCAAAGAATTCACCTAATTTTTTACGAATATTTTCTCTGAAAGTTTCTGGAGTTTCAATCTTACGAACAGGCATTCTTATCTAAATATATTAAAGTATATTATATTTAAATCATAATCAATTTTTTATTATTTTATATTTATTTATCTCAATCACTATAATCATATGCTTCTTCAGATAATTCTGAACCTAGATCTTCCAAAACTAATTCTTCTTCTACTTCACTAATTTCCTCATTAGATTCTTCTAATTCATCATTTTCATCTTCCTCAGAATCAATTAATTCTTCTGTATCACTACTATCAACTACAAATCCATCCTTCAAATAACCACCTTTTTTCGTTTTCATATGTTTGGGTATATTTTCCAACTCATCTTCTTCTTCTTCATCTTCAACGCCTGTTAAAGCTAAATCATCAAAACCACCAAACAATTTTTCATATATTTTATTCCATAATTCAATACTTAAATTTATTAAAGATTTATTATTTGAATCATCTCTTATCATACCTACTAAAGCACATGAACCAAAATATAATTCTTTATCTATAGGTGGAGGAAAATCATATTTATTTTCCATATTTGCTTTACCATTTAATTTACCATACATAGCTATAGAATATTTTTGACCATCTAATTTAACCGGCCATTCAACTTGTATTATAAAATCTTCTGCTTTTTTAAAACCACATTTTTTATATAATTCTTCTTCTTTATAATCCTTTACAGTAAGTGTTTTTAATGAAGCACATTTATCAACAATTATAATAGCCAATGATTGTGTCATAATTATGTATTTTGAAATGGGTTTAAATAGTTTATAATAAATATGATATATGAAAATATATCTTGTCAATATTTTACCTGAATCATTGAATAATAAATTAAATATATTAAAACAAGATTATGAATTTAGTCAAACAAATAAATTTGAATTACATTCAAAAGATTATGGGGCGCATATAATTGAAAATAATAAAATACACTTAATTGAGAGTAGTTTTAATACAGATTATCAACTAATAAAGAATTATGAAAAAGTTGATTTATTAATTGATAAATCAAATTATAAATTTATTCCTGTTAATTCACAATTGCCAGTAAATTATGTAATAACTATTTTTAATGTATTTGAATTTAAAGTTTGTAAAAATAGTAAATTGTCATTAATAATAGAATGTCTAGAAGAAACAGAAAATTTTGTAAAAAAATCTATACCTGTAAATTTTTATTTTAATTATAATAATGATAATTTAGACTTAAAGGACACTATTTTTCAAGAAGAATTTAATGTGTTTTTATCTAAGTTAAACTAATATTAGAATATAATATGTTAACTTGGATTATCCAAATTTCTTTATTATCAATAATATTTATTTTTTTAGTTCATCATTTATTATTATTTTTTAAATCAACATTAACTGTTCCTAAAATTAAAGATTTAGTAAATTCTCCTACTCAAAAATATCAAAATATTTATGATACTATTTCTAATAAAAGTAATTCATATTCTTCAATTGATCTGTTACCATACTACCCAACCAATGATGAACCAGATTATTTAAATGGATTATCAGAAGTGAATATTGAACAGAAATCTATGAAAGATGAATTAAAAAACTTTCTTAAAAAACAACTTAAGAATGATTCTGATAATATTGTTGGCGCAGAGTATTCATAAAATTATATTTTGAAACTGCTTAAAGATATTATTATATAATTATATTATGAGCATAAGTGATATAGATTTAAATTATATTTTATCTGATTTTTATAAATTTGAACTTTCTTATGAAAAATTAGCACATAAGAAAGTTTATAACTCAAATATAATTTTAGCCATTCCTGAAGGCAAAAAATATTTCGCGTGGTTTACAAATTATAAAGCAGATAATGTTTGTTTTCTTTTGGAAATAGATGATAATAATAGAATTATAAACGCAAAATTAGCCATTACAAGTTTTGAAGATAATCTAGTTTTAGGTACTGTTTTTTATGGAACCTTATTTACATATAATGGCATAAATTGTTTTAGCATTGAAGATTTATATTATTATAAAGGAGAAAATTATATTAATAAATCATATTTAGTCAAAATCAATTTGCTTAAACAAATATTTACAAATCAGTTGTCACAAAATGTATTAATAAAAAAATATACAGTATTTGGTTTACCATTAATGATGACTGATTTTAATATGTTGTTAAAAGAAATTGAAAGTCTACCTTATAAGGTAAGTCAAATTAAATTTCGTTTCTTTGAAAAAAATAATGCTAGAAAAATATTATTTTTGAAATATTTTAAACCGGGAACAAATAAATGTTATAATGAAATAAAAAATAATACAAAATCATCTAATGCTATATTTAAAATTACCCCCGATTTAGAACCCGATATTTATAATTTATTTATTTATAAAAATGGAAAAGAAGAATATTATGATATTGCGTTTATTCCAGATTACAAAACCAGCGTAATGATGAATAAATTATTTAGAAAAATAAAAGAAAATGATAATTTAGATGCCATTGAAGAAAGTGATGATGAGTTAGAATTTGAAGATCAAAGAGAAGATAAATATGTTTTCTTGGATAGGTCTTATAAAATGAATTGTATTTATAATTCAAAGTTTAAACGATGGGTTCCTGTTAATCTCGCTTCCAAAAATGATAGAATTATTTCATATAATCAAATTTTATAAAAAAAATATATATATAATATATATGTCATTTTTTAAAATATATGGTGCTGGAACACCATTGAATAATATTAATGGTTCTTTAGTAAATGTAGATAGTTCACATGTTGCTGGTATTCCTTTTACTAACAAAATTGTACCAAATGGTCCTCAAACATTAGCACCTGCTGGTTCAAATGTTCAAGGAGCTGCTGGAATTTACCCATGTTCGTTGAAAGGTGGAAAAATTAACAAAAAAAAAATAAATAAAATATCTAGAAAATATAAGATGAAAGGATCAAAAAGTAATAAAAGGACTATGAGAAGATTGAAAAGTCGCGTTTATAAGAAAAGATCTTCTACCTCTAGAAGAGGTAGAGGTAGAGGAAGAAAAATGAGAGGTGGAACTTCTAGTCGTAATATTCCTGAAGGAACAATTCCATCTCATCCTTTAATGAAAGGTGGAGCTCATCCCGCTGTAGCACCAAATTATCCTGCTGGACATAATCAATATGAAAACAATAAAATTTTCAGTAATACATTTTCAACTGGTGGACCTTTATCGCCTCAACTAAGTGCTTTAGCAAATCCTCCACCTATTACAATGGTTAAGGCCGACCCAGATAATTTAAATCATGCCGCACCAAACGCATATGGTAATTATGGAGCAGGTTCTGGATTTCCTAGTAGAGGATGGTTTTAATAAAATAATATCTTTTTATAAAAATATATTATTTATTTATTGTAACTTCTTTGGCTATCTTTGATATTATTTTATTTATATTAGTTTTTTGTTCCTTTTCTGTTGAACCTGACATTGTATTAGATAATATTTTTCACAAGTTATGAGATATTTTTTACTTCATTATACATTTTTTTTGATTCTGAATTAAAACAATCTGGATTTTCTTTAACCCATTCTTTACTTAGTTATAAATTTTTTTCATTATTTTTTATCATTATAAAATATAATTATTAATAAATAGTTATTTTTTATTATGTTCAAGTTTTATCAATAACAACTTCTTTACAAATATTTTTTGCTATTTTTTCATAATTTTTGTCCGATTCTTCTTTTGTAGAACCTGACATTGAATTTAGAATTATTTTTTGATATCTATCATTTTGTTTTGAATCTGGATCAGAGAAATCAGGATTCAATTTTTGCCATTCACTAATTTGTTTTATATTCTTATGTGCTACTTGTTTTATCGCTTTTGTTAAAGTAGTTTTTTGTTCATCATCTTTAGTCCATTGATTATCATCTTTAATATAAAGTATTTCTCTTTTTGAATCTGAACAATGAATTGGTCTCATATTATAATCAATATCATTTAAGTTTTTTATAAATACTTTACTAATTCCCTCAGCATAACCAAGAGTTCCTGTTTCTTCTAGATCTTTTATGGAAATTTGAATCTGATTTACAAAATCTGTTAAATTAATAGCATCTTTACATGTTTCATTTAAAAATACGTTTAAGTTGAATGTTTTATTATTATTAAAACTAATTGTATTTCCTGCTTTTTCAGCTAAACCCATCATGGTTTTATTTTGTTCAATAAGGGTTTGTTGTAATTCTTTATTTTGTTCTATTAATTTAATTACTAATTCAGTTGTTATTTGTATTCCTGTATTATCATTACTTTTATAACAATTGTTTTTATGCTTCCATAAACCAGACGAGGTTTTATATTCATTTTTACAATTATCACAAATATAAGTTTTTTTGCTTAATTTTTGCTTAAAATTATTTCCAATCACTGTATTTTTATGTTTAGCACTGCCTAAATGATTGACCAAATTACTTTTTCTATCCGTATAATAGTCACAACTTTCACAACAATATTTTTTGCTTAAATTTTGCTTAAAATTTATTTCCAATAGTTCCATATATAATAAAAATATTATATTTTTAAGTATTTTCAAAAAAAATTACAATCACAAAATAAAACGTGTTTTTTACAAAATTTAGAGCATTATCGTCACAATCTTGGTTTTAGAGGGTCTTTTTCAAGACTTTTTTCGGATTTTCAAAAATGGACATTTTTAAAATGTCCAAAATCCATTTTCCTTTTTACTTTTTGGAAAAAATTTGTTACTGAAAAATACTACCAAAATATAACACCTATTTTTGTTATGAATTATGGTAAGCCAACAGAAATTTTAATTGTTATGATATATTTTTATAAAAATATATTATTATATATATATATATTCATGAAAACACTTTTTTATTATATATTTGGAAGTAAAAAATCAATTTCTATTGATTATATTGATGATAATAATAATATTATAAAACATTCTGATCATTTATATGAATATAATATTGATAATGATTCGCAACATTCATTTAATAATTTATTGGAGTTATTTAATAAATGGAATAAATTTTCAAAAGAAAATAATATTTGTTATTGGGCAACAGCTGGGACTCTTTTAGGAGCAATTCGTCACAATGGATTTATTCCATGGGATAATGATATAGATATTTGTATTTTCTTATCTGACTTGAATGATATTAAATGGAAATTATCTAAGCAAGATGAAATAAAATTTATTGAAGTAGAAATAGGCTTACGTTTATATTTAGATAATTTAAATTATTTTATTGATGTATTTGTATGTGATTATGATGAAAATAATACCATAAAATATGCTGGTTTCGTTTTTGATGATAAACCGACATGGTATATAAATGATCTATACCCGAAAGAATATTTTAACAAATGTGAAATATTTCCTTTACAAGAGCATTCTTTTGAAAATACAACTATTATGGTCCCTAATAATTCTTATAATTTCTTATATAGAGCATTTTCCAATAATTGTTTAACTGAATGTAAAATATCAAGTCATACTATTATTCATAAAATGGTTGATATTAATACTCATACAATTACAATTTGTAAACAAATTCACACTATTGATAAACTTTTTAATATTTCAAAAGATAATAGTATATTAAATAATGTATTTAAAAATGGTGATAAAATTTTTAATAATGACGTAATAAATAACATATTAACATATATATTGAACCATAATAAATAAAAATTATTTTTTAAATTTTAAAAGGCAGACCCCGGTGGACAAATTGTCCTTTTCCTCTTCTAGTTCATCTTCTGACTCAGTATCCTCTGCTATACTTTTATCTGATGAACTACGACTATTTGGCTTACAGTAAATTTCTTTTTTAGCAATATTTGTCGTTTTTTTAGGTTTATAATTGGTTGGTTCATAAGTTATATTCCATTTCAAAACATCAGGATTATAGCAATCACTACTTGTTTGAATAATTTTATAATTTTGTTTTTTATAAAAACTTTTACGTTTTGCCCATTGTCTCCCAAAATTATCATGTGTATCTATTATATCAACTACTATAGGAGCAAATTCATGTTTTTGTCTTAGAATTCTTCCAACGGATTGTTCAATACTTGTCATTGGAGTTATCATAAATAATGTTGATAGACTCTTTATATCTAAACCTTCTGCGGCCATACTATATGTAGCTAATACAACTTGTTTAGATTCACTCTCTTTTAAAGCTGATTCTTTCATTCCACCAATATAATAACCTACTGTACAAATATTATGATGATTTATAGCATCAAACATGTATTTCAAAATATTCTTATAAGATGCTATTAACATTATCTGTTGTTTCGGATTTTCTATAATCATATCTTTTAATACTTTTATTATAAAGTCGGATCTACGATTATAATTACATATCTTACTAAGCATTTTGGATGCTGCGGTTTGTCCACGAAAATCCAATTCTAATTCATTGAATTCCTCATCATTTGTCTTGTATGTTATACCTCTAACAATAACATTTTCATCTTTACTGCGTTCCATTTTATAAATAACTTCACCAAGAAACATTTTAAATACTTTTGTTGTTCCATCTTTACGATTCATTGTAGCACTTAATCCAAGCATATATTTAGTAACTAACTTGAATAAAGCACATGAAAAAACTTCAGAAGAAATATGATGTACCTCATCTATAATTGTGAAACCAAAACTATCAAATAAAGTACTAGGATAATCTTTCATGGATAAACTTTGTAACATTGCGATTACAATATCCTTATTATCAATATCAATTACTTGCCCTTGAATTTTTCCGATTCTTGCGTTTGGCAAAAATTGTTGGATTCTTTCAATCCATTGATTCATTAAAAATTCTTTATGAACTATTACTAATGTTTTTTTATTGAGACGATGTATGATGTTAAGTCCTATTGAAGTATTATGTGTTACTGTAAAATCACCTAACATAAATCTTTTATTACCATCAATTTCAAATCCATAATAATCATCAATTTCTAATTTTTCAATGTTAATTCTGCTTACTAGAGAATCTTTTATCTGTTTTCTTATTGAAGCTTTTTTGCGTTTACATAAAACAGGTATATCTTCTAATCCTGAACCATATAATGTTATCCTATTGTATTCTCCTTCTTTTGGACCATTTTTTGCGTTGTAGCAAGTTTTTTTACATTTTTTAGAATAACAAGCAAATCCCAATGATCTACACAAATATACAATATCTTCAGCCAATAAACTATTTTTTTGTATAATTTCATAACAATTATTATGATAATAACCATCAGAGTCAATTAATCCTGCTAAAACCCTTAATTGTATTTCTCTATTATTACATATATATTCTTGAGGAATATGTTTATTATTAAGTAAATTTTTATTTCTAAGAAAAGTCATAAATCTGTTATTTATTTTTAAACTACAAATTCTGTAATCATATTGATAATTATAACTTAAATATAAATCTTTATAACTATTTTTAAACAAATCTACAATATATTTTATTACACATCCCTCTTGTGTTGAAATTTTAGGTCCTGAACTACTTCCATCACCTAACCAATATCCTAATAAATAAGGATCAAAGTCTATAGGTACTTCTTGAAACTTTATACCAACTTTATAACCAACTAATGGACCTGCTCTTCCGTGATATGATTTAGATAAGTTTAAAAAATCCTTAACGGAAATATCTACAATATCACCTTTTCGTAATTTTTTTGAAAAATTATTTGAACATTTCAATGATAAAATGTGACTTTCATTACAAATATATTCGTCGCCTTTTTTATTAGATATTTTATACATTTGTTCTCTTCCTCTAGCTAATGATAATATTTTTCGTGGCGTAGAATCGTCACCCATTATTAAATCGCCAATTTTTATATTTTCTACTAATTCTTTTTCACCATTAAACATTATAATTTTTGTTCCTTTTGCTAGACACTTTCCGAAACCACATGGGAGTTCAAGTAATCCACCACCTCCTTCCTTAGTATGCTGTAAATACTTATCTACAACTGGAACTTGATAATCTCTTAAAGTTCCATTAAATGTCAAATCAATGTCAGTCCCTTCAGTAATTTTAATAGTTTTTGCTTGGCCAAATAATTCTTCGCCGAAATAACGCGGAATATATATTTTTTTATCAGATTCTCGGTAAGCAGGAAAAGTTTTTTCTTTTATAATAGGTGAACCAGGTACAAATGGTTTAACCATTAACATTTCTTTTACTTTTAATTGTAAACTAATAGATAATTCTGATTTTAATATAGTGTAACCTTTATTACCCAAATAAGTGTTTAAAGTTTGTGGCCAATCAATAATATCTTGTTTATTAAAAGTCTTAGACATATTTTATATATTATATTATAAAGCATTTATACTTGTTTTATAAATGTTTTATTTTTCATTATCGTTAATCACATAATCTTATTTCTTTAGATTTACAATGGTATCAATATTTCCAATATACAATAAAATAATATTAAAATTTTTACATAAAAAATTATTTTGTTAGTTTTAATAATTTAACACTACCATCTGCTATTTTTTTATTTTTTGTTTCACCCTGTATTACAGCATTCATAGCATCAGACTTTTTGTCATAAACTTCAAGTTTATATACAAAATATTTATCAAATAAATTGTTATCTTTTAATAATTTACTGTCTTCATCATATTCAGGACCAGGTAATTCTCTCGCACAATAAAATAATCCATCTGAACCTATTTGAACAGTATTAATATTACAATTAATATAGTTTTTATTAGAACTATCAAATACAGTAGAATTTAAAAAGGGTCTTACAGTAACTAAATTTTTTAAATAATATTTATCTTGTTTTACATTAAATAATTTGCTCCTATCCAAAGTAATTTGACTATTTACTTTCCAAATTCTAAGATTTTTTTGTTGGGGAAAATCAATTCCTAGACCATCTCCAGTCATATATCCTATAATATTATCTTTTTCAATATGGTCATCCTCACAAGAAACATACGCAAGAGGTACAATATTAGTAAATTTTATATCAGTACGTTTTAATGTTTCAGATTTATTCAAATCATAAATTCTTGAATTAAAAAATTCTTGTTGATTTAATAATAAATAACCACTGGAGACTGGGTTTACAGCTCCACCCAAATCTCCTAGTGGAAATGGATTAAAAGCAATATCAAATAATTTACCTATTTTTTCTATAGGATTTTTTTTATTATCAAAGATAGTTTCAAAAGATAATTTCAATTTACATTCTAATTCTGAACTACTATTTCCATTATTTAAAAAATGGTTCATTAATTCAGGATCTACCCTTCCAGTATGCCCAGAACAACGATTGATACTCATTATACAATATAATAATATTTAAATTTATACACAAAAAATTGTATAAAAATTTGTCTAAATATAATTATTTTGTAATAATATAATATATAAGATGAATTATTTGAGTAGCTTATTCACAAAAAAACATATGCCAGAATTATTATTAAGTGTATTATTTGTAATATATTTAGTAATGGGTTACAAAATGCCACAAGGAATCGCAACAATGATTGATTCAACAATTGGTAAAATTATTGTAGCATTAGTTGCCTTAATGTTATTCGCATATACTAATCCAATTTTAGGTGTTTTAGGTTTGTTAGTTGCTTATCAATTAATTAAAGGTTCAGCGATTATAACTGGTATGGCTGGTTTAGAGGCATATTATCCTACAGAACAAAAGAAATGGAGTCCATTTACTGCTACACATCAATTTCCATATACTTTAGAACAAGAAGTAGTCAAGAATATGACAACACAAAAATTTAATACAACCTATGTAAAACCATCTTTTAGTCCAGTTTTAGATGACACATATGACGCTGCGCCTTTAAGTCAAAATTAAATAATAAATCTTATTTCATTATAAAATTTATTAATTTACAAAGTTGATAATAATAATATACTTATATATATTATTATGAATATGGATAAAAAACCAGAATCTACAAATTTAGTTTCCAGAATTAAAGATATCGTTTCAGATCAGGATAATAATCAAAAAATAAATGTATCTATTTCAGTTGTTTTTGAATTATATAGAGTTTTAGCATCTTCATTATTAATATTATTTGTTCCACAAAATTGTGATGGTCATTTATGTACATTAACTGAAAATATGGAAACAAATTCTCAAATTTATACAACAGGATTATTTTTTAATTTTTTAACAATGTTTGTTTTTTTAGCGATGTATTCATTAGAAATAAAACGTGAAAACAGATTAATTACATATTTAGATGTTAATAAATCAATGGCTGCCGATAACGAGTCTGTTGGTGAAGTTCTTAAAAAATTACCTTTTGAAAAGAAAAATAATTTAATATTATTAGATAGATATTATCAAAAAGCCGCATATGTTGCTATGTGTAGTTTTATAATCAATTCTATTATTAGTGGAATTGTAGTATATGATTATTCATTAGGTAATCAAACTACAACAACTATTATAACTAACATATTATTTATGGTTACAAAATTAAGTGACGTTTATATAACAGTAAATACAGAAAAAAATATATTTTATTCAGCTTATTTGAAGGGAAAAATACAATACAATGATGTTGATCCAGATAAAATTGTTTCAGATATTGAAGAACAAACTAGAGATCAAGAACAAGAACAAACTAGAGATCAAGAACAAGAACAAACTAGAGAACCCATAATTGTAAGTCAAGATAACGATAATAAACATGGTTGGGGTAATTATTTAGCAAGAGGTTTAGACAATTATACTTCTAATTATAGAGAAGTTATAGAAGTTAGAGAAACCTCTGAACATATTAAAAGTTGGGGTAATTATTTAACGAGAGGAATAGCAAATGAAATTATAGAAGAATATAATGATGTAAATGAAGAAGATTATTAATGAGGAGGGATAACATTATTAATTATATTTAAAGCACCTCCTTTTTTTACATTAAACATATTTAATAATAATTTTAGTCCATATAAAACTATAATAAATAATAACATAAATAAAATAAATTTTAAATATGGGCTATTTAAAAAATCTTTAAAAGAATAAGTTGAACCCGTATCAGTTATTATTTCAACAGTTTCTTCAGATTCACCTACTGGTTGACAATCTATATAAATATCTCCGCCTGAACTTATATTAGGTCCTTTTTCATTATAAAACAAATTGGGGCCAGTTTTAATATCATATTGATTTTGTTGAATGATAGATTGTAATTTTATCAATGTGTCAGGCATTATGTCTAATGAAACTGTTAATGAATCATAAACAATTAAATTAACATTTGTTGAACATGGTTGATATGGTTCTGTAGCTGAATAGGAAAAAAAAGGTTTCTTAGGAACGAAATCATTTAAGTTAAATTGTTGATTTCCTAAAGCAACTGTTGTAGATTCACCATCAGCAGGAGCACTATTAGCAACAGTATCAACTATTGTTTGAAATAATAAACTTGAAATACTGCTACTATTATTACTATTAATTGGTATACATACTAACAATGGAACTGCTCCTGTTATAGGATTATGTATAATAATTAATTCTCCATCTGTTTTAGTACCTGAATAAGAATGTAATGATGGTGTATATAATCTAATTTCTTTAACATCATAATTTGAAGCATTATAAACCACTGGATGAGATGAAGAATTATCATAAGATAATGATAAATAATCACCTCTATTTGTAGCAAGACAAGAACTATTATTATAATTAAAATTATAAGCACATTTATAATCACATTTACCTGTTATATCTGATAAATTTATATTTATAGGTGATGTAGAATTTGGACAACTCATTATATTATACAAATATAAACTTTTCTTAGAAATTTAGCAAATTTTTTATTAAAATATATTTGTGTTTTCTATTTCCAAACCTTTTCTAAATATAAATAAAAAAGTTATGAAAATAACAAAATCACGTTTACAAAAGATAATTGTACGATCTAATATTCAAACAAGAAAAAAATTTAAAAAACATCATAAAGTTTTACATCATACTAACACGGTTAGAAACAAAAAGCAATTTAATTTATGTAATAAAACTCTAAAACGATGGTAAAAAATCGTTATAAAACGATGGTAAAAATCGTTATAAAATTATGATTAAAAATCTACACAAAAGGTAAATATTTAATTGTATCATTTTCATAGACTGTAACTTTAAAAGCGTCATCATAACCTTCAACATAAACTGTATCTCCTGAAAAAATTTGATCTACGCCGTAATCATTCAAAGCACTCCTTCCTTTAAAAGATATAGGTAATTTTACATTATTATGTTGGTTTGAAATAGTATAATATTGCCATTTATCTCTATTTGTAAATAAAGGTCTTCCCATTAATTGTAGAATTTTATCTTCAGATGATTTATTGAACGGTGTAAGAATTCCCATTTGTCGATAACTTGTATTTACAGAACCAATATTAGTAGGAACATTTATAGGTACAAAATAACGCTCATCCCTTAAAGGTGGTGAATAAGGATTTAATAATACATCATTAATTGGTAAGTTATTATAAGGCCAACTAGGTATAAAAGAAGTATTTA
>Ga0304730_1001576_pt1 | contig 16962 bp, 9 predicted proteins | sample M_130628_MF_Meta_FD_190474 | JGI IMG/M metagenome (GOLD analysis project Ga0304730, IMG submission 190474) | Freshwater microbial communities from Lake Montjoie, Canada to study carbon cycling - M_130628_MF_MetaG (v2) (version 2) | ecosystem: Environmental > Aquatic > Freshwater > Lake | place...
TATACGACCGTTCAAAAATCAAGATTTCTGGTGTTCAGCAAATGCCAGTGGGAGCACCTGATTATGCCGCTCAAAATTCTGGTGAACTGTATAATGGCTATTTTTCGAGTAATTTCGAGCGTTTCGATTCAAAAGCTACGTCACAATCAGAAGCCATTCAAAGAGAGTTAATTCATGGCTATTATGCGGCTGTAAGTTATATGGATGCTCAGGTAGGAAAATTGTTGGAAGAATTAAAAAAACAAGGATTAGACAAAAACACCATTATTGTGCTTTGGGGCGATCACGGTTGGCATTTGGGTGACCACGGACTTTGGTGCAAACACGATAATTATGAACAAGCCACCAAAGCCCCACTTATCATTGCATCGCCAGCATTTAAAGGAGACCAAAAAGCCCACGGGTTAAGTGAGTTTGTCGATATTTTTCCAACTTTAACTGAAATGGCAGGTTTAAAAACACCCTCAGATTTAGCGGGAAAAAGTTTAGTTCCAGTTTTGAAAAACCCTAAAATTGAACTAAAATCATTTACACAAAGCCAATATCCAAGAAAAGGAGACAAAATGATGGGTTATACGATTCGGACTAAACGCTACCGTTATGTGGCTTGGTACGAACAAAATTACAGAAGCACAATCATTTCATCAACGGCAAAACCTGTCGCTGTGGAATTATATGATTATGAAAAAGATGCCTTAGAAATCGAAAACTTTGCATCAAAAACAGCATACAAGGCTGTGTTAAAAGACCATGAGAAATTAATGTCAGAATTTTTAGCAAATCAAAAGCAGTCGAGATAAAATTCTTTATTACAAAATAACAAACACTCAATGAAAGTTTTTGCCAGAATATTGATTATTTCTGTATTATTTCCATTTATTGGAATTGGACAAAGTTCCTTATTCAAGACTGTAAGCCCAATTCTAAAAAACCAAGTGTTAAGTAACGCAAAAATTGCAATGACCGAGAAGCCAATCACGGTTACTGCTCAACAATGCGAACGTTCTGCGGGTGGTTTACACGATTTTTATTCAGAAGGCGATTATTGGTGGCAAAATCCAAACGACCCAAACGGGCCTTATATTCAAAGAGATGGGCAGTCAAATCCTAACAACTTCGTGGCACATCGCAAGGCAATGATTCGGTTTAGTCAGATAATTGGTACGTTGGCATCGGCGTACATGCTAACCAAAGATGAAAAATACGTCAAGAAAGCGTTTGAACATCTTAATGCTTGGTTCATTGACGAAAAAACTTACATGAACCCATCATTGCTTTACGCCCAAGCTATCAAAGGCAAAGTAACAGGACGTGGCACAGGCTTGATTGACATGATACAAATGATGGAAGTAGCCCAAGGGGTACTCGTGATGCAAAATGCCAAAGTTATCAATGAACAAGAATTAGAGAAGGTAAAAGATTGGTTTTCAAAATACTTAGTTTGGGTAAATTCACATCCTTATGGTGTAGAAGAAAGAGAAGCAAAAAATAACCACGGAACGTGTTGGGTAATGCAGGTAGCCTCATTTGCTAAACTTACTGGTAACCAAGAAATGCTGGATTATTGTAAAAACAGATTCAAAACGGTCTTACTCCCTAGTCAAATAGAAAAGGATGGCAGCTTTCCACTCGAACTCAAAAGGACTAAACCTTATGGCTATTCGCTTTTCAATTTAGATGCCATGACCACCGTTTGCCACATACTTTCTAATGAAAAAGAGAACCTTTGGGATTTTACCTTAGAAGATGGCAGAACCCTCAAAAAAGGCGTTGAATTTCTTTATCCGTTTGTAGAAAATAAAGCGACTTGGAAAAATCCACAGGATGTAATGTACTGGAATGAATGGCCCGTGGCACAGCCTTTTTTGATTTTTGGATATCAAAAATATAAAGAAAAGACTTGGTTTGATACTTGGAAAAGGCTAGACCATTTTCCGAAAAATGATGAGGTAATCCGAAATTTACCGATTAGAAATCCATTGATTTGGATTTATTATTGAATTTCATTTTGTACTAATGGCAAAAGTTGAAAGTTCAACTGCATTTCATTAAGTTACTATTCTTTTCTGCCTACTATTTTATTGAAAAATCATTGATTTGAAAGTATAAACAAACGTGCGTTTGTTTGTACTTTTTATATAAGCCAAACTAATTCATAAAGTAATTCTTTTTATAGTTATTTTTGTATATTATTGTTGTATAATATACAAAGTATAATTTTGTTACTGAAATATTGGATAACTATATACAATCGTAAAGAGGAACCTATGAAAATTGGCTATGCACGGGTTAGTACCAAAGACCAAGTGTTGGATTTGCAAATTGATGCTCTCAACAAAGAAGGTTGCGAAATTATTTTTAAAGAAACTGCCTCGGGAGCAAAAACGGACCGAATTGAATTAGCTAATTTATTATCACAAGTTCGGAAGGGTGATATTGTAGTGGTTTATAAACTTGACCGTCTTGGGCGTTCATTGAAACACCTATTAGAAGTAGTGGCTCAACTTAATGAAAAACAAGTCGGAATCAAAAGCATCAATGATGCCATCGATACCACTACTCCTCAAGGTAGGCTATTTTTTAATATCTCAGGTTGCTTTGCTGAATTTGAAAGAGATTTAATTCGTGAGCGAACAAAATCAGGTTTAGAAGCGGCACGAGCAAGAGGTAGAAAAGGAGGCCGCCGACAAGGCATGACCAAAGATGCAGAACAAAAAGCAATCCTTGCCGAAACATACTATAAAGAAAATAAAATGGGGGTCAATCAAATTGCCTTAGAAATAGGAGTTTCAAAAATGACGCTCTACAAATATTTAAGGCATAGAAATGTAGAAATAAGTGCTTATCAGCAGCGACCGTCGCCCCAGTTTAAAAAATAGCCTGAGACTATTTAAATTACGATTTTATAAAAAGTACAATTTTGTTGTTCTTTTTTAAAAATTCGCATTAAATTCGTATTAAATTCTAACTTAGCATATAATACTGTTCCAATTTTCATTGAAAAGTATTTTTGTGGTCAATAGAATTATCCAAAAAATAACATTACTATTTCGTTTACTGCGACATTATAACTATTTATCTTATTTTGCTCTATAACTGTTATAATTTATTTTCAAAGCTTGAAAATAAACTAATTTAATCGAGTTTTTATCTGGTTACTTTTTAAGGCTTGACCTGCTTATATTTTACAAATTCGAAATTTTTTGTGTAGATAACTATGCGATTTAAGATAGGTAAAAGTAAATAGCTATTAACTCCTTTGAAGGTGTCTTTCGAAGACAATACAAACATTTTTTACATCGAAAATTTAAGTTGTGTAGGATTTAAAAAGCAAAAACATTCAGAATCTGGCAATTTTGGTTTTCAAACTTAAATTCCCTTTTCAATGAAAAATTTTAGAATCGCAATCTGCTATTTTTTAGATGACTTATTCTTGAAAATTGATAGCAAAGAATCAGATAAACGCCGAAAACTAACAAATTCATAAATTATAACAACTGTTATTGTGTTAGCAAAATACTTTTATTGATACTCAAGAATCAGTTTGTCCATATTTAAGTACTGAGACAGCGACGGTTCGCCGCAGCGACCGTTCGCCTTAGCGACGGATTTCCACAGCGATAAAAAAACTAAAATCAATAAGTTGCATCTTGTTGATAAATCCAGCAAAAACCAATTACCAAAAACTTGATAAGGTTACATCCAATATTACCGAATCTCGCCATTAATAAATAGATTTTTAATATTTACCTATACAGTTATTTGCCTTTAAAATTAAAATTTTGATAAAATGAAAAATTCTTTTAGTCTTTCAAAGTTCATCCATTGTACTTTAATTATGCTCATAATTGCTTGTTTTGATGTTTCTGGTCAACAAGCTAAGAAAATTTCACTCCAAGGTTTCTTGAAAGATGCCAATGGAAAAGCCGTGGCCGATGGCAGCCAGGACATAATATTTAAACTTTATACCCAAGAATCAGGAGGTACAGCCGCTTGGACAGAAACCCAAACACTCAATGTATTTGGTGGCGTATATAGCACACATCTTGGTAAAACTGTAACGCTCGAAAACCTTAATTGGGGAGCCAGTACCTATTTTGTTGGCGTAACCGTACAAGGCACAGAGCTTACTCCACGCACTGAGCTTACTTTTGCCCCATACTCACTTGGTTCACCCAAAGCACAAGAAGTTGTTTGTTCGGGTGCTGTTGGTGATGTTAAATATTCGATCTTGAATCCTACACAATTTGCAACAGTTAACGGGACTTGTTGGGTACCAATGGATGGGAGAAGCATGGTTGGTTCTAAATTAGCTGGAATTATTGGTGGAGGCAATGTACCTGATGGTGGTGGGTTATTTATTAGAGCTCAAGAAACTGAAACTTCAACTAATGATCCTGATAGAACTAAAAGCTCTACGATTGCAACGATACAAGAAGATGATAATAAAACCCATAACCATAGCTTTTCTGCATCTGTCTCTGTCTCCGGTTATACAAATTCAGCTGGTGAACATACCCATACTTATACAGATAACTACTTTAGTCAAGGTGTTAAAGGTACAGCTGGTGCTGCGGGCAATTATATAGGAACTGCTGGACCCCAAACGCTCACAACCGTTAAAGACGGTTCTCACGAACATTATGTTAGCCTTTCAGGTTCTGCGAGTGGTACAACAAGTGGTACCGGATCCACCGAAACTCGCCCTAAAAACATGAATTTTTATGTATATATCAGAATTAATTGACGAAATAAGAAAATTGAGTTAATGTTAAAACAAATTCTTATGAAAAGTACATACAAAAAAATTGTATTCTTTTGGATTACGCTTGCATTTTATATGCCCAGTTTTGCCCAAACCGATACACTCTGTAACCCAAACGAAAAGATTAAAATATATGGTGAATTGTACTTCAATTATGGTTCATCAGTAAATGCATACTCGGCATACAATCGCTCGACGATAATTGCAGGTCAGCCTTTGGCATCAACTCAAAATATGCTTTCACAAAGCTTTCAGGCAGGCTTTGGTGTATATAGCCCATGGTATTTACCACCACAGCCACCAATTTTGATAGCCACGCAGGGTGATTTCAAAGACCGCATCAAAATCTCTTGGAATGTAAACCCACTTTCACCGGCGGCTACGGGCTTTGTTATCTACCGTGATGGCTCATTCATTGCTGATTTGGGCGAAGATGTAAGAGATTTCCTTGATTTCAATACTCAAGCGGGCGAATTTTATGAATATAGCATTGTAGCCAAAAACGTATTCGGTGCTGGCAGCCTAAGCAAGGCCGTAGGTTTCGTCAATCCCAATGGTGTGGTGAGCGGAAAAGTCGAAACCAATTCGGGTAATCCTGTGCCCGGTGTGGAAGTACGCCTCACGCCACTTACGGGTAGCTCTATGGTGTTTGATGGTGTAGATGACGAACTATGTATTTCTTATGATAGAGAGTTCCCGACCGAAAAATTTACCGTTTCGGCTTATGTGAAAATTGGGTCTGGTAATAACGAATCAGGTATCATTGACTGGGGAAGCACTTTAAATAAGAACTGGTGGATAACAACTACCGATAATTCTGAAGGTAAAGGTTATATTTTTCATATTGGTAACGGTACGGGTAGTGATAGCTTAAAGTACATTATTCCAAATCTTATTACCAATCCTGAGCGACCAAACGAATGGCATCAGATTACAATGGTTTATAATGGTACGGCAATATCAATAATGGTTGATGGTGAGTTTGTAGGCACAAAGCCTGCCACTATTTCTCCTACAAAAAACTACATGAATATCGGAAGTAAAATAGGTTCTGGGGGGTTTTTTAGTGGAAAAATTGATGATGTCAGAATTTACAATCGTCCATTAACTCAAACAGAAGTAAATTCAACTAAAAACCGATCTGTATCAAAAACAGAATCGGGCTTGATTTCCTACTGGAAAATGGATGAAGGAGTAGGGGAAAAAGTATTCGATAACACCACAATACCAACCAATGCCAATATCTATGGTGGAGCAAAATTCTCATCAGATAAACCGGAGGTTTATAGTGCGGGTATCAGTGATGTAAGTGGCTATTTTATAATTGATGGTATCAATTATAGCACCACCGAAAGTTTCAGGGCTGTTCCAATGAAAAGTTTTGAATTTAACTCGGCAGTTGAATTCAATGCATCCGATAAATCTTATGGTAATCTAACCAACTATGATATACCTGATACATCTACTGTAGAAGTTCTATTTCACCCTTTCGACCTTAAATCTCGTCAAACCGTTATATCAAAAGGAACTTTATATGAACTCTACGTTGATAATGGTAAATTATACCTTAACCTAAATGGAAATTTAAGTGATTTGGGAGCTATCAAAGCCAAATATTATCATTTAGCCGTAGCGATGGACAATACAGCGGGAACAGCTAAGATTTATTTGGAAGGAGAATTGGCAAAAACTGTTTCGTTTACTGGAGCCTCAAATTGGGCTGTGGGAAATCCGTGGTTATTGGCCACTAACTCAACCGATGCCGCAACAGGAAAATTTTATACTGGTTTAATTGACGAGGTAGCTATTTACAAAACAGCATTGCCTCAAAGCGAAATCCAAAGGCACTTTGTAATAGGGATTCCGCAGGATTCTACAACAGCTTTATTGTACAGTTATTTTGATTTGAATGAAGGTTCTGATACTAAAGTGTATGACTATGCATCAACTAATTGGGGGGCAAGTACACCAAGAGAAGGTATATTGACAAAAGCTAATTGGAGTACAAACGCTCGTCGAAAAGAAAGCAACTCACACGAGTTTGAACCGAATATAAGAGTAGTAAACATTAATACAAGTAATACTGCAGTTGGTAGTGTAGATTTTAGAGACGTATCAACTGTAAATATGTCAGGAAACGTTCGATTTAGCAATACTTTTTGTTTTGCGGATTCAATAGATATTTATGTAAATGACCAAATAAATTTTCCACCCATTCGAACCGATAAGGACGGAAAATGGTCGGTAGATTTTGAGCCAGGCAGAACAGTAAAATTATCAGCAAGATATAAAGACCACAAGTTTTCACCAGGATTCTTTGAAATAAGAAAATTGCAGACACCAAAGGCTGGTATTGTATTTTTAGATAATACCAAACGTACAATCAGTGGTCAAGTCGCGGGTAATGATAAATGTAGAAAGTCTATCATACCACAGGGTTCAAGAGTGATTGTAAAAGTAGCCACTTTAGATGGCTGTTTTGAACGGACAGAAACAATTAGTAATCCAGATGGTAAATTTATTTTTAGAGATTTACCTGCACGTGCCTTTATAGTGAGTGTGATAGAGCACTCAAATTCTGTGATTTACAATTATTTTCAAAATAAAGGCGGTATCAAAGTTGATTTAAGAGATGTAACAGCAGCTACAACTGATTTTATTTATATTGCTCCACCAGTTGTTGAAATCGAAGGAATTGCAGCCAATAATTGTAGCCTAAAAACAGTTGGACAGGGCGTAAATAGTAAAGTAAAAATCAAAGTATTTGAGCAATATGATGGTGGAAAATGTTATGTTGACGGTGCAAAAATTCACATTGATGACCCATCAACGGGGACAACGACTGATACAACTCTCGCAACAGGTGTTTTCACTTATGAATACAAGTTTATTCCAAAGAATGTAAATATCATAGCACCATACGAAACAACCCTTACGGTAACAGGCGATGTCAATTCAGCTACGGATATAGAAACAACAAAATTCGTTGTTTTAGGAGCAAGACCTCGTGCCGGAACATTTACATCTTCATCTCCCGAAATGCCAAAGTTTGTGCTTAGAGACCCCCCAGGCGATGCCAGTTATGCAGTACTTGAAAAGGGTTCTACTTATTGTACGTCAACATCGATTATAAAAACAAAAGAAAATACCCAAGACGCAGAAGCAATCATTTCTATTGGGGGAACTACATCAATAGGGGTTGGGTTAGCCATCGAATCTACAAATAGGGTATCAATTAGAGCAGCGGGAGGTGGCAATCAAAGCTGGGTAAATAATACAACCCAACAAACCTGTATTACTACAAATAAAGTAATATCTACTTCTTCAGGTGATGTGGTTGTTGGTAGTAAAGCTGGTGGAGATGTCTATGTGGGTACTTCAGAAAATGTAATTTATGGAGGAGCAGACATCCTTAATATCGATTTAGATAGTTGTAAATTAAAGTTAAGTACAAAAATCACCATCAACGATATTCGATTAAAGGGCGATTTTTATTACAGCGAAAAGTTTGTGAAAGAAGACGTAATACCATCTCTTTTGTTGCTAGCCTCGCAACCAATCAGTGTTAACCCTAAGAGAAAGCAAGACTCTATTGCTGCTACGCTCTGGAAAAAATATATAGCCGAAAATGCTGCGGATAAAGGTGATTTAGTAAAAACAATATCATTTGATGCAGGGGCAATTTATGAAGAAATATTCCAAACCGAAGAAACCACAGAAACAACTAGTACTTTTAACGACGGTGGATATGTTTCGGCTGGAATAAGTACTGAACTGAACTTTTTAGGTGGTTTTGAGGGAGGCTTTACATTTACTCATAAGATTAATAAAGAAAAAACTGATTTTGAGTCCAATGTAGCCAACACTATTATTACCTACCATTTAGAAGATAATGATTCAGGAGATAATTTCTTGATAAATATTCATAAAGGGAAAAAATGGCAAACAGGTTATGTTTTTGATTTAAAGGCTGGCGAAAGTATGTGCCCATGGGAAGAAGGTACACGCCAACGCTCCTCACCAGAATTAAGAAACATTGATGGCAATACGAAGGTAAATATTCCCGCTAATACTTCGGCTGTTTATCAATTAGAATTAGGGAATACCAGTCCGACCAATCAGGCCATGGATTATGACCTTTCGTTAGACACTGGCACCAACCCTGATGGAGCAATCGTAAAAGTATTTGGGCAACCTCTTACTTATCCTATAAGATACAGAATTGCCCCTGGTCAGAGCCAAATCGTAACACTTACTATTGATAAAGGCCCTGTAAAATATAATTATAATGATATAACCATTCTACTTGAGTCTACATGCGAAACCTATCTTGCCAATTTAAGAGGAGGAGATAGCTTGGTTGATAAGTATTTTTCAAAGAAAATCAAATTGGCGGCTTCGTTTATTGAGACTTGTAGTAATGTGGATATTAGTTCTCCATCACAAGATTTTGTAATTACTCCAGCATCAGGTAATAAATTAAGTATTACACTAAACGAATACGATAAAAGCGACGCTGACTTAAAACTTATACGTTTACAGTATCGCTCTATCGGAGGAGATGGTTCCTGGATAAACATCAACGAGACGCTAAAGGCAAACTTAGGAGATATATTCACAATAAAAGAATGGGATTCTTCACTCTTGAAAGATGGGCCGTATGAAATTCGAGCCGTAGCTGAATGTTTCAATCCTACTTTAGTTTCAGGTATCTCAACGGTTATTAAAGGAGAAGTCGCACGAACTCCTCCAATAGTCGTAGGCGTACCCGAGCCAGGAGATGGCACTTGGGATCCAGGTGATGAAATCTCAATAACTTTCAATGAGCAAATCAATTGTGATAAAGTTGTAAAAGCAGATATTTTGGCAAATAATACCATCGGTTTATACGATGCCACTACCAACGCTCTCGTTGATGCAAGCATCACCTGTGTCGGAAACAAAATCGTCATTGTACCAAACATCAACCCAGTATTTTATGAGAACCGTGCATTTAGAGTCATAGTAAGCGGCAAAGATTACGACGATGCCATGTTGGTCCAAAACCCTAATCATCAGAGGGCGGCCATCAGAGATAAAGCAGGAAATATGATTGACAAAACCATAAAATGGGAGTTTGCAGTCAATCAAAATAACCTTGAATGGATAGGTAATGACATAATTGAAACTAATGAAGTGCTGAAACCATTCTCGGTAAAACGCCAAGTACGTAACCGTGGTGGTAGTATTGCCAGTTTCCGTATGGAAAATGTGCCTTCATGGTTGACAATAACACCTTCGACGGGCACATTAAATCCAGGTCAAACAGCCGATGTAATCATTACATTCCAACAAGACCTCCTAATTGGTGATTATGCGGAAACATTTAATTTGGTTGGTTCGAAAGGAAAAGAACCTATGAATATCGACTACCGTGTGCGTTGTCCGCAACCAAACTACGTGGTTGATAATCCATCTAAGTTTGAGAGTTCGATGAACATTGTTGCCCGATTAAACATTTTTGATAAGTTCTCGGTTGACCCATCTGACGTCGTAATCGCAAAAATTAATGGAAAAATAAGGGGTGTTGGAAAAGTTGCATACTACCGAAACATCCCTGCTGTAGATGCAACTATTGATGGTCTTACTGGTAAACCAAAAGATGAAAGCAACCGTTGGTTGGTGTTTATGACTGTCTTTGGTGATGATGCTGATAACGATAAACCAATTGAGTTCCATGTGTGGGATGGCGATAAATGTAATGAATATGTTGAGGTAATCAACAGAATCAATTTCCAAACGGGAAATTTAGTGGGTAGCCCGATTGCCCCTGATACCATTCAAGTAATCAATGTTGTCAAGAAATGTATTCCATTAAACAGTGGTTGGAATTGGGTATCATTTAACCTCGATTTACCCGAAGGAAATACAGTAGCAAATGTACTCGCTTCGTTATCAAAGAAGCAGGGCACCATCATTAAAAGTGAAGATTTTAGTGCCAAATATTATGGTAGTCCACTCAATGGTTGGAGAGGTGGTTTGATAAACATTACGCCACAAAAACGCTACATGATTAATATTTCTCAGAAAGACACCATTTGTATAAAAGGTAGTCCGTATCTGACCGATAAATTCCCGATTACCATCTCTCCAGGCTGGAACTGGGTAGGTTATATACCTTCAACGGGTATGACGGTTACTCAAGCGTTCAAAGACTTGACCCCTCTAAATGGTGATATTATCAAAAGCCAAACCTTATTTGCCCAATATGTGGCAGGTATTGGATGGATTGGTAACTTGAATTTCTTAGAACCTCTCAAAGGGTATCTATTGAAAATCAGCAATTCTGGTACATTGGTCTATCCGACAGGTACTACTAATCAACCTATAAAAGAAATTAGTTCAGCGGCTTTAGCATTACAAGCAGCCCAAGAAGCTCCTATGACTTTTGACTTCACAAAACATCAACTCACCATGAACCTAATTGGTAAGGTAAATGGATTGACTATTGATGCCGATGACGAATTAAGGGCATATGTCAATGGGCAATTGGTCGGGGTAAATAAATCTATTGCTTACACAAAAGATAGACTATTTTTCCAAACAATCTATTTTGAAGATGAATCGAATATCAACTTTAAATTATATAAAGCTGATAGAAAGAAGGAATATGGCCTCAATAGAACGATTCCGTTTAAATCAGAAACAATGGCAGGCTTAGTTGAAGCTCCAATTATATTTGACTTAGAATCTGCTAATTTGGTGCCGATTACGATTGATATTAAAGACCAATTAATTCGGCAACCATTTAATATTTTCCAAACAGTTTCGATTCCAGCCGCGGTTAGCGGACAGTCATTGAATTGTGGTTTATTTACATTCAATACTGTTTTACCAATTAGTACAGAAAGCAAACCCGTGTGTGATTCGCAAACAGGATTTGAAGGAAACATGGCAGGTGTAATGAAAATCAACTATAATGAGCGTTCAACCTTCGTTTCAAGCAATGACGTACTTTCCTTTATCAACCCATCAACAAGTCTTACAGTCGGTTGTGCCACCTTTGATAGTCAATCAAATGTCTTCAACATTACTGTAAAAGGGGGTGTTACTTCAGCCGAAATACCGATTGATGTGAAATATTACTCAAGCGTAATGAAAAAGACTTTTGTAGTAAAATCAGGTATTACCTACAAAAACAATAAAGAATTAGGTGATTATATAACACCAGCACCTTTAGATATTTCGCCTTTATCAATCACAAATAATAATGGTGTCATTACGGCGATTTTGCGTGATACATCATGGACTGGCAAGTATTGTGTAGATGTTTTTGCCTTAAACTGTCCAGGCTATAGCGATGGTCAAACTTCCTTTTGTTTTCAACGATTGAAACAAGGTGCTTGTCTTGATGCAGTTGTGCGAAACGTTACCGAAGGTAATAATGATATCGTCAAAGCGATTTCTGTTTCATCTCAAGTTATTGTCAATTCAGGTATTCGTCTCGAATACAAAGGAGGCAATTGGATTGAGCTGAAACCGGGCTTTGAAACAAAATCGGGAACTGTTTTCACAGGAAAAATAGAAGGTTGTAGTAATTAATACTCAAAAACAGAGAGAAATGTCGTTTAGTTAAGGAATTTTATGCACTTTTTTAGGAAATTAAAGACTTTAGCTAAACGACATTATTGTGTGGTAAAACAGTGTTTTTATTACACTTCTTTTCTTAGGTGGGCAATTAATGTGTATAATGTAGCGAAAGTGAGCCACTAAATGTAGGCAAAGTGAGCCATATGTGGATAAGTCGAAAAGCAGTTTTGCAAATGTAAATTAAGAAACTTGATTGACAACAGATTTTTGTTTTTTTCTCATAGATTCACCTTTCAATTCTATGCGATGGACGTGCTGCATAAGCCTGTCCAATATCGCATCTGCCAAAGTTGGTTCGGCAATAAAGTCGAACCATTGTGCCACAGGTAATTGCGAAGTGATAATTGTCGAAGCTCTGCCATGTCGGTCTTCAATCATTTGTAAAAGTGTAATTTTCATAGGGTTATCAAGTGGTTGTAAGCCCCAATCATCTAAAATAATCAAGTGCATTTTTTCGATACGAGCAAGTTCTTTACTGATGGAGTTGTCAGCTTTTGCCAGATTGAATCTTTGTAAGAGTTTAGTCATGGAAAAATACCCCACTTTAAGCCCCATCTGACAGGCTTGCAGTCCCAGAGCAGAAGCAATATAGCTTTTGCCACAACCAGTTGCTCCAGTAATAAATACATTTTCGGCTCTCTTGATAAAAGCAGTATCAGCTAATCTTAGCATTAGGTTTTTGTCAATATTTCTTTCAGGTAAATACTGTATTTCCTCAATAATCGCCTGATAACGAAACTTGGCAGCCCTGATTGAAGCCACTGTTTTTTGATGCTGGCGGTGGAGCATTTCAGCATCTACAAGCTGTGCCAACAGTTGGTCAGTTGGCGGATGTTGATTATAGGGCAAACTCAAAAGAGTTTGATAAGCAGAAGCCATTCCAGTTAGTTTTAGGCTTCGCATTTGTTGGAGAGTTTGTTCGGTGTTCATACGGTTTGCTTTGAAAAATAAAAAAAATTATTGATAGTTCGCTGCTCCTCTAATGTTGGGATGCAGCGGAATGATAGGCGTATAATCACCATTAATCGGCATTTTGTCTAAGTCTTTATCTAAAATGCTTTGTAGGATTTTGATAGATACAAAATCATAGATCAAAGCCCTTTCACAAGCGTTTTCTAAGCGTTCTTTACCGACTTTTTTAGCTAAAGCGATTGTCCCTGCACATGATTTATAGCCTTGCTCAACATAATTTCTGGAAGCAAGCATTTGTTGAATTACCAAGAGTGTATTTGCTCCAATTTTCAGAGCTTGCCCTTCAAAAAACTCAGGATTCCAGTTCATTAAATACTGATGTTGTGCGGGTAAATGCTCTTTTAAGGTCGTAGATTGATGTTTTGCCCTAAATCTTTCGTGGGTGGCAATACGTTTATGCTCATGATAAATCTCAACACTTTCGGCACTATAAATCAGTTTGACATATTGCTCTACATAGCGAAAAGGAACAGAATAATAATGCTTGTCTTCAGACAATAGTACGTGGCAGTTATGTTGAACTTTAGCTTTTCGGAACGCCTTTAATTCATAGCGAGTAGCAGGTAACACTTTCAAAACTGGACGTTCTAATTCTTCAAAAATGCTCTTTCTGGAGTCGTTTTTACCTTGAAAATCCATTTGGTTATGAATCTCCAATCTTTGCCGAATGGCTTCGTTGAGTTGCGAAAGGGAAGAAAACGATTGCTCGTTTATTGGAGCGTAAATGCGGGTATAAAGTATACCAACGGCTCGCTCTACTAAAGACTTATCTTTTGGTTTACGACTGCGAGCTGGGAAAATACAGGTGCCGTAATGTGAAGCAAAATCTTCGATACTTTCATTGAGGTCTGGCTCATATCGGTCAGGTTTGGTTACAGCAGACTTCAAGTTATCTGGTACGATGGCTTGTGGAACGCCTCCGAAATAAGTCAGAGCATTGGCGAGAGCTAATAAAAAATCCGCTTTCTTTTGACTATAAACAGCTTGACAATAGCTGTATTGGCTACAACCCAAGGTTGCAATAAATACTTCAACGGCTTGTTTTTCGCCACTTTGTGGGTCAGTAATGTATAGCTTTTCGCCTGCAAAATCAATGTAAAGTTTATCACCAGCCTTATGCTCAATGTGCATGGTAACCTTTTGAGCAGATTGCCAATGCCGAAAATAATGACAAAATCTCGAATAATTGACTGTGTTTTTGGTCGTTAGGCAGTGCTTTTCCCAAAGCATCATCCGTGTAACACCAACTTTTTGCAATTCTTTGGCGTACAGAGGGAAAAGTAAATTTAACGCTTCAGAGGAGGTCGGCAAATCTGATTTCTTAACCAAACGATAAAGAGCTTCTTCACTCCAGTTCAATAAAGAGCTTAAATCTTGTCCAACTTCTGACCGAAAATAGCCAAGATAATTATCAACAGTATTGCGTGAAAGCCCTAAACTTTGGGCTATCCATCGTTTACTTTTGCCGCTAATTTGATATTCAATAAGTTTTTGTAACTGTTTCATTGTGATGCGATGATTTGCCATGTCATAAGTATTTTTTAATAAAATAATACTCACAAACAACGGCTTTTTTTATCGCTTTTCACTTATCCACATGTGGCTCACTTTCCCTACAATCGGTGGCTCACTTTCGCAGGAATATACACAAATGTACAACACTCATCGTGAGCAAAACAAGACAAGAAATTATTGCTTGGCTGACTTCAAAACATGAATACTATCTCGAATCTAATATTATTCTCTATCAAGTATAAGCTTTTTGCCAAAAATACCTTTCTGTGTAGATATTCTTACGACTAACTTTTGGCTTGTCTCTGTTGACGGAATTTTAAATGTTCTTTCTACTAAGTCAGCTTTTGTTCCTTTGACTTTCATTATTTCTCTGCCCATTTCTGTGGCAATAATCATCGTTACTTCTTCTGAATCGTCAACACCATTAAATGCTATTTTAAAATCATCTTTGGTCGTATTTGGATAAAGTATAAGGTTTTGCTCCTCCAATCCGAACAAAATTGTCTTTTTTTCAATTTTTGAAGGTGCTTTTCTTTTGACTTCCTTGTAATTACGCAGATAAACTTCTGTCGCAAATGCATCATTGATTGAATTGGAAAAATCTCCTCCTTTCATTCCGGCTGCTGCAGAATTGGGATCACTTCCATTTTCAAAAAGTTTTACAGTTGATGAATTTACGGCAGTTGTTAAGGAAAAATAAAACAATAATGATTCATTCCCTTCCACAAAATCCGTTTTCGCTCCCATCGTACTAATCGCATGATAGTCTGCCTTGGGATTCGCTTTTGGAGCAAATACAGCAGTATTATCTTCCCAAGTTCCGCCATCTGAATTAAATATTCTTAGCTTTTCATCCCCAACAGTTGCAGGAAGAACGAGAGTTATCTGTGAAGGACCTAAGAGAAAATTTTTCTCCGTAAAATTAGCCTTTGCATATACTTCATATTTGTAAGCATCTGCATTGTATTTTACTGTAAGCTCTAGGCCTTTTTGAGCATAAGCCCCTTTAACTATAAACATTGCAAGCATCAAGGCTGCTATTTTTATCTTTTTCATTGTTTTAAATCTTAAAATTTGGTAGTTAATATACTTACAAATACACCCTTATTTTATTCTTGTCACTGTTACTGGCAAACAAATTGGTTGACATACACAAACTGTTATAGGCAAAGCATTTGACAAATCGTAGCAGGAACCTGAGATTGAATTTACACTACTTCCTACTGTCAAATTGGAAACAGTCCCTGTATAACTCACTGCATAAACATTATATGACTGACTACCTGAGAGACCCAAAAAAGTTGGCGTTGATGTTACTTGTAAAATTACACCACTCAAATTAGTTAAAATATACTGCGTTGTTCCACCTGCAGGCGGAGTACTTACGGTTTTTACAGTAAAACTTGAAGTAGTATAATCACAAGTGCCACTAGTCACTGAGGCGGGACAAATTCTAACTGTTAATGGATTTGAAAAATCACCACATGAGGAAGTTACAGTATTCAATGATCCACCAACTACTAAACCAGTGACAGTATTATTATTGACATAACTATAGGCATAAACATCATATAACTTCGACTGTACTATTCCAGAAAAACTTGAGGTGCTTGAAATTTGTACGATTGTACTTGTTGCATTGTCAACTAATAGATAAGACGTCAGACTATTACTTGGCAGTGAAGCCGGTGTTCCTATATTAAATGTTACACTTGAAGATGTAAAATCACATACTTGAGCATTGACCATCAATGGTAATGCCATAACAATTATCAAAAGTGCTTCTTGGAGTAATTTATTTCTGTTTTTCATTACTTTTTCTTTTAAACTAATCAAAAATTAATAGTTACTTTATTAGCTCTGGTGCTGTAATACTACAAGTAGTGCAAGTGGTGCCTGTATTATTGAAATTTATATTATAAACATCAGCAACCAAACCATTATCTATGGTATTTTTATAATCACCACCTTTCATACCTGAAGCTGATGAGGATGGATCCGATGAGTTGACAAATAAACGTACACCATCTCTACATTGGCCATCAGAAAAGGTGAACGTAAACAGTAAGGTTTCTTGATTT
>Ga0304730_1001577_pt1 | contig 16957 bp, 15 predicted proteins | sample M_130628_MF_Meta_FD_190474 | JGI IMG/M metagenome (GOLD analysis project Ga0304730, IMG submission 190474) | Freshwater microbial communities from Lake Montjoie, Canada to study carbon cycling - M_130628_MF_MetaG (v2) (version 2) | ecosystem: Environmental > Aquatic > Freshwater > Lake | place...
GCATCATGCGACAGCGGGCCCGGTTCGCCTGGGGTGTTGATCCAAGGGCGTGCGCGACGAGGTCAATAATTTCAAAAGGGACGATCATGGACTTGGAAATGCAGCAAAAATATAAAAATTCTTGGTCCGTAAAATACATTTCGAATAGTTGCAAAAAAAATGGTAATTAGTCCATTTTTGGCCAGATAAGAAGAACGTTCATCGACAAATGATGAGAGATAATTTGATGTTGCGCTGTCACGAAACAATAGTTTTTGAAGCGAGCCAAATTGCGTTATTGGGTTTCTTGTGATACTTAAGGACTTTTATTTTCACAGACCAAGTTACAGGCGCTTTTGTTTTACTTCACAAGCAAGAGCGTCCAAATCCCAGCCGAATTACAATTATTTTCAGTTTAGTAATGCCAAAACATGAAATTATCGGGAAAGGTACATATGGATGGGTTGTAAGACCCAGTCTACCATGTAAAGGTGAAAAAACAAGCGAATCGGAAAAAGTTTCAAAAGTAATGACAGAGTACTATGCAGATCAAGAACTTGATCAAGCGGATTTAATCGACTTGATCGATGCTGAATTTAAATACCACCTGAGCAAGCCGATAAAATGCATTCCCGAAGAGTTTCCCCCCGAGGTGTCGCTACACTTGCCCGAAGAAAAGAAAACCATGTTTAACGCAATGTTAGTGTATGATTATGGAGGCGTCACTTGGGATGAGTTTAGTAAAATTTTGAACCTGGAGGTTTATCACGTAACCAGTTTCTTAAAAAGCGCCCAAATTATTGTTGATGGTGTTCAGGAAATGCTAGAGAAGGGTTACATTCACGGGGACTTAAAGGTCAATAACTTACTTTACAAGCATGTCCAACGACGATGCAACATGATTGATTTCGGTCACTCTGGTACATTCAAATATATTTTAAACGTGGAAAGGCCGACAGGAAAACACAACGTTTTGCAAGATCGTGTTGAATGGTGGTTTCCGCATACGTGCCCGGAAAAAAAGTATCAATACCAACAACAATTCTTAAAAATAAGAGAGCATCTTAACAAAAACTTCTCTCAATGCGTGAATGATTTTAAGCTTAGTAAGGGCGCCAAAGCATACAAATTTTTTTTATTACAAGACGAAAATGACAATGAATTCGACCAAGATGTTGAGGGCCTGTTCCAGTATTTGAAAAGTGTTAAGTATACTACGTTTTTAGAGGAAACTTTAAAAAAACTCGACACGTACTATGTTGCCTTCTCCCTAGTTTGCGCGACCTTTAACTTTATACAAAACACCAGTACTGCCCTGCAACAGAACCATGCGTGGTTGAAGCTTGTGAAAGAAATCAGAGCCCTGGCACTTCAGGCCTCGCGCATTGATCCTCGGAAAAGACGTACTGTGGAAGATTTTGCCAATAATTACAGCGAAATCATTACAAAATTCAATGTTTCAGATCAAACGAAAGTATGGACACAGATATTTCCAGGGAACGAGAAGTCGAAATCCGATAAGGCAAAAGACGAACCCGATCGCAAGTCCCCGGAATTTCAATCCTTTGCCAACAACGATATCCAGCGCCACCACATCTCTCGACTTTCACAATAGCGAAAATGCAAGAAAAATTTGTATATCGTATTTGGAAAAAATCGCAAAGAGATTATTTTTTGAGTTTTATCGTGTATGAAAAACGATGCATTCCCGCAACTCATTCGCTGTGCATGTTTGACAAGACGTGCAATATCAAAATGCCAGCTGCCACGTCGCCTTTGATTTGGGCAAGCTTACAACATGGCGTTGTGCTTGTGCTGTGGCCTCTTCCCCTCCTAGTCGCATGGGTTTGGGACTTACAGCAATACATCCAAACCAATCAACGAAGTAGCAATAATGATTTATTACAGATTATATTGCGTAACGTAAAAAATATTGACGATGCTACAGTGAAAATGAAAACTAATCTAAATATTTCAGAAATTATAGAAAGTTTTGAAATTGTTTCATTCACGGCCCCTAAAAGCATTGATAGCTTGATACAATCCATAAAAGAGCCCCCAAACACCCTAACGGAAAGCGCAGCGGAAGTTAGGGCGTGGCTTCGACTTACCTATGCGACGACGCTTACATTAATTTCAGTATATAGTTGGTGTTTAGAGACCAAAAAAAATAGTAAACTCGTGACGTCTGTCGCAAACTTGATACGGGACCATGTGGCGATTCGGTTGTCGCATTACATATGTGATAACGATAAAACACAAAATAGTCAACCGGTTGATGTTGTTGAGTCTATAAGCAGTTATTTAAACAATTGGCATCATAAAGAGTAGCCTTGAATGTACATCTATGCTTCCCGTGGTGCCTCTTCAATTTTTCTTAAAAAGGCCTTTGAATAAATCATGACACGAAAATGAAGATATTGCAAATAAATCAGCATATTGGGGTTGAATGTCGTGTTTCTAAAAAGGTCGCCGTGCAACTTCCCCTGAATAAAGAAGGGCTATATTTTCAAGTACTTTTATCTTTTGAAATACAAGATTACCAGTTTTTGTAGTATTTCTTGTTTTGCAGTATCGTAATGGCAAAGGCACGTAAACCGGGCCATTGTGGCGTTTCTTCATTGTCGAAATAATCCAATATAGTTTTTAGCTCAATGACCAGCTGTTCTGTATTATTTCGATATTTATTTTTCGCTTGCGATTGTATGTTTTGACCCTCATCAATCATATCATGTCGCAAGGGAGGGCTGTTGGACATGGTCTCACTAGGTCCTAAATAAACCAGCACATGGTCAATATTTAATTTAATACTTTCTTGCTTAAAATCATAGAATTCATGAATACCAAAGGATACGTGAAGGCATAGCAGCTCAATATAAGCCATGACGCTGTCTAAATTGTCTTCTTGCGCATTGTACATTTCCGTAATCCTTAAATACTCGATACAGAAGGTTTTGATCGTGTTATCGAAGATTTTTGAATTAATTATGCTGTCATTAGATGATCCTTGAAGCCGATCCCTCCAACCATCAACAATTTTCGTTACTTTAATGATTATTTCATTTAATAACATTGATGTTTTTTGATGCTTTGAATTAAAAAACTGGTTTTTGTCAACGAGACCGACATACGGAAAAACGCATGCGTGCGGTTGTCTGACCAGACTTTGAATAATCGCTTTTTTGACATTTTCCGCTGGAATGTTTAAGGACATGAAAATAAAAGCTGTAAACTGGTCACAAGTTATCTTTTGTATTTTTATTATAAAAGAATATTATTTATTGTTAATTTGCAAAACATCATACTTTTTTCCAGGGCACTATTCCATTATTTGGGCGATCAAGACTAATGATGCTTACTCTTGATTTTTAAAGAATCGTTTTTCATTTAGAATTCCAAAAGCAAAGTCGGTTAATCCGGGACAGGAGGAATCACCAATTGCAGTAGAATTGTCATCTAATATTCCCTTTAATGTGTATATCCATTTTTCTGTATTGTCAATCATCTCTTTAACCACTTTATAATAATCTCTTTTTAAATCAATTATTGTTATGTTGTGCAATATCTGCCCTTCTCGATAATCATCCATTTGTTGAGGTAAAAAATTAATAATTATTTGCATGACGTCTTTAATAAGATTAAAATCATAATAACACATTTCGTGAATGCTGAATGATATAATAAGACATAACAGTTCGACGTACTCTAACAGATTACTTATGTTGTTGGGGTCATTGGCGTATCTGCCTTTAATTTCGGCATACTCAATGCAAAAACTTTCGACCGTCTTTGTATATAATTCCTCTTCAACATCCAAGGTCATAAACGATGTGAACGTTTCTTTATACCCCTTAATTTTTTCAATAGCATTTTGTGCCGATAATTTTGGAACTATGGCATCTATTGTCTCTGCATCAACAAGACTCATGTAAGGGAAAACGCACGCGCAGGGCTGCCTGATTAGACTTTGGACAAAAGCAAGTTTGACGTTTTTATGATACTGATTGAACATGGACCTTAAAAGTGTTAACGTCAAAACAACTGTCTATTTTTACCGGAATTACAAGTTAAAAAAGAAATTTAAGCTGCTATGATATAAATCACAGGTCGCTGGGACTCATTTGAAAGTCCTTCTCTCGAGCCTCTCCCGCAAAGTATGCCACAATATGTGCCGTGACAATTGCGCGGTCCGCCAAGCTCGTCGCGGGAATCCACCGCGAGCGCACGCCCCGCGACTTGCTGCTTAGCATAGCAACAGTTATTCGAGGGTCAATAAACTGCATGATCTCTCCCATGACTGTCGCTGGATCCACGGCTTTGCATAGAAACGCGTCGTCCAGCGGCGAGTCGTTGGGACCGCGAACAACGGCCATGGGTCGTCTCACATACACAGACATATCCTTGTTCATTAACTTGTGGTTTATCCAAACTTCAAAAGCACCGCCAGTCATCATTTCCCACAAGCTCTGAAGTGACAGCACAGGGTACCGATCCGCGGCAGCCAACGAGTTTGGGTTATTGTCAACGGCCCACCCCCGCGCGCATCGAAAATAGCTATTTCGCAAAACAACATGGACCCAATTGCGTTTCGTAAATAATTGTCTTTCAAGGACAATGTGCACAATCCCTTTTTCAAGATCAACGACAAGTCGAGTCATTTCTTTCAGTTCAGGTACCCTTTTCCAAGTAAAAAAAATCCCCAATTTGTCGCGTACAAAATTACAACAAGTTTTATTACATTTTGTGTAAAAGTTCAAAACGTGGTAAAAATTCAAATCATTCTTTTATCATGTGGTTTTAAATCAATTTTCGGTCTCAAGGCAATGCCACAATTCTGCCTCAATGACATCCAGCACGTCACATGGCAGGTGTATCCCGTGTTTCTTTAAAACGCTTTGCGAGAAAACATCGGTCCTTGTTCTCAAAGCACCGCCACTCTCCCAAACGACGTGAGCCGCAGACTTAAGGACTCGGTGCCACGTGCAAGCCTCCTCCTCCCCTTGAGCCCTCGCAAGTTCGGCAATCGTAGCAAAGTTTGAGAGGTACGAGACCACGTCTTGTTTTGGAACCATGCCTCCATACGCGCCAAACCAATAACATGCGCCCACGAGGGGAATTTCCGAGACCTCCCACTGCGGGTCCAAATCTAACAGTTTCAAGGGACAATCCCCGCGCCTGAAATTCGCGACAAAAAGGTTCCTTCCCAGCTGCAGCGTGCTCTGGGCCGAATCAAGGTTTCCTGTGTGCTCGTTGCGGGTGGTTGTCGACAAGGTGACGTTGAGGAGCTGGTCCATGTCGCAGCAAGGCGTGACCAGGTTCACATGGGGCGGGCCATTGCCTTTTTTGACGAGCCCGTAGCACATTGCTGATTCGTCCGAGTGGGCGCCAATGTATGGGACCCCGTCCAGCAGCCGCACGTCATACTTTCGAGGGAAAATCCCAACCAGTCTTGCAACATATGTCTGATACATGGGCATGCGTGACTTCAATTCGGCAACGCTGCTTGATCTAAAATGGAATAAAAATTCGTTGTACTTTTTACATTCATTTTGTTAAAAAAATGATATGCGCATTTCTATTGAGTTTTCACTGACTTTTTGTCCAAATAGCTGTAGCCCCCCTTCCCCAGCAAGCTCCGTTTTTGAACTCGGAGAACTGCTTAAAGATCAAAAGGCGAACCCCAGCACTCAAGCACCATTTTTCGGGAGCCTTTCCCTCGGAATGGGCATTCCACTGCCGGGTTGCGAACAGGTCCACTTTATACTAATTTGTGTTTCGTTTGTGTGAGAGTGGTAAGTTCTTAAGGCGCGTTTATGGGTGCCTCTTCTGATTCATGTCGGTTTACTAAATAGACAACGACACCAACCACCACTGCTAGAGACACAGCAATCACAGCGACTACTCCCCAACTCATTCGCTTTTTTTTATCGTCTTGGAATGAAAAAAATATAATAAAAAAGCATTTTTGTGCATAAAATAAATTTGGTTTTTGAAGATTTGACTATACCATTATGTCGACACTTGACGAGCTCAAGGCTTTGGCCACCCTGCAGCAGGTGGTTTACGGAAAAGACCAACCCATGCCTTACGCGACATACGAGACAATGTCCGATGGCACGGTTGCCTTTCCTCGCTTTTTTCCCGGCACACTCCCGGAACCCCCAACTCCGCCTACCCCAGAACCCATACCCAACTTGGCCCCATGGCCCACAACCCGAACCCTCGACCCCGCACGCAGGCAAGACGTGGCAGTTGCGGCCGCACTCGACAGCATCCGCAATGTGGGGGGGGCGACGCTATGCCTGCCGTGCGGTTTCGGCAAGACGACATGTGCCCTGGCCATAATTGCGCAGGTCGCAAAAAAAACGTTTGTGATGGTCAACACAAACGAGCTCGCATCCCAGTGGCTTCGCGAGATCAGGGTAATCATTCCAGGATGCCCCGCGACGGTTGCGCCTGACATGGACGGAGACGTGGTTGTCGGCACGTTCCAGTTGGTGACGCGCGGGAACTTGGAGCTGGGCGCCTTTGGCACGCTTGTTGTTGACGAGGCCCACCACGCCCCGGCCGAAACATTTCGCCGCGCGATCCGGTTCTTTCCTCCATGCGTCGCAAGCTTGGGCCTGACCGCCACGCCCCGGCGACGAGACGGCCTCGAAAAACTCATAGAGTGGACGCTGGGACCCATGGCCTACGCCTTGAGTCGAGAAGACGCGGTGAGGGAGGGCATCATGCAGAATGTGGGGGGCTACACCGTCAAAGTGCTCGCATTCCGCGCGGGGACGCGACGGCCTGTTCCTCCGCGGTTTGGAAAGTTTCCTCTTGCGTGGCTTAGGAAGCAGCTGGCGCTGGAAGCTGCAAGAAACCAGCTCATTGTGAAAGAGACACTGGAAATGGTCGTGGACCAAGGCCGCGCCGTGCTGGTTCTCACGGCACTTCGGGAGCACGCCGTTCTGCTCGCTGACGCGCTTCGAGCCGAGGTGCCTCACGTGCGCCTGATGCTTGGGGGCAAGAGGCGCAGGAGCCGCACGGTTGATTCAGACATTGACCGTCCGTGCATTGTTGCCACAACGCAGCTCGTGGGGGAGGGCTTTGACGAGCCTGAATTGGACGGGCTCGTGCTCGCGCTTCCCGTCGCAGACATTGAGCAGCTGGTGGGGCGGGTCATGCGGCCCCATCCCGCCAAGATATGGCCGGTTCGGGTCGTCGACGTCGAGGATGCGAGCCTCCACGACATTGTGACGGGCATGTACTGGAAGCGCCGCCACCAGATGACGCGCCTGCTCCGCCCCACGTTTGAAAAGATGACGGGTTAATTGTTTCTTGTTTTTCTTGAATAAAAGTAATAAATTATTTTATGAGTGTAGCATGCATATCCAAACGAGTCATGCCAGCAATAACCTCCGCAGAAAAGGAAAGACCTCGCCCTAAGCCCCAGTCGAAGCTCGGAAAAAGCTCGCGATCGAAGTCAGGCTCATCGAATGCGACAAGACCGTCTCATAAAAGTCGACGCTATTCCCCCCCGCGATCGTCTTCAGGGACCAGATCGAAATCTCCGGCAAACCAATCAACGTCCCGCTCGCGATCGTCTTCAAGGACCAGATCGAAATCTCCGGCAAACCAATCAACGTCCCGCTCGCGATCGCCTTCAAGGACCAGATCGGAATCTCCGAGTGCGCGCTCTTTGAAAAAGGATAAGACTCCGCATAAACCACGCGAGTTCCGCTCGGGATCACCATCAGAGACCGGATCGCAATCTCGTAATAAGAACAGCTTAGAATTAGGAAGAAAGAACAAGAATGGCCATGGGCGCAGAACATCACAGACGGACAAACGCAGAGAAAAGAGTAAGGGTAAATCTATTGATTTTCAACCGAAAGACTAGACAGGTAAAACCGTAAATTGATGGTCTTTTCTGGTCTAACTGTTTGTTGGTGCTGCGATCAATGTCGAGCGCCCGGACACGCTCGTTCTGGGGGAGAGGCGCTCGTGGTAAAGTGACGTGCCGCTGGGCCTTGGGACGACGTCGCCGTCCGCTGACCGCCAGGCCTTGGAGGGCAATATCATCTCCGTGGTGTCCATCTTGTTGCGGTCGTCCCACATGCCCTCCAGCGCCTTCTTGGCCTCGAGCCTGCGCTCGTCATCGAAGCGGAAGAGGTATTGCGCGCGCATCATTATCGACCCCCAGTCCATGGCCACCTTGCGGAGCTGCTCTGCCCGGCGGTCGTATGCCAGAAGCCCGAAAATAGCCGTGACGACGGTCAGGAGCGTGCTAATGAGCAGCTGCATCACCTGCATTTCAATGCTCTGGGCCAGTATTGGGTTTGTTGCCGTTGCAGTGTTCATCAGGGTCAGCACAGACGACACGACAGTGATGAGGATCTTGAATGCGCGCGATCGCTTCATGTATAGTTGGGAACTTTTCTGACAGATGAACCGCATTGTGACGGCTTCGGCGTGCAACTTGCGGAACTCTTCCTCGATTTCAGGGGTCCACTCATTACGCGCATGCGTGGCAGTCGTGATTTCTTCTGAGCTCATTTCTCAATATCTATCTATTGAACCTTTGATAATATTTTAATAAATGATTGTGAGCGATAGTTTTTGAATTCAACCAACTTTGAGCACGCGGGATATACGTAAGAATAACATGGGTTTGGTGCTATTAATAAAAATTTATAGAAAAAATAAAGTGGTCAAGTTTTTTTTTAGCATCATAAATTCACATGTGTAAATATATATGCCAAATAGTTCCAGGTCGGGTGTTTATGCTGCAGTTAACGACCATGGCAAAACAAATGACAATTCAGATAGTATTGAAACCACTATTCGAAAATTCAATATCAGAGATCGAAAACGTGGTAACAACACCATTACCCGACCATCATTGACCTCAACTAAATTTAGTTTTTCGATGACAGAAGATTTTGGGGACACTGAACCAGTGTTGAACGACATAAATCTTGCCTTGTTAAAACCAGAAGAGTACTTGGAAGAGGCAATAAAGCATATGTATTATCTAGGGTTGCAAAACCCAACCTATCCACCGGAAAAAGTGGTCCCAAGGGGTAATAATGTCCGTCAAGTTGATCGAGAGATTTTTGAGGAATTTTTTATCAATCAAGCCAATGTGAAAATACCAAAACATTCTGAATGTACATGGACGGAGATCAAGCGCGCGCAACTCATGGCAGGTTTTAATGAGAAAATGTGGTCTAATATTGACGAATTTATCATTTCGGGAATTGAAGACAGGAACGTTTTGATGGCGCTAGAATTGGATTCCAAGTATCGAAACAATTGTAGTCATCTTCCGATTTTGTGGTCTGTTTTTAATGTCCGCACGTCTAACCGGAATGAAGATCCATGTGTTCACAAGGTATTCTTGGACGCGAAGCCTGATGAAAGTTCACTGCTTAGTGCAATGATTGTACTTATATCGTCACGTTATCTGGTAAATGTAGTTTATTACAACGCCTCGAAAAATGAGCTTAAAACGGTAACTCAATGCAAAACTAATCTAACACTTACAAAGAATAATCCGCTTGTAATCATTGCCATAGAATCCGGGGACGTTTTTCTTTGGATGGGTGGAAATTCAGATATTCTTTCAGTTTTTGATTGCAAAGAAGGCACAATAGGCACAAATGTTCTTGAGATAATACAAAATCTATGCAAAAAACGCAATCTTTTAGAAATCCCAAAGCAGGTACATGGACTTATTCCCCCAAATATTCTCGAGATACTTATTCCAAGTAAATATAAGGCTGCGTTTGTAATGGAGATTCTACTGCACGTGCTAACCGTCATTTATCATAATAACAATGATAGTAAGGCGATTGATTTCAACAAGGATGAGCTGTCAAGTAAACTAATATCCATGTGCAACGACACGCTGAAACTTCAAAATCTGAAAAGCATGTATTGGGCCCGGGTTTGGTGGGCAATCACACGAGGCGAGGTGGGTCACGAAACTGAAGAAATGAAATCTTTTTTTAAAGTGCGTGGTATTCCTGATAAGCTGAGATCTTCTTGGGATTTTGATAAGAGGCATAACCTTTCATTGCAACATTCCAGGCATGGATCGCTAGAAAAAAAAGAAATACTTGATATGTTAAAGAATTTTCACGATAAGGACGCGATTACTTTTTCGAGCAACAATACTGTTCTAAAACTACACGTAGAACAAGGAATATCTACTAACGCACTCGACAAAGGAATGTATACTGCAGTGATCGATCCACGCATTGATGCCATTAACGCAGCTTATTCGACTTCTGATGGACGGCGGGTTTACACTCAAAAAGAGCTTGACTACATGATGACCCAGAAGGAACATGGTAAAAATGAGCGGGATAGATTAACTCGTCGCCTGGGCCTCGGGGCTAGTGTATTTTTTTTTTACACTATAGAACATCTCCGGAAAGAGAAAAGATAAATAATGAGTTAGGGCACGTTGCGTTATGTAGAGTATGGATGGAGTTTGTTTCAGATGATAAAGAAGAATATAGACTAGTTGTGGAATGGTTGGAAGGGGTCTTTTGGGATAAATATAAGCTTTGCGCGGTGCCCGTATTGACGTATCTCGCAAATTATTTTGGTGTTGAAATTCGACAAATTGCATTTGAAGCGAACAAAATGTTCTCCATTTCTGATAATAGAGTTCCAGATTGCCTCCCGAAAGCTCTTTACGCAGTCAATGAGCGAATGCGCGTACTGTATGAAAGTAAGGGGGAACGCGAATGGGTACCTCATCCAGTATCCACAGAGAAAGCAAAAATGTTCATTAATGAGCTTGCCAATTCTTTACTATTTATACCATTGGGTAAATCTATTTGTAAACCCCAAATTGGTGCTTTACGAAACCAAACCATAAAAACCTAAATTATATCAAGGCATATTAAGTTTAATTAAACTAGTATGAATAATCATTTTCGGGTTATTTCACCACTACTTCTCAAGCCAGGGAGAGGTCAGTCAAAGTTCTTTTGGCAAAATGACACCGAAAACAGTCTAATTGTGATGAGAAGAATCTTTACTGACCATTCCCGGGCCCAAGAACCTTATTTTCCTTCCATCCGATGTATGTCTGTAAAAGTTCCTGAGAATTCTTAGCACTGGTGGCACTTGGTAGCGCGAGTATCCCTGGGGCCAAGCTCAAAGCGATCAAAACGTATCAAACCCACTTTTAAAAATCTTAAAAAAGTGAAGTTTTAAAATCTCTATTCGTAAGGTTTCACAATAACTATGTTAAGCGACGAAACCCAAGCTTGTGTTCATTTTGGGGCTTATGTTGTTTTCTGTTCGCCTGTCCTTTTAAATGTGTAGATTCGAACTCTTACAAAACACAGCAAATATGTTTATTATGAAACCCCCAAAAAACACATTTAGGACTCAACATTACCCCCTGCCTCGGTCATGCCCAACTTTTCCCCCAGGAACAATTTGACGGCGTCGTCGGCGCGGGCGTTGGTTGCGGTTTGGTCCCACTCTCCAAACAGGAAATGCATGACATCATTGTGCCCGTTTTGGGCAGCCATGCGAAACGCGTGGCTGTTTTCGGCGCGGGCGTCGTCCGCAGTCAGGCCCCACTCCCGTAAAAACAGCAAGATATTGACGTGCCCGTTCTCGGCAGCCAACCGAAGCGCGCAGTTGTTGTTGGCGCGGGCGTCGGCTGCGGTCAGGCCCCGCCTTTTTAAAAAGGACAGAATGATGACGTGCCCGTTCTCTGCTGCCAGGCGAAGCGCCCGGTTGTCGTCGGCGCGGGCGTCGCCGGCGGTCAGCCCAAACCTTGCCATCAGAATCCACATGATGGCGGTGTCCCCGTTCTTTGCAGCTGCGCAAAACGCGTGGTTGTTGTTGGAGCGGGCGTCGTCCGCAGTCAGGCGCCACTTTTCCCATAAAAACATCAAGATCTTGTCGTGCCCGTTCTCGGCAGCCAACCGAAGCGCGCAGTTGTCGTCGGCGCGGGCGTCGGCCGCGGTCAGGCCCCACGTGGCTTTCAAAAAGGACAGGACGTTGACGCGCCCGTTCTTGCAAGCCATACGGAGCGCGTAGTTGTCGTCGGCGCGGGCGTCGTCCGCGGTTAGGCCCAATGACACAGACAGGAACCTCAGAACATTCTTGAACCCGTTCTCTGCTGCCAAGCGAAGCGCCTGGTTGTCGTCGGCGCGGGCGTCGTCGGCAGTCAGCCCCAACTTGCCTACCAGGATGCTCAGGATGGCGACGTGCCCGTTCTCTGCTGCCAGGCGAAGCGCCCGGTTGTCGTCGGCGCGGGCGTCGGCGGCTGTCAGGCCAAACCTTTCTATCAGGTCTTGCATCTCATTGACGCATCCAAGTTTTGATGCACTCTGAAATAGAGCAATGGGGCTTGTGTTCATTTTGGGGCTTGTGTTGTTTTCCATTCGCCGGTCCTTTCAAATGCATGCGAATTCGAACTTTTACATTAATTAACTAACCCCTTTGGGTTCGCATGTAAAGTTCGGAAAATATCGCTAAAGTGTCCAGGAGGCTTTTCCGAAAGCTAACTTGCATTGATTGAGCTGGGCGTTGCCCATCAACAATATCAAGGGGTACACAAGCATGCCAGTGCCTGACCATTTGACTTTTCTTAATGACATGTATTTGATGGTGAGGGGTGAGGCATATTAATGTTTTCTTGGTGAAAGGATGAAAATGCAAAGAAAGACCAAATCGGCGGGGAAACTCTAATCAAAGTGAACCTCTCGGCGCTTTTAAACCAGGATGCGTTACCTTGTGTATTTGTGGACCCACTGTTGCAAGACAAAGGATTTAGTTGTTTTAAAAAAAAAACAGTGCCACGCAATAAAAGCTCTTTTATAACTTTGGGTCGTAAGTTTTTATCTTTTTACTTTAAATATTTATCAAAACTTTGCGTCATAAAGTTCCTTGCGTAAAATTAGGTTTGACTTTCGTCTAATGTCTATAAGTTCATGGCGGGCAAATCCTCAAAAAATGAACTTTTATTTGTTTTATTAAAAAAAACTCTTGAGCCAGTAGTGTTATGACCTCCTGCTCCTTGTCGCTTGACTCCGTGCTCATGGTTGCAGAGAATCTCGGATCAGACAATGCTGCGCGTTGCCGAATGATGGTTGTTGGCCGCGCCTGTGTCCTGAACCGTGGACCCAAGAAAAGACCAAAGGGAAATTGGCACTGATTTAAATGCGCGACTTAATGAAAATGCGTGAAAAAATCTCTTTGCAGTTTATAAAAATGATTAATTAGAAAATCGAAATAACTCGCGAAGCTTACGAAAATGAAAGCGAAATGACTGTTTGGTTGCATTGGCCGTGAAGCTGAAGCTGAACCTAAAGCTGAACTTATCCAGTTCCCGTACTTCAAAACAAACCAATCTTGTTTTATTTTATTTTTGATATAAAAAGCGTGTATTGGGGTTAAATGGATGATATGATGGACCCTCTACTGTGGAGCGAGAGCCGCCAGAGATTTCACCCCAAAATCAACGATTTTGCCAACAGATTTCATGTCATAGACGAAGGCATTCCAATCGAATATGAAACAGCATCAGGCATAAACAGGAATCTGGGGATTGGATATCACCAGCTTTCAAGTGATAGGATATTACCAGCATTCAAGCTTGATGAAAGCAATCTTGTGGTCCCCGTTAGTTTTGATAATGGTCACGTGACCAATGTCGACCTTACTGGCATTATGAATGAGATTTTTGAGCCTGGACATTATCTCAGAAAGGCGATTGAGCAAATGTATTATTTAGGCAATCAAAATCGAAATTGGCCTTCTCAGTGGCTGGATTCCACAAAGTTGGATGCCAATAGTCGTTACGTTCACCCCGACATATTAAAGGAACGCCATGTAATAGAAATAGATTGCGATGACCCAGTAGTAGATAGCCCTCCCTGTATATGGTCCGAACTCGAGCGCGTAAACATACTGTTTGAGTATGAGCAACAAATTGGTGATAATATTGATTTTTTTGCCATGACCGGAATTACCGTTGAAGCGCGAGACGCTTCGAAACTTGAGATTGTAACTGGTGAATGTGGCCACCTCCCAATGCTATGGTCTCTCATCAATATTCGCTCTCCCAAATCCACCCCTGTGCTTTGGGAATCGTTTTTAAGCGATGAAACGGATAGTCACATGTATCAGACAATGTACTTACTGATAAAGTCGCGATATTTAGTAAATCTTGCAGAATACACGCCGCACAATAACGGCATTGTAGTTTTTCCGAATAGGCTCAATCATTTTACCGAGGAGCAGGTTCAGGCGCCACCATTTGTCATTATCGTGCCGAGCACAGGCGACATTTTTGTTTTTTTGAAGCTGGATGGCGACGCAATATCGTTTTACGACAATGAAGAAAGTCTAAGTCTCGGGAAAGAAGTCGGAACAGCATTGAGATCAATGTCCCGGCAATTCTTTTCCCAAGAACCGGTAAATCCTGCAAAAGTGACCGGGCTTGTATCTCATGAAACCCGTGAAAACTTTGAACTTATAGACAAGTATGCCAGCACTGCACTGGCTCTAGAGATTCTTTTGCACAATCTCATTATAGCTGCTGATGTCAATTTGCAGTCAATTCGAGTCGATGTCGGGCAATTAGGATGGATGATTACCAGTTTGATAGATCAATGCAATAAACTCCCACAGTTGGAAAGCCAGTATCGGGCACGATGTTGGTGGGCAATTACGCGGGGTGAGCTGGGTCATGAGACCAATGACATGAAAAGGTTTAATGAGAAGCGCGGCCTTGTAAATGTCCTTCGATCCGCTTGGGATTACACGCTGAGACGCGAACTTTCAGATGAATACAGTTTCACGGATACTGTTTCTCAAGACAGAGTCTTGCAAATGTTGAATCATTTCCATGATTCTGACGTTGTGACTTTTTCAAACAACAATTCTGTACTAAAGAGGGATATAGTTCCTTTGATTGAAACACCGCTTACTGGCAAGGGGTTGGGTTTTCCTATTTCTAGCGTACGCATTGATGCAATGAATATGACGTATTCCGACAACGGGGGACCACGCCTTTATTCTCAATATGAGATAGATTACATGATGACCAACGTTAACGGAAAGAATCAACGAATGAAGCTGACACAAAGACTTTTTAGAGGAAATCCAGTTTTTTTCCATTTGGCCTATATAATTTCACCAACCGCCTCTGAGCGGAACAAGGCGGCTACAACTCATGCGTGTCTGTGCAAAGTTTACTTGGAGGACCCTTTTGACAAAAATAACGGAAATCAGGAGCGACGTTTGGTTGTAGACTGGCTTGAGGGCGTGTTTGACAATATTTACAAATTGTGTGCCGTGCCAATCCTGGCGTACTTGTCGAATTATTTTGGAGTACGAGTTAAGCAACGGGAGTACAAACAAAGTAAAGTTTTAAATATATTAGACGCTAAAGACCCCTGCAACCCGGCTTCTCTTTACGCAGCGAACGAGCGAATGAAAAGCCTATTTGAAACTAATAACCAATGGGATTGGGAACCGTATGATTTGACCCTGGATGAAGGAAGGGAATATGTAGTGGAACTTGCATATTCACTTATTTTGATGCAAATGGCAACAAAGACGCCCGAAGCAAGAATTCACGAAAAGACGTTTGCAACTTGGAAACAAAAGAACAAGGAGCACATGTCCACTGCAGTTAGCCCAGTACACTTATATCCGAGTTCATCAACACCTGTCACTGTTTGGTTGCCTCAGTAAGATGCCTTTTTTTTATTCGAAAGTTGTGCTTTTTAGAAATCTTAAGGCTTAATCAAAATGACCACTGATAGATAAGTTTATAAATGCGTGGCCGTGAATTTTAAGGTCCCAAGTATTTTTTCTTGATTTTTATTATGCGTTTTTTCCTCGAAAACTAGAAATTTAATTGGATTTCCTAATGTGCGTCTAAATGTTTCTTGGCAGGCGAGTCGTGCCCCTACTTCATTGTTCGGCTCCAATCTTTGGCGCTGGCTGCTGAAGCTGGAAGACCATGTTCCTTATTTCAAAAAGAGACCGAAACTCTTTTTATTTTGTATAATATAACTTAGTGTTGTCGAATATAAACAATGACTGAAAGTGTAAACCCTCTAATGTGGAGCGAGAGCCGCCAGAGATTTCACCCCAAAATCAACGATTTTGCCAATAGATTTCATGTCATAGACAAAGGCATTCCCATTGAATATGAAACAGCATCAGGCATAAACAGGAATCTGGGGATTGGATATCACAAGCTTTCAAGTGATAGGATATTGCCAGCTTTCAAGCTTGATGAAAGTAATCTTGTGGTCCCCGTCAGTTTTGATAATGGTCACGTAACCAATGTTGATCTTACAGGCATTATGAATGAGATTTTTGAGCCTGGACATTATCTTAGAAAGGCGATTGAGCAAATGTTTTATTTTGGAGTACGGAATTGTTATTGGCCTCTTGAGTTCCTGGATTCGACGAAGCTGAGTGCCAATTGTCGATACGTCCACCCCGACATATTAAAGGAACGTCATGTAATAGAAAGAGATTGCGATGACCCGGTAGTAGATAGCCCTCCCTGTATATGGTCCGAACTCGAGCGCGTAAACATACTGTTTGAGTATGAGCAACAAATTGGTGATAATATTGATTTTTTTGCCATGACCGGAATTACCGTTAAAGCACGAGACGCTTCGAAACTTGAGATTGTAACTGGGGAATGTAGTCACCTCCCAATGCTATGGTCTCTCATCAATATTCGCTCTCCCAAATCCACCCCTGTGCCTTTGCAATTGTTTTTAAGCGATGAAACCGATAGTTACATTTATCAGACAATGTACTCACTGATACAGTCGCGATATTTAGTAAATCTTGCAGAATACACGCCGCATAATAAAGGCATTGTAGTTCTTCCGAATAGGCTCAATCATTTTACCGAGGAGCAGTTTCAGGCGCCACCATTTGTCGTTATCGTGCCGAGCACAGGCGACATTTTTGTTTTTTTGAA
>Ga0304730_1001579_pt1 | contig 16956 bp, 17 predicted proteins | sample M_130628_MF_Meta_FD_190474 | JGI IMG/M metagenome (GOLD analysis project Ga0304730, IMG submission 190474) | Freshwater microbial communities from Lake Montjoie, Canada to study carbon cycling - M_130628_MF_MetaG (v2) (version 2) | ecosystem: Environmental > Aquatic > Freshwater > Lake | place...
CCATACGTAATCATCCACGTCTGAACTTACGACTTGTGTACAATTATTTGTGCCAGGAATCGCTGTCCAACTTGCACCTGCATCGGTTGTATACCAAACACCGTTACCATTCCATCCTTCTTGGTTAGATCCCGTCGCTACATAAAGGGTATTGTCTTTGGTTTGCGTCATACTTGAAATGAATGGATTTGCTCCTGCATTGAAGTATGCATCCACTCGATTCCATATATTTCCTTTATTTAAAGAAACAAACAAACCTCCAGAAACACCACCTGCCCAAACACGGTTGATGTTTGACCGGTCCACTTGAATGGCACGTGTTCTTCCTCCGATATTATCTGGACCTTGTTCAATAAAACTGATGTTTTTAGAACGATCCATCATGGAAATTTCTTTTTGAATTTGTGCCAATTTTTCTTGGGTCACGGGAAGACCTGTACTCACATCGACATAACGCGCTTTCATCCACTCCAATGCTTTGTCTGCACCTTCTTCTTCCTCCTCACTCAAAGGTTCAGATGAACGTAAATCAGAAAAATTCTTTTGAACATACGAACCTAAGTTTGATTTTTGCAATTGGTATCCTGCGACCATTGTTAAAATGGTTGCAATCATCAGAGTACCAACAAGATACATTCTTTTTCTCATTGTATTTATATTAATTTAACAATTTCAGTCTGCCAATTTAGCAATAAATGCTGAAAAAGTACAAAAACGCACTTCTTAAATTGGTTTTTTAGCGCACATGTTTTTCAGCATGGTAAGACGAACGAACCAAAGGTCCACTTTCGACATACATAAATCCCATTTTCAATCCCAACAAACGGTATTCTTCAAACCTTTCCGGTGTAATAAACTCAGCAACGGGCAAGTGTTTAGCGGATGGTTGTAAATATTGACCAAGGGTAATCACATCCACCGAAACATTGCGCAAATCTTCTAAGGTTTCAAGGACTTCTTCATGGGTTTCTCCCAATCCCAGCATGACCCCTGATTTGGTTCGCATCCCTCCTTTTTTCAACCTAAATAACAATTCTAAGGAACGGTCATATTTGGCTTGTACACGGACTTGTTTGGTTAGTCTTCTAACGGTTTCTAAATTGTGAGACACTACTTCGGGGGCTATGTCTATAATGGCTTGAAGGTTTTCCCAATTTCCTGCGAAATCTGGAATCAATGTTTCTAAGGTCGTACCTGGAGATTGGTGACGGATTGCTTTGATGGTTTGAACCCAAATTTCAGATCCTCCATCTTTTAAATCATCACGGTCAACTGAGGTAAGTACTGCATGTTTAATCTCCATGGTTTTTACACTGTGTGCTACTTTCCCTGGCTCGAACAAATCCACTTCTTGGGGTTTCCCTGTTTGCACACCACAAAAGCCACATGAACGCGTACAGACGTTGCCTAGAATCATAAAAGTAGCGGTTCCTTCTCCCCAACATTCGCCCATGTTAGGACAACTTCCACTTTCACAAATGGTATGGAGTTTATGTTGATCCACCAATCCCCTAACTTTCTTGTAGTTTTCTCCCGTGGGTAATTTTACCCTCAACCAATTTGGCTTCTTGATTCGAATGTTGTTTTCCATTGGGTACAAATTTCGTAAAAATTAAAGAAAAAACAGTCACGAAAGCAAAAGGGACAGCGTTCTAGATGTTAACGCGATAAGTTGTAATTTTGCATTCAATTTAATAGATGAAAACAACGATAACGTATTTAGGTTCATTAAGAAATGAGTGCATTCATGAGAACGGGACAAAAATACAGACGGACGCACCTTTAGACAACCATGGAAAAGGGGAATTATTCTCTCCAACAGATTTGTTGGCTGCTTCGTTGGGATCTTGTTTTCTTACCATTGTTGGCATCTATTGTCAAACCCATTCCATTCCTTTTAACCATGCGGAAATCAAGGTGAAAAAGCACATGGCGAGCAATCCAAGAAAAGTAGAACGACTCGTTTTGGATGTGGATTTTCGTGGAAACAATTGGGATGAAAAAACTACCGAACGCGTCATAAGGGCAGGAAAAACATGTCCTGTCGCCCTAACTTTGGGTGAAAATGTAATCATAGCATATAATTTTATTTAATGGAAGAGAAACACAAAAAGTATGTCCGCAAACCCAAGGAAGATATCATCTTTGGTATTCATAGCATCAAGGAGGCTGTTGCGGCGGATCGGGAAATCAACAAAATCCTGATTCAAAAGGGAATTGACAAAGATGCATTCGAAGAAATCAGAACTTTTTTGACCTCCAAAAACTATTTCATTCAATACGTTCCGGTGCAAAAGCTGAACAGTTTGACACAGGGAAATCACCAAGGCATTGTAGCATACATCTCACCGATTGCCTACGAAAAAATTGAAACCTTGGTCGACCAGTGGGTAATGGAGGAAAAGAAACCTTTTATTTTGGCATTGGACCGAATTACGGATGTAAGAAATTTCGGAGCAATTGGAAGAACTGCAGAATGTATGGGCGTTGACGCTTTGTTAATACCCACCAAAGGATCAGCAACCGTGACTGCGGATGCATTGAAAGCTTCATCAGGCGCCTTAAGTAGAATCAAAGTTTGTAAAACCGATGATTTCAAAGCGTCATTGTTCTACATTCAACAAAATGGAATTCGGATCATCGCTGTTACAGAAAAAACCAAGGTGGAATTGGATGGTGTAAATTTACGTGGGCCTGTTACTTTGGTAATGGGTTCCGAAGAGGATGGCATCACCCAAGACATTTTGAACATGGCGGACATGCGTGTTCGCATTCCAATGCCCGGAAACATCAGCTCACTCAATGTAGGCGTAGCGGCAGGGATTGCCATGTTTGAAAAACTGCGACAAGAAAAAAACCGATAGGTTACTGCAGTAAACGTGCGGCAAGCGTTGGGACCTCACGAAGACAAGTAATTTTGTGTTCGTACTTGCTTTTTTTAATTTCTTTGGGCTCATACCAAATGGCGTGCATACCTGCCTTGATTGCGCCAGAAATATCCGCATGGTAATCATCCCCAACCATTAAACTTTTTGCAGGAATGGCATTTGCCAATTGCATGGCGTGCGAAAAAATCTTCAAATTGGGTTTACTGAATCCGATGTCTTCAGAGCATACAACATGTTCAACATAAGATTTCAGACCTGCGTGCTCCAATTTTACATGTTGAACTTCCACAAATCCGTTGGTAATGACGTGAAGGTTAAAACCCATTTCCTGCAAATCAGCCAAAACTTCTTTTGCATAAGGCAACAATTGGGTTTGTTTTGGGGATAGGTCTACATACCCATCTCCGAAATCTTTGGTAAGGCTTTCATTTGTCAAGTTAAATTTGGAAAACGTAGATCGAAATCTTTCGTAACGCAGCGCTTCCTTAGTCATTTTACCCTTGCTGTATCGTATCCAAAGTGCTTGATTTCTGTTTTTATACACTTTGTAAAAGGCTTCAAAAGTGGGGATTACCGATTGTAATTGGTGATTGTTGTAAAGGGTTCGTAGGGTATTTTCTGAATTCTTATCGAAATCCCACAGGGTTCTGTCGAGGTCAAAAAAAATGTGTTTGTCAGAAAAGGCCATACCAGATTGTCGTAAGAAAAACAGCATTAACCATGATTCCTATGGCCATGATCAAAAAGGTTCTTTTTTGGTCGCCATAAAATTTCGCACAAACGATGCTGCCCAAAGGAATGGTAATGATCAACGGTGCTAAAAAACAAATCCCATAAATCCCGAAGGTATTTTTGATGCGTATGATCAGTTTATTGGTTCGGGTAAAATTCTTTTTACGTTTTGGCACCCCACCTTTTTCCAACAAAAGGGCTTCTTTCTTTGCTTTCCTTTCTTGGGTATATTTAATCACCCATTCACTACCGAAATAAAAGAATGCTGAGCTGATCATTGCACCTAACATTATGGAAACAACGGTTGCCCAAAAAGGAACCTCTTGATGTGCACCGGGCGCAGCTGCAAACATGAATTTCACCATGGAGAGCAAAAACATGCTCGTAAGGATGTGCCACTTCATATTATAATTTTACCCCAAATGCCAAATCGCCGGCATCACCTAAACCTGGTACGATGTAAGATTCTGATGTCAAGGTTTCATCAATGGCTGCCACCCATATTTCTGTATCCTTAGGAAAGAATTTTTGTACATTTTCCAATGCGTATGGAGTCGCAATCGCCGCCATAATAATGATTTTTTTGGGCTCACCTATTTCTTTAAGGGCATCTAACACAGCCAACATTGAATTTCCTGTGGCCAACATGGGATCACTGAGTATGCATATTCTGTCGTGCAAAGAGGGAGAGGCCAGGTATTCCACGTGGATGTCAAAATCTTCTCGGGTCGTATGCTTTCGGTATGCGGAAACGTATCCGTTGTCGGCACGATCGAAAACACGCAACAAACCATTGTGCATGGCCAATCCAGCGCGTAAAATCGTTACCAAAACCGGCTGCTCTGACAGCACAAAATCATTTGAAATCCCAAGTGGGGTTTTTACTTCTTTCTGGTGATGGGGAAGTGTCTTCGAGATTTCATAACCCATCAATTCTGCCATTCGTTCCAGATTCAACCTAAACCGCATCGCGTCCTTTTGAATTTCGACGTCCCTTATTTCAGCTAAATAATTGGTAATCAAAGATCCATTTAGGGATAAGTTATGTATCATCAATCCAAGGTTTTTACGAAATTAGGCATTAAAAAGTAAAGGATTCATTTTCTAAATTTTTATACCGAAAAAATCTTCCGAAATCACATATTGGAATTAATTTCCTTGTGGTAAATTTCTTCATCAAATTCTTTTTCATTTTTGGCAATAACGAGGGTTGCGACGCCATTTCCGATAATGTTGGTAATCGCCCTGGCTTCGCTCAAAAATTTATCAACTCCCAGCAAAAACGCCAATCCTTCCAGAGGGATTTTGTGCAGGGAGGCCAAGGTAGAGGCCAATACGACAAAACCACTTCCTGTGACCCCGGCAGCGCCTTTTGAGGTTAGCATTAGAATACCGATGATCATGGCGATTTCTCCCATGGAAAGATGAACGTCGTAGAGCTGCGCAAGAAAAATGACTGCCATGGACAAATAGATAGAGGTTCCGTCCAAATTAAAAGAATAACCCGTTGGCACCACCAACCCAACTACGGATTTCTTACATCCCAATTTCTCCAGTTTTTCCATCAAATTGGGCAAGGCAGATTCCGAACTTGAGGTACCCAAAACGATGAGAATTTCTTCTCGGATGTAGCGCAAGAATTTAAATATATTCAATTTTACCAGACGCATAATTCCACCTAAGACCAAGACGACAAAAATCACCATCGTTCCATAAACACTCAAAACCAATTTGCCAAGCGGAACCAAGGTTGCAAGTCCGAATTCGCCTACTGCATAAGCGATGCCTCCAAACGCGCCTAATGGCGCAAGGTACATTACAAATTTTAGGATTTTAAACACCCATTTAGATGCAAAACTGAAATGAGATAGGATTTTTTCCTTTGATTTAATTTGGTTAACAATGATTCCTGTAAGAATGGCTACCACCAAAATCTGGATGGTAAAATTATCCAGAAAGAAGCGAACCCAACTGAATCCTTCTGATGCTTTCTCGGTATACTTTGAGGCATCGTGAAGTTTTAAACTGGATTTATCAATACTTCCGGGCTGAAACAACCATGCACAAAATACGCCAATGGCAAGTGCCAAAGTGGTTACCACTTCAAAATAGACCAAAGATTTTATACCAATTCTCCCGACTTTTTTTAGGTCACCTACCGAGCCTATCCCTAAAACAATGGTAAGAAAAATTATAGGTGCAATGAACAGTTTAATGATGGCAATAAATTGCTTTCCGAGAAATTCCATTTTTACCGCAAGCGCAGGATTTAAATGCCCGAGTAAGACCCCAGCAATGATGGCTAGAATTACATAAAAGGTTAAATGTTTTAAGATCTTCTTTATCATTTAATTGGGTTTTATTGTTCCTTTTGTAGCTTCTAAATTCGAAGAAGCAGATTAAAGATAAAATTAATAAACGAATGGGAAAGAAGTGGATTCTCAACATAAAACGAGATTTTCCCTACAAATAATTATATTCGAGGCCATTATGGAACCAAAACCTATGAATAAGAAAGTTACTTTATTGGTAATTATCGCTTCCCTCGGATATTTCGTTGATATCTATGACTTGGTATTGTTTAGCGTAGTCAAAGCAGAAAGCCTCTTAACCATATTACCGAAGGCATCGGACATTGACAGAGCCTCTACGGGCAAGATGCTATTTAGCATGCAAATGATTGGAATGATGATAGGTGGGGTTTTATGGGGGATTTTGGGGGATAAAAAAGGACGGGTTAAGGTTTTGTTTGGATCTATTCTGCTCTACTCGATTGCGAACATTGCCAATGCCTTCGTAACCGACCTTCCAACATACATTGTCATAAGAATCATTGCTGGAATTGGGCTGGCTGGCGAGTTAGGCGCAGGAATCACTTTGGTATCTGAATTAATGCCTAAGGAAAAAAGGGGATATGGAACGATGATCATTGTGTGCTTTGGAGCACTGGGTGCTGTCGTGGCTACAATTGTAGGTGAACAAGGGCAAGCCATTGGTTCCTTTCTGTCATGGGTATTTAACCGCACTTTCCTCAACTGGCAGGTGGCATACATTGTAGGAGGCATACTTGGACTTATGCTTTTGGTCGTTCGCATGGGCTCTTTGGAATCTTCGATGTTTCATCAAATGCACCAAAACGATGGCATTAAACGAGGGGACCTGAAACTGATTTTTACCAAGAAACAAAACCTTAAAACCTACCTTAATTGTATCCTCGTTGGCATACCCATTTGGTTCGTAGTAGGTTTACTTATTATGAATTCCAAAGATGATTTCGGTCCGATGGTTGGGCTCCACAATGTAAACAACGGCAAAGCAGTCATGTATTCTTACATCGGTCTATCCATGGGTGATTTACTTGCGGGGATGCTAAGTCAATTGTTAAAAAGCAGAAGAAAAGTGGTGTTTATCTTCCTATCTATGACGTTCATTCTTATGATGTGCTTTCTCTTCCTTGGCAAGGGCATGTCCTTGAATGTCTACTATGTGTTTTGCTTTTTACTGGGCGCTGGCACGGGCTATTGGGCCATTTTCGTTACCATTGCAGCCGAGCAATTCGGTACAAACATTCGATCCACCGCTGCCAATACGATTCCAAATTTTGTACGCGGAAGTGTGTTTGCCATTGTGTCCTTGTTCGCGCTATTCACCTCCTTTCTACCGACAGATTTTGCTGCTTGTTTCGTTGGATGTTTGTGTATTTTCTTAGCACTTTGGGGAACCTACAACCTGCGAGAAACTTTTGCTAAAGACCTGAATTATCACGAGGAATTTATTTAAGTAAGACGCTGTCGCCGCAATACTTTTTTATATCACTTTATTGCTGATTACATTTTACAGAGGGAAAAGAAAAAAGTCTGGTATTTCTCCAGACTTTTGATTCGTGCCCACGACTGGATTCGAACTACCTTAATCCTTAATCCCCAATATTTTACCAAAACCCTTATAAAACCATTGATAAAGCTGGTTTTTAACGTTTGGTGAAATTAGGCTAGATTAGCCTAATTATAGATAAATTAAAAAAATGTGGGGAAAATGTGGGGAAAGAATTATCTTTGGTATTCCTTACCAATCATCATTCATGGCAACTATTAATTACATCCTAAAAGGGAAAAACGATCTTTCTTCAATTTACGTAAGGCTCCGAGATGGACGAAAAGTAGATTTAACAGTCTCCACTGGATTCACGATTCACCCAAAATTCTGGAGTGAAACAAAAGGTACAATTCGGCAAATTGCGAACAATTCGGACAAAAAGAACCTATCTGAAGACCTCAGAAAATTGAAAGATAAAATCGGTGATTTCTTAAATATCGACAAAGACAAAGGAGTATTCATAGATAAAGAATGGTTAGAAGGAATAATAGCGTCTTATAAAAACCCTGTTATTACCAAACGAACAGATTACATGCTTACAATCCTCGAAGCATACCAGGAGGAAATGAAAATTAAAATCAACCCCAAAACAGGAAAGAGAATAGCGGCAACAACCATAAGAAATTTCAATACAACCATTCGCAGATTGCAATTATTTGAAAAATACAAGAAGCGTAAATATTTAATTCATGAAGTAGATTTAACCTTTCACAGTGATTTCATCAAGTTTTTGCGCGATAAAGAAAAATTAGTTCAGAACAGTATTAGTAAGGACATAAAACAAATAAAAACGGTTTGCATTGATGCCAGGGACAAAGGGATATCAATAAACGACCAAGTTCTATCGAGGAAATTTAACGCACCATTAGAACCAACAACCTTCGTCACCATAATCGAAGATGAGATTCAACAAATAAAACAGTTTAAAGGATCTAACTACCTGCAGAATGCTCGGGATTGGTTGATAATTGGATGTTGGACCGGGTGTAGGGTAAATGACTTGATGTCTTTGACAAAAAACAACATCATGATAAACACAAAAGGTCAAAAGTTCATACGCTATACCCAAAGTAAAACCGGAAAACAAGTAGACTTACCCATTCATCCGGACGTTCAGGAAATAATAGATCGACTCGGAGATTTACCTCATCCAATTTCTGATGTTAAATTCAATAAATGGATAAAAGATGTTTGTAAAGAAGCAGGATTGACACAAGAAGTGTATGGAACGAAACAAGATTTTAATTCACATAAGAAAGTCACGGGTACATTCAAGAAATACGAACTAATTCGTTCCCACACTTGTCGCAGATCATTTGCAACCAATCACTACAATAAATTGCCAAACAAATTGATAATGGCTGTAACAGGCCATTCAACAGAAAAAATGTTACTAAATTACATCGGTGAAACTGAAAATACGCACCTAGATGATTTCTTGACAATTTGGGAACAAGACCAAGTAAAAAAGAACGATGAAAGCACGATTAACAATTTGGTAGAATTAAAATCGGCAAGAAGCAAATAGGTAAAGAAATTTAGATGAGGTAAGAAGTTTGAAAGAAATTAAAAATAAAGTAGAAAATTATGCATAGACATTTAATCGAGGTAAACAAAGTATGTGCACCGTTAAAAAAAATGAATAATCAAGAGATAAATATAGATGTGTTGTTAAATTTTTCATCAATCAATTTTACCTTTTTTGGAGACTTAACAGACGAGGAATTTGAGGATTTAATGTTATTATATTCGATAATTGTAGGAAATTGCACACAAAAGACATTTGATGAATATTACTTCACAAATCCCGAAAACCTAAAAGAAAAGATAAAATTAATCGTATCTCGTTTTGATTATAAAACGTAGGAATTACTAGATGATTCATTATTTGTCGAGAAACTCACCGATGACGAATCCAAATTAAAAGCTTTAAATCGGGTAGATGACGTACTCTACTATTACTTTTGGATACTTCGATTTTTCATGCACTTTGTACCCGAGTTAAATTTGAAAACAGAGGTTATTTTCGATCGCGACTCAGATTTCCCCCAAATCACAACCAAAAACAAATCACAAGATACAAGGAGAAGCGAAAAAGCACCCACCAACAATACACGAATTCAAGCCTTAAAAATCCTTTGTCCGGAATTGTGGAAGCAACTTGCCAACTCTTCAAAGGAAACACAAAAGCAAGTAATTCATTACATTACAGGAGTTAATTTAGAAGATAGTTATAAATTGTCTTTCGGATCTAGACAATCTGGATTACCTCAAGAAAAAATAGATGAGTTAACACAAATTGCTTCAAATTTATCCAAGAATTAAAATAGGGGGAAATCCACTTGCCCCCCGAAATACCCCTGAATTAAGTTTGCCCCATGTTTAATTAGAAATCAAAAACATGAGTCAAGTACAATTAATTCAGGTAACGCCAAATGAGTTGGCAGACCTCATCTCAGAAAATGTAAAATGTCATTTGAAAGAACTCTTTACTGAATTTAAAGGTTCAGCAAAAGAAGAGGAGCAAGAATTCCTCACCAGAAAAGAAACAGCAGAGCTATTCAAAGTTAGTTTAGTAACCGTCCATGACTGGAGTAATAATGGCATATTAAAACCCTATAAATTAGGAAATCGGACTTATTACAAGTACTCAGAACTAAAAGAAGCATTGTTTAAATCAAATCATCATTAATTCAATGGAAGAGAACAACGCTTTAATGAAAGAACTATTAGAGGAAGTCAGACAGATAAAAACGGCATTGATAAAACAAACCGTAAGCACTGAATCCGATAAATGGCTGGATAATACCGATGTCAAAGAAATGCTGCACATTAGTACCAGAACCCTCCAAAGATTGAGAGTATCCGGGATGCTCAAATACTCTAAAATAAACGGTAAGATCTATTATCGTTTGACAGATATTTATTTAATGCTCCAACAAAATCAGGCAGAATAAATACTCCGAAATTACCTCATCTCATTTTACCACACATTAAATCATAGTCGATGAAAGTCACTCTGTTCCATGACTTCCACACACCGGTGGAGGATAAGGAGTTCCTTGCCGTTTTACAAGCCATAAAATCCAATAAATTCGAAGAAAGAATCAAGTCAATTCGCTATGCCTACCACAAAGGTTTAGATAGCAAGGGAGATAAGTTAAAAAAAGAACTTCCTGCATTTACCCCATCGGCAACATTTACCAATAGGCGTAAATTGGAATTTCTAACAGAATACAGCGGCATAGCACATTTGGATTTAGACAATATCTCAGTTGCTGAATTACAGAAAGTCAGAACAAAAGTAGATAGTTGCGGATACACCTTTGCCAGTTTTATCAGTCCCAGTGGTATGGGGATTAAGATATTTATCCGAATAAATTCATCCTTGTCTGACCACCAACAAATGATACTACAATTAATGCATTATTACCAAGAGCTGACGGGTTGTGAACCCGATGCAAAATGCAAGGATGTAACAAGATTATGCTTTGTTTCCTGGGATGAAGAAATGTACCTAAACGAAGAGAGTGAAATTTTTCGACCTGTTTTAACCAATCAAGAGAAGCTACCAAGCGAAACAGGAATCACTCCTTATAATTTGGATTATTGCATTGCATTCACCGAAAAAATTTCTACCTACCAAAAGGGAAATAGAAACAGTCACATTTACTTGTTGGTCAGAAATGCAAACCGACTTGGAATACCAAAAGAAGATGTTTTAGAATTTTGCGTAACTGCTTTCGATTTGGATTCAAGAGAACAAAAAGCAGCAGTTGAAAGTGCATTTAAGAACAATCAATCTGAATTTGCAAAGTTTGCAAAGCTTGCAAAAGATGCAAAAGTCAAAATTGAAGAATCTAAGGAAATGGGATTGGTCCAAAGACTTATTATTCAACACACCCAAAATACCGTTGTCCGTTCATACAAGCCTTCCCCAAATACTCAAAGAAGGTTCAGCAGCCTTTGATATTCACCGCGAAAAAGATGTTTTTTTAACCTCAGCCTTGGTCATATTGTCAGGATGTTTACCTAATGTAAAAGGGTTATACAGCCAAAGAACTGTTTATCCTAATTTATTTTGTTTTATACTCGCACCACCTGCAAGCGGTAAAGGATCCATGCAATCATCAAAAGAATTAGCGGATGTTTATCACAACAAAATACTAAATGAAAGCAAGGAGTTGAAATTAATCTACGAAAGAGAATTACGAGATTACAAACGAAAAACATCGGTACTCAATGCCAAGTCATCAGCTCATTTAGATATTGACCCACCCGTTGAACCTCCATTTAAAGTAGTTTACATTCCAGCAAATACATCAACAGCAAAATTATACTTGCACCTTCAACACAACGATGAACAAGGAATAATCTGTGAAACCGAAGCCGATACTTTGGGAGCAGTTTTTAAAAATGAATGGGGTTCTTATTCCGATTTATTGCGAAAAGGCTTTCATCATGAGAAAGTATCGTTAAGCAGAAAATCGAACAGCGAGTTTGTAGACATCAATCACCCACGTATATCAGTGGCATTAACAGGGACACCAAATCAAATTTTTAATATCATTCCCAATGCAGAAGACGGATTGTTTAGTCGCTTTATTTTTTATGCTTTTCGATCGGATGCAAATTGGGTTTCCCCTGCACCTGATCCCTTTCGAGTAAATCTTACTGAACATTTCAAAGACTTGGGAGAACGGGTGTATCAAATGGTTCAATTTCTCGAGCAACATCCAACAGAAGTACATTTAACAACAAACCAATGGAATCGCTTAAACAATGAATTCAAAGATTATTTGAAAGACATTACAGAATTCGCGGGGGAGGAGGCAACAAGTGTAATTAAGAGAATGGGTTTAATATTATATCGAATCTGCATGGTCTTTACAGCAATCCGAAAATTTGAAAATGGCGAATGCGAAAACGAAATATATTGTTCAGACGACGATTTTGAAAAGGCATTTCAATTAGTAGAAATTTTCATACAACACAGCATTCTGATGTTTACCAATTTACCCAACCAATCTGCACAACCAATCTGCACAACATACCGTTCAGAATCCACCCAAAAAACAAAAATTCTACGATGCACTACCCGACAGTTTTCAAAGAAAAGAAGCCGTAGACATTGGACTTAGCCACGGAATAAAAACTCGTTCCGTTGACTATTGCCTTGAAAAATGGGAAGGCAAGCTAATCCAAAAGTTAGATGTCGGAGTGTATGTGAAAATCAAAGGGTGATGATTGGTGTTATTGAAAATGCTGTAATTTGATAGTACTTTAAACACTAAATTTCTAAAATTTCAATTTTTTAAAGTGGCGTTGTACTTCTCTTTCCACTTGGTCAAAGTCGGGCAAATCTTTTATTTGCTCACTCATGGAACTTTTCCACCTGCCTTTGTATTGCGGTAATCTTTCATCCAGTTTTTTCGGAAAATCAGTGTACAGTATATTTTTGCTTTTGCATTTCACTTCAAATTCTATCAGATAGAAATCTACATCCATTTCATGTTCTTCCAACAAATACCAGATATCATAAAAATCCCTCGCTTGCATACGTTGCATCACAGAACGCATTTTTTCAACTAGCACCTCTTCTAATGGATAACACAAAAGTTGGTGTTCCTCCAAATCAGAATAGCCTATAAAAACGTCTTTCTTTACAGGTTCAAAAACCAGTTGTTCACTTCGTGAAATATCAACCTTTACTCTTTTGTTGTTTCCTTGTCCGCCAAGTGGTCCAATATAGCTGATGTAAAAGTTTATACCTCCATCTTCATGCTCATTATTGTCTATGATTTCAAGCGGAATATTGGCTTCATCTTTTATAAATTCAAAAACCTCTTTGAACCGTTCGAAAATTTGCTCGTTGGATAATTCCGAAATTATGAGAGTAAAATCCAAATCCTCTGAAAAACGGTAATCTTCAAAATAGACTTTCTTTAATACAGTTCCACCTTTGAAAACGATTGCTTTAGAAAGTTTCTCCTGTTGTGAAATGCCGAAAAGAATCCATGAAAGGATATAGTCCTTTTCAATCTGCTGGTCACGTACGCCAACTGCATTTGCTTTTTGCTGTATTTCCCCGGGTTTAATCATGTATAAATAGCAGATTTAATGGTTTCCGTTTCCAAATTTTGCTGAATACTCCAACGGCTAATTCGTTTACCTGTCTTAGGTAATTCGGTATCGAGTACTACATAAGAGGCTGTTTTCATCCGTTGTAACTCCTGAATAATATGGGTGTTGATGTCCAATATTTCTAAGAGAAAACCCAAACGTTTTATTACCGCTTGCGAATCAAATTTTTTAACATATTCAAGAAGTGTATCGTATTTTATTTTGACTTTTGAAATGTATAATGCTCTTGCGACTTCAACAATCCCGCCTGCATAATCAGGTTTAAACAAACAGTCAATAAATGTTTTTTCTAAGTCTGAACACAGCACCTTATTAAAACTGTCAATCCAGATTTTCTTTGAGCCAAAAAAATGTTTCTCGTTGTGATAGATAAATTGAAAGGAAACTTCTTTGATTTTAAATTCAGATGGTCGTATTTGTTTTGATACAACGATTTGTTCCTTCAAGGATGGTTGAGTAATGAGATTGTGTATTTGCAAGGCTGAATAATAGCCAATATAATGTTTGGCATCATTTACCAAATGTTCGACTGTCAAATGCCAATCAGGCATATAAGTCTCTGCATTTTGCTCGTATGGAATAATGTAATATATGCCTTCTTTTAACCGCATCAATAGGCCTCTTTTGGTCATATCACTGAGTAGTTCTCTTACCGCACTTGATTTAGAGCCGGGTAATGCTTTATAAGCCAATGAATAGTCAAAGCAGTTCCTATTTTGTTCGTTAAAATAAGATAGAAGTTCGTTAGATTGCGTTGATATGTATTTATTTTTCATAGTAGCAATATCAGGATAAACCTGACAGCAATGATACGAAACATAATTAAATTAATCGTTGATTTTATAAAAATAATTACTATTTATAGTTGAATTGTCAGGTTAATCCTGACATGTAAAATACAAAACATAATTTTATTACAAAAGGTTAATCAGTCATCATCTTTCTCATAACGCTTGTATCAATCCGCACAACATACCGTTCAGAATCCACCCAAAAAACAAAAATTCTACGATGCACTACCCGACAGTTTTCAACGAAAAGAAGCCGTAGACATTGGACTTAGCCACGGAATAAAAACACGTTCCGTTGATTATTGCCTGGAAAAATGGGAAGGCAAGCTAATCCAAAAGTTAGATGTCGGAGTGTATGTGAAATTGACTGAAAAATAGAGGGTTTATAATCTTAAACAGTCAGTCTAATTTCAAAATAAATAAAATGGTAAAAGTCGTCTTCACCCTACTCATCACACTTGTATTGAGCCTGCCAAAATTGACTTATAAAACATAATCAACATAAAGATGAATTCTTTTGGTTTTACCAAGTACCTAAAATGCTTGAAAAGACTACTTTTCCTGTCATTTAGGTTCAAATCTTATCTTAATACCAATGTTATTTATCGCAAAGAAGAATCGAAAATGATTGATACATTACAACCATTATCGAACAATTAATTTTTCAACTTCCAAGAGATCTGAATTATTTTTGAGTGATACAAAATACTGCCCTGAAGCGAAATTAAAGGGGATAATATATGTAGTATTCGGCAATTGTATTTTTCCCTGAAATACAATTTGGCCAAGGGCATTAACAATTTCAAACGTTACATTTTCTTGAGTAATATTACCAACATAAAAAGCCATTGATTCGCCACTTAATATTGGATTTGGGAAAAGTGTAAGTAAAGTTCCATCACCTGCTAAACCATTTGAAATTCCGGAAACTTGAATTGTTTTTGCAATGGTGTCATTTACACCATTGCATCCATACGCAATTAATTGAATAGTATAATTCCCATTATTCAAGTAGTTGTGTTTGACCGAATCTATATACTCTGAAGTGCTCAACGTATCTCCATCGCCAAAAATCCACTTATAAGAACCTGCTTGAATGCTATTATTTACAAACTGAACGTCTCCAAAGTTGGTTGAATAGGCGTATTCAGCAATAGGATCCCCAAGAAATCCAAGGCAATTTGTTTTTAGAACATAACCAAATTGACCGGGTGCATTTGTCAATAATGAATCCAAAATTTGGACTTCTCCTAACATGATGTAGCCACCATCTGGTGTTAATTCTAGGTCGTAAATACCGTATTCAGGATCATTGAAATCATCTGTCGGATAGTAAATATAATCTCTATTCCATTTATTTACTCCATTCAAATTATATTGACTTAATCGTAATCGTTCTTTATAAGCCATATTTTCTTCGATTTCTTCGATATAATTAAATGCGCCAACGAAGAGGGAATCTTCTACAATTCGAACTTCAGTTATGTGACCAATAATTAATGAATAATCCGTGCCATAAAATTCTCGTAAAGACTTTTTCCAAACTAAATTATAATTATTGTCAAAGCGTGCAATTACTGGTCTTGTTCTAAAATAATCCGTATTAGGAGGAGTACCTCCTAATACGGATTCATAGTAAGAAAATAAAAGGCCTCCATCCCCCAATAGAGTACCAGCAAATGCACCCGGACTATATTGCCCATCATGAAAAGTTTTGTGTTCAATTTCATTTCCATTTTCATCTAGTTTAATAAAATGGGTTTTTGTCCAATTTAAATCTAATTGTGAAGATCCATAAGACATTTTTTCATCAATGATAATTAAAATTTTGTTGTTTGGGAGTTTAATAAAATTAAGTAAGCCCCAGAATGGCTTATAAAGGCCTATAGGTGAATAGTGAAATTTTTTATCCCACAAAACTGTCCCGTCATATTTTAATTTTATCAAAATGACTCCTGCCGATCCACTGTAACCGTTGTTGTCGTCGGTGGTATGATCATAATATTGAAAGGCTAATAGATATGAACTATCTCCATTATTTATTATTATTCTTGTTGGGTCAGTATTAAATGATAAACTATCATTGATCCAATAATCAATTAAAGAAAAATCATTAATGATCACTCCTTGAGGTGTAATCTCTTTAATGCGAGGATATGTACCAATGATCGAAGCGTTTACGTAATCCGTTACGAAATTCCCTCTAAAGTTGGTGTCCATATCAGCCTGACTAAACATCACACGCTGATGGCTCGTAACATCCTGATCTAGTAGTAAAACATGTTCAATTCCAGTTAAATCAATTTTACCGAAATTAAAAAATGCTCTGCTGCCCCCACCTGTTGTAGCGGTATAATAAAAACAAGAATCCGTAACAAATACATCGTTAAAAATTCCAAAGGTGTCTTGAAACGTATATACCTTTTGAAAATTTTGTTGCGCCTCGATTTTAGAAAAAATCAAACTACAAAAAATGAATATATAATGCGTAAGTTTCATGTGACTATTCCCAATTAACCGATACA
>Ga0304730_1001580_pt1 | contig 16954 bp, 15 predicted proteins | sample M_130628_MF_Meta_FD_190474 | JGI IMG/M metagenome (GOLD analysis project Ga0304730, IMG submission 190474) | Freshwater microbial communities from Lake Montjoie, Canada to study carbon cycling - M_130628_MF_MetaG (v2) (version 2) | ecosystem: Environmental > Aquatic > Freshwater > Lake | place...
GGGCAATTCTTGGCGTAACTTTTAGGTATGAGCGATCGAGTTTTACTAGTCATGGATGATGCTTTTGAGTTATCGACGATGGCTGCTGCACTCAAACTGCATGGAACAAATGTAATAGGAGAAGCACAAAAAGAATCATCGGCAATTCTATTGATGCGCAGCATGCAACCCAATGTGCTCCTCATTGATATGCATCTCTCAGAAGAACATTCGATTACGATCGCAAATCACATCCGTAAGGAAGTACCAACCATCGGTGTTGTTGTATTGGTCGCTTGCGCAGACCTTAGATTGCTGGGGGATTTCAGGTCTGACCTCCCGGTTGGGGCCAAAGTTGTCATCAAGAAATCGATGAATAACGTTGCAACCCTTTGCGATGTAATTTCAGAATCAAGGGTTCTTGAACCAGATTCCCCTGTCACATGGGTTAGTGGCAATATTTCACTCCATGAGAAAGCTCTAGAAAATTTGCTGTCGCAACTAACCGATCTCCAGATTGAAACTTTGCGCCTTGTGGCAGATGGCTTAACAAATGCTGAGATCAGTCGCATGAGATTTGTCAGTGAAAAAGCGATCGAACAGATTGTTTCTCGGATCGCACTAGTGCTCAATGTGCAACCCGACCGATCAAAGAATTTACGTGTCCAATTAGTTGGTGAATATTTCAAATGGATAGGCGCGCCTAGGCACTAATTTTGCCGTTCTTTGAAGTTACAAAGGTAAAGTTCGCGCTTATGGAGCTAGATCAGATTCGTGCGCAGTGGAATCAGGTACTCGACGCCCTCGAGTCAGAAAACCGCGTTGCGTGGATCGCATACTTTGATGCTCGCTTAAGCTCATTTAGGAATGGGACTTTGACATTAGATTTTTCAGATAGCCGAAAGTTTGCGACCTCACATGAATACTCAGAGACTCGCCCTAACCTGAAATCCGCCTTGGTTGTAGCAATCAAATCCACTATCGGCATAGATGTTGAGATTATCGAACAATGAGACTCAAGATCTATCTACTTGCTTTGTCTTTAGTAGTTGCAGTCGTAGGAGCACCGCAATCTGTTGCAGCCACATCTACTTTATCTATGTCAGTCAAACAAACACCCAGTGCTTCAGAAACATTGCTGACTTTGTATGGAAATCTAAAGCCAAACCGTTCAGGGACCACTGTAAAGATCCAAGTTGATACGGCTGGAAAGTGGACAACTACTCGTTTTACAACAAAGGTCACCAAGGTTGGCACTTGGAAAGTTACTGCACTTGCCACCGCGCTGAACGCGAATGTTCGCTATCGCGCCGTGTCAGTAATTGGTGGAAAGAGTTTGTACTCCCCCATTCGTTCCATTACTGTGAAACAGCAACCTGAGATTTCAATTACTGATCCTGCTCAATTTATTGATTTAACTGGCCCTGGTGGGCGCATTCATGGCGCAGATATAAGTCGTTGGCAGCATCCCAACGATAAGCCCATAGATTTTGTAAAGATGTATGAAGCAGGAATGCGATTTGTCTTCATCAAAGCATCTGATACTCGAGAGTCAGCCGACCTGCTTGCGGTCAAATATGCCGCAATGGATCATTACGCTGCCCAAGCTGCTGGTATCTACACAGGTTTTTATCACTACGCAGTTTTGCCTGGGGTCACAGACCCTGAGGGAATTAAGAAAGATGCACTGGCCCAAGCCCAGAAGGTTGTATGGAGACTTGCATCTATGGGTGGCTACAGTGACAAAGATTTGCCATATGCGCTAGATCTAGAAAATAAGTGTGTCCGCTACTCATCTTCTGGAGCATGCCAAAAGTATGCAACACGAAGTGCTGTGACTTTATGGGCAACTACTTTCCTTGCATCAGTAAAAGAAAAGACTGGTAAAACTCCTATTCTCTACTCATATGCAAACTTTCTAGAAAGTTCTATGACACGTACTCCAGAACTTGCTCAATATCCATTGTGGTTAGCGCAGTACGCAATTGATCCAGCCAACCCGATTAATCAACCAGGTATCAAAACCGGTGGTTGTTATGTGCACTCATGGACTGGCGCAAATTGTGATTCCCAATGGACTGTGTGGCAATACTCCTCTTGTGGGATTGCTCCCAAATACGGAGTACCTGGAAATAGATTAGATCTCAATGTTTTCCGTGGAACCCCTTCATCTTTCTTAGATTTGGCAAAGGGAAGTTGGGCACCAACTCTTGTTGATTTAATGCCACAGCAAGAACCAACTGTGCTCAGTGTTGTTGGTCAATCGGCGAGCACAACAAACAAGCTTGTTACCTTTAAAGTAAGTGTTGTGCGTCCAAGTGGCTCTCCTGTTGTGACAGGTAGCGTGAAATTAGTATTTGATAAAACAACGACACCGGCTACAAAGCCCACACAGACAATTTTGCGCGAAACAAGTGGCGTGTGGACTCTTGCACTTAAAGGAGTGTTAGCTGGCACATACAGTGGAAAGGTTTTGTTCGAAGATGTTTCTGGTACTCACGCAGAATCAACTTTTCCTGTCACTTTTGAGGTTACACAAGGGCCAACACCAACGCCTAAGCCAACACCTTCACCTACTGCGACTAAAAAGCCAACTACTTATGGTTGCAGAGGGCAGATTAAGAATTAACTTCTAGTAGCTCATCAAGGGCAACAATTTCACGCTCGACTACTTCAATGTATTGCGCAATAGATTCTTTGCGCTCTTTTGCGCTCCAACCAAGAACTGGCGCGATGAGGGCTGCTATTTCATCTGCAAGATGTACTCCATGATTGACTGCTTCAAAAGATAGGCGTGTACGGCGAGAAATAACATCATCTACAGATCTCGCACCTTCGTGGGAAGTTGCATAAACAATTTCTGCCTTAATGTATGGCAGATCTGCATCTAGCTTGGTGGCTAACTTTGGTTGTTCCTGGATTAATTCAAGGATCTCGCTAATGAGCGATCCGTGGCGGTTAAGCAAATGAGTGACGATTTCTACATTTAGCCCAGATTCTTGAGCAATACGCTCTTTCTGTTGCTCTAATGCAAAGTAACCATCGGCACCGACTAAGGGCAGTTTTTCTGTCACAGATTCTTGGGTCAATTTGCGTAGTTCAATTACTGCGCGATCAACAACATCCTTACCCATGACGCGATAAGTCGTGTACTTACCGCCAGCAATAGAAACAAAACCAGCAGCTGGTCGATCCACTGTGTGCTCACGTGAAAGCTTGGTTGTTGTTGCACTCTTGTTGTTTGCAACTAAGGGACGCAATCCTGCATACACACCGATAATTTCATCTGCTTTAAGCTTTGGCTCGAGAACGCGATTGGCCTGATCCAATATGTATTGCACATCTTCACGAGTAGCAAAAGGTTCTGCGCGATCGCCCTCATATGGAGTATCTGTTGTGCCAACAATCCACTTATCCCCCCATGGGATTATGAACAACACTGAGACCGGAGTCTTTAAAATGATTCCCGCATCAGATTTAATAGCAGATCCAGGAACAACAATGTGCGCACCTTTACTCATTGTCACGTGATATCCAGGAGTTAATTCAAAACGCTCATGTAGTTGATCGCTCCACACGCCTGCGCACATAATCGTCGCACCAGCTTTAATCGCAATCTTCTTTCCAGATGTTAAATCAAGAGCATTAACGCCAACAACACGTTTGCCTTCGCGAATCAATGACTCTGCAGAAACTTGGGTTGCGATGATTGCGCCGTGGCGTGCTGCGGTTCGTGCAACTGCCATGGTGTGGCGGGCATCATCAACTTGGGCATCAAAGTATTTAATTGCACCGGTGACAATGTCATGACGCAATGATGGTGCGATCTCATTAATTTGTTTTTGACTCAGGTGCTTGTGCCATGGCAGTGCACGCTGAAATCCACGTAATGCGTCATAGAGAGCTAAACCTGCGCCGACGTAGGTACGTTCTTTAAACTTTTCAGTAAGTGGAAATAAGAATCCCACTGGCTTAACTAAATGTGGGCATAGTGTTGAAACCATTAACTCGCGCTCGTGCAACGCTTCACGTACTAATTTGAAATCATATTGTTCAAGATATCTAAGGCCACCATGAATTAACTTGCTGGATCTACTCGATGTTCCAGATGCGATGTCCTGTGCCTCAATCAGGGCGACTTTTAATCCACGAGAGGCGGCATCTAATGCTGCGCCAACGCCGTTGACGCCCCCGCCAATAACAAGGATGTCGAATTGTTCTGTGCCTAATTGGGAAATGGCAGAGTCACGCTGGTCAGGGCCAAGTTGTGACAAGAACATATGCGTTGCATCTCCGTAACGAGTGAGTACGCTAAGCCTAACTTACGGCGAGGGGTTGTGCATCGTGGCATATATCGGCAGTTTGGATCAGGGCACGAGTAGTACTCGATTCATGATCTTTGACCACGCAGGCCAAGTTGTTGGACAGCACCAACTAGAACATCACCAAATTCTTCCGCAGGCTGGATGGGTCGAACATGACGCAACAGAGATATGGGAGCGAACTCAAGAAGTAATCGCTGGAGCTCTCAAGCAAGCCAACATTTTGGGCTCAGATTTAGCAGCTATTGGGCTGACCAACCAACGTGAAACAACGGTGGTGTGGGATGTGACAACAGGTCAACCGCTCTCTAATGCAATTGTTTGGCAAGACACTCGCACTACTGAGTTCTTGGCTTCATTATCTGATGCCCAACAAGAAAAGATTCGCCACACAACCGGGTTAACTATTGCCCCCTACTTTGCTGGCAGCAAGATGAATTGGTTTTTGAATAATGTTCCAGCTGCCAAGAGCGCCAATGCGCGATTTGGAACTATTGACTCATGGCTGCTGTGGAATTTATCTGGCGGTGTCCGCGGAGGCGTGCATGCAACTGATGTAACAAATGCCAGCCGCACACTGTTAATGAACCTTGAAACCTTGGATTGGGACGCAGAACTTCTTTCCATCTTTGGTGTTTCACGTTCTGCCCTTCCTGTAATTAAATCCTCCTCTGAAACCTATGCGCTAACAGATCCGCATGGTCCATTTGGTACGGCAATTCCAATTGCAGGAATTTTGGGTGATCAACAAGCGGCAATGGTTGGTCAGGTGTGTTTTGAACGCGGCGAATCAAAGACAACATATGGGACTGGAAACTTCGCACTCCTTAATACAGGAACTGAAATTGTGCGCTCAAAGAATGGGCTTCTGACAACTGTTTGCTTTAAACTAGGTGATGCACCGGCACATTACGCACTTGAAGGCTCTGTTGCAGTTACTGGCTCTGCAATCCAATGGCTGCGCGATCAATTAGGAATTATCTCAAATGCAGCAGAAACTGAAAGTTTGGCATCGTCTGTTACAGATACTGCAGGTGTTTACTTTGTCCCGGCCTTTTCTGGTTTGTTTGCTCCATATTGGCGCACTGATGCGCGCGGTGTGATTGTTGGGTTAACTCGCGCCGCAACAAAGGCGCATCTTGCACGCGCAGCCCTTGAAGCTATTTGCTATCAAACACGAGATGTCATGGATGCAATGGTTGCCGACAGTGGCGTTCCGATGAAGGAAATGCGTGTCGACGGAGGAATTACCGCTAACTCTTTATGCATGCAGATGCAGGCAGATGTTATGGGAATTGATATCACTCGACCATTAATTGGTGAAACAACTGCACTAGGTGCTGCCTATGCAGCTGGCTTAGCAGTTGGTTTTTGGTCATCTACTGATGAGGTTCGAAAGCAATGGCAACAATCTCGTCGTTGGAGTTCGACTAGCACTGCAGAACAACGTTCAGTTGGTTATGCAGGATGGAAAAAAGCTGTGGAACGAACCTTGAATTGGGTTGATTAAGCCTTACTTATTTCGATCAACAAAGCATTTGCAGGAGCCAGAATTGGCGCAGTCACACCAATTGCAGATAGCGCAGAACCTGACATCGTTATTCCTGCCATCCACTCAGGTGGAGTAATTAACATAAAGCGTGGCTTACCTGCTGGAAACACAGCCTTGATTACATAGTTTGCGTTCTCATCTAACCCAGGAAACTTAAGTGGTGATGGATGAATTGACACTGTTGGTGTTAATTGCACGTAAGCAAAAATTGCACGTGATGCATCATGTGCTGTTACGCCATGCAAATATGCATGTGCTTCTGGATAATCAACACGAACCATTTTTCCGGAATGAAGCAGACCGCGATTGTTCTTGTAGTACTGGGCCCATGTTGCTAAATGCTTTCGCTCTTCTGGTGTTGCTTCTGTGATATTCCATTCGATACCCGCATGACCAAATAAAGCTGTGGTTGCACGCATAGAAAGTTCTAGTGTGCGACCTGTTTGGTGACCATGAGTTGGACCGATGTGAGTACCAAGAAGTTCAGGTGCAATAACTTGCGCGGTCCAACGCTGAATTGTTTGGCGCTCTAGCGCATCATTGTTATCACTTGTCCAGAAACGATCTACATAATCAATCACACCTAAATCAACGCGTGCTCCACCTGATGCACAGGATTCAATTTCAAGTCCTGGGTGACGCTTCTTGAGCTCTGCAAATAAACGATAAATCGCTTGTGTTTGGCGATGAACTCCAGCTACGCCAAGGTGACCGGCATCAATTAGCACACGGTTGTGATCCCACTTGATATAGCCAATGTTGTGAGCACCAAGAACAGCAGAGGTTTGCTCCAGCACATGATTGAAAGCACCATCGTGGCCAATATCTAGAACTAACTGATGGCGCCACAGTGGTGGAACACGATCTGCTTCATGCAATATCCATTCAGGGTGGGCGCGGTACAAGTCTGAATCTGGGTTAACCATTTCGCCTTCAAACCACAGTCCAAATTCAATTCCCTTGTCATTAATGTATTTGATGATTGGTGACAAACCATTAGGCCAAACCGCTGGATCGATGACCCAATCACCGAGACCAGCGCGATCATTGCGACGAGAATGGAACCATCCATCATCTAGAACTATGCGCTCAATACCTACTTCGGCGGCAACATCAACTAAAGCTTTTATCTTTTGCTCGTTGTGATCAAAGTACAACGCTTCCCACATGTTCAACGTAAGCGGGCGCTCTTTCTTTGGATGTTCTTCGCGTGCTCGAAGGTATGAGTGGTAAGCAGCGCTTACGCCATCTAATCCTTCTGTTGAAAATACTGAAACTAAAGCAGGTGCTTCATATGTTTGACCTGATGCCAATATCAATTCACCTGGTAGCAACAATTCACCAGCACCCATTGATTGTGAACCATCAAATAGTTTTTCAACTAAATAATGCGAGTTACCGCTCCAGGCAATGCTTGTGGCCCATGCGCTTCCTGATTGGAAAGAGGTTTGAGCAGTTAGTGCGATATCTGCGATAGAAAAATTGTGTCCGCTGCGACCTTCTCGAGATTCTCGAACCCAGGTGCCAGTTGCGATTTCTTTGCGCTGTGGGTTGCGCTCATTTGACCAACGACCTGCAAAATCTAGAGTTTGTGTGGCTTCCTTTGGAAGAGGCAACCAATGAATGAACTCATTGAGGCAATACTCGGATTCACCTAAATTCTTGACTGTCGCTCTTTGAAATAAAACACCATGCTTGTCCAGGTCAAAAGTAATTACAACTTCAAGTTCTGCATGAAGATCTCTGAAAGTTATCGCAACATGGTTTTTCTGATGATGAAAATCTGTGACTTCAAACTTTGTTGACCATGCTTTTCCATTGCGGTGCCCAGATAATGTTGGACGCCCCAAAAACCCACGAGAACTCTCCCGTATGATTCCGGGGAACTGTGGCTCATCCCAAGAGCTATTTGCAATCGATGGACGAATCGCTGTTTGCACAGATGCGAGATCTCCATGAATGGGTGCTCCCCAGTGTTGGATCACAAGGGCACCGTCGACTACTTCAAGCAGTAGTGATGACGATGGCGCGCTCAATAGTGCCGATTGCTTACTCACAAAGGTAGAGTAACGACACTATGGGCGAGAGTAAAAAACTAAAAGCAGGCGTCATCAGAAATGATCGCCATATGGCCGATGGTCGAACAATTCGTTACTACGACACCTCTGGCCAAGCGCGAAATGTTGAAGATGCCAGGCCTCAGGAAGAACAACCAGGAATTGGTGAACTTCGCCTAGATCCATTGGTCAATGAATGGGTTGCAATGGCGGCTCATCGTCAAGGACGAATCTTTTTGCCACCCAAGGAGCTATGCCCTTTGTGTCCCACCACTGGTGAATTGCTCACTGAAATTCCTGAATCAGATTTTGAAGTAGTTGTCTTTGATAATCGTTCGCCATCACTTCGTCCACCTGTTGGTGATTGGGCACTTCCTGACTTAGTTGGACCTGATACTGATTTAGGAACTGCTGCCGGTAAGTGCGAAGTAATTTGTTTTACAGCAGAACATGGCAAAGCCTTTAAAGATCTCACCCCGCAACGAGTTCGCACATTGCTTGAGGCATGGATTGATCGCACCTCAGAGCTCTCACAAGAAAGCTTTATTGAGCACATTGCACCCTTTGAAAACCGTGGAGAAGAAATTGGTGTGACCCTGTCTCATCCACACGGTCAGATTTATGCCTATTCCTATATTCCACCACGCGTTGAGAAGATGTTGGCCGCTGCCAACAAATACAAGGAGCAAACAGGCAAGGTTTTATTTGATGAAGTTGTTGCCCGCGAAATCCGCGATAAAGAGCGCATCATTGCTAAAAATGATCGCTGGATTGCATATGTTCCATACGCTGCCCGTTACCCATTTGAAATTCACATCACTCCCCTGAACCCAGTTGCAGATCTGACTGGATTAACAGATGCCGATCGTGATGCTTTCCCAGAGATCGCACTTGAAGTCACACGTAGATTAGATGGCGTCTTTGGTATTGAAATGGCGTATATCGCAGCCTGGCATCAAGCACCTGTGCGTGTTGGCCGAGATGTGATGCGACTGCACTGGCAAATCACAAGTGTTCGTCGCGCCCCAGGAAAATTAAAGTATTTAGCTGGTTCTGAATCTGCGATGGGTGCATTCATTATGGATATGCGTCCAGAACAATCTGTAGCTCAGTTGCGTGAAGTAGTTTTGTAATGCGGATATTAGTAACTGGTGGGACTGGCTATATCGGATCAACTGCAGTTGAAATTTTGCTCACCCAAGGCTTTGAAATCTCAATTATAGATGATTGCAGTATGGGTCACGCCGATACGGTCCCTGCTGGTGTGCGCTTTGTTAATGGTTCACTTCTAAATGTTGATGAAGTTACCGATGCGCTAACTGGTTGCGATGCAGTTATGCACTTTGCGGGCAAATCCTTAGTTGGAGAGTCTGTTGAAAAGCCTGATCTCTACCACTCGGTCAACGTTAACGGAACTCGCATCTTGCTCGATGAAATGCGCAAACAATCAATTACCAAAATCGTCTTTTCATCATCTGCGGCCACCTACGGTGAGCCAAAGGTTGTGCCTATTCTTGAAACCTCAGAGACCATCCCAACTAATCCATATGGTGCTACAAAGCTTGCAATCGATCACATGATTACTGCAGAGGCTGCAGCGCATGGAATATCTGCAGCTTCCCTTCGCTACTTCAATGTGGCGGGTGCGCTCAAGGCAAAGCGTGGATGGCTAGCCGAGCGACATAACCCCGAAACACATTTGATTCCTAATGTTTTGCGCAGCACAACAGATAATCCTGTAAAGATATTCGGTACTGATTGGCCCACAGAAGATGGAACATGCATTCGCGATTACGTCCATGTCATCGACTTAATCGATGCACATTTAAAGGCACTAACCTCTCTTGGAAAACCTGGTCACGAGATCTATAACCTAGGAAGCGGTTCTGGATACTCGGTGCGCGAAGTTGTTGCAGCAGCAAGTTCTGCTACCGGACAGCAGATTCCATTTATTGATTCTCCGCGACGTGCTGGTGATCCCGCGGTTTTAATTGCAGATATTTCAAAGGCTAAGACACGCCTCGGGTGGGAGCCAACTCGAGATATGAACACAATGGTCTCTGACACCTTGAAATCAATGGCATAACAATGAGCGCGATCGAAGGCAAATTTCTTGAAACATTTGGCGTCGAACCAGATCTAGTTGCAGCAGCACCTGGGCGTGTAAATTTAATTGGCGAACACATCGATTACAGCGAAGGTTTTGTACTCCCCTTTGCGATCAAAGATAGAACATTGGTTGCCGCTCGAAAGCGGGATGACTCAACTGTTCGTATTGCATCGGCTCAGCGACGCAATAAGATTGTCACCGTTGATATCAAAAATGTGAAGCCTGGACTTAAAGGTGAATGGGAGCGTTATGCACTAGGCGTCCTGTGGTCGATGGGTGTTAAAAGTGGAGTCGATCTCATGATTGATGGGCATGTTCCACTTGGTGCAGGACTTTCTTCTTCTGCAGCACTTGAGTGTTCTGTAGCAACAGCGATGAATCATTTGTTTGATATGGGATTTAATCTTGAAGAGCTTGCACGCCTAACTCAAAAAGCTGAAAACCACTATGTGGGAGTCCCCTGCGGCATCATGGATCAATCTGTTTCCCTCATGGCAACAACTGGATCGGCGTTGCTGTTGGACTGTAGAGATCTTTCAACTCGCAATATTCCCTTTGATGTCGCATCACACGGATTAGAACTATTAATAATTGATACGCAAGCCCATCATGCATTAACTGATGGTGGCTATGCCGAACGTCGGGCATCCTGTGAATCTGTTGCAGCTAAATTATCTGTTAAATCCATGCGTGAATTAACGATGGAACAGTTAGATTCTTCCCGAGATAAATTGACGGAGACTGAATACATCCGCGCACGTCATGCGGTGAGCGAAATGAAGCGAGTTCTAGATTGCGTAGAAGCGTTAAGCAATGGCGATTTTGCAAAGGTAGGGCAGCTGATAAATGCATCCCATGTTTCTTTGCGCGATGATTACACCGTTTCCTGTCCAGAACTAGATACAGCAGTTGATGCTTCATTGGCAGCAGGTGCTCTGGGATCACGCATGGTGGGTGGTGGCTTTGGTGGCAGTGCTATTGCACTGATTGAGGTTGCCAAGACTACGGAAACAATTCGCGCAGTTGAAAAAGCTTTTGCAGATAAGAAATTTAAGGCTCCGCGGTTTTTTACATCCTTGCCAAGTCAAGGCGCAGTTCTCTTATCTAGACGCTAACTTCTATATGTGAATTAAAGCGGGAATATAGAAAGTACTTCTACGCCGCCAATTGCACCCAAAACATTAAGCATATCAGTCGGATCACTACCTGGTATCGCAACAGTTATATCGTCATACCCTTTGCCATCTTCTGATTTCACAACTGCGAGCGCACGAATGTCTCCCCCTGCTACGCCAATTGCAGATGCAAGTAGTCCTAGTGAACCCGGGCGATCTGGAATTGCTACGTTAAGTTGGAAGAGTGCCATATGAAAACCTTATCCCTAAATCTTTAAGCCAGGATTATCCAGTCACCCTTAATGGCAACCTTGACGATCGGAAGTGGTTTAGTTGCAGGACCTGAAACGACCTTGCCTTTTTTAAATGGGTCGAAACTGGCATTGTGCACATCACACACCATTAACTTTCGTGGGGCAAAAAACTTGGCTAATCCACCTTCGTGAGTACAGATTGTTTGATAGGCGAATACACCGGTCTTTGTGCGAAACAAGAGCGCTGGTGCGCCATTTTTGAGTTGAAAAGAATAGGTGCCGCCAACTTTGATCTTACTTAACTTAACAATCTGGTGATTAGCAGCAAGGGCGGGAGTTCCAAACAGAGTCGTGCTTGCCCCAATCAGGGCCATTCGAAGTGCGGATCTACGAGAGAGCTTCATGCTCCCTGACTTGGATTCGAACCAAGAACCTGTCGATTAACAGTCGACTGCTCTGCCGTTGAGCTATCAGGGATTAACGGTGCAAGCGCAAACTCTAGCGCACACACGGGTTTGGACAAAAACTAAAGGCTGCCGAGCGCCAAATCATGCAGAGATCTGCGGGCACTTTCCAGTGCAACTAATTGGGCAAAAGCAGCCGTGTATTCGATCTCATTTTCGACAGGATTTAAGCGCTGAAGCGAAGATTTCAGTTCAGCAATAGATCGTGAAATAGCCACCTCTCGCAAACGAGCCACGATACTTGCAACATATGCAGCAGTTGGCTTTCCATCTGCGCGGATAGGTTCAACAGTTAACTCTGTAAACAACGCTTTCACATTGTCATCAGCAATATTATCTGGTGAGATTTTTTCAACAGAATCAATAGCTAAACGCAGCGCAATGTATGCAGGATGTGTGAAGGCTACGGCCTCAATTGAACTCCAAAGATCCCCATCGAAAAGTGTTGGATCCTGCAGCTTCGCTTTCAATACTTCCCGCTCCAGAATCAATCTCGCTTCATTGGGATCTGGTCTGAAATTTGGTTGAGCAGTTGTCTCTTCAACTGATACTTGTTGTGTTGGAGAAGTCTTAACACCTCGAGAAACTGCCTTTGTAACAATTTCGACCTCAACCCCAAGCCAGCCTGCAAGAAGTCTTGTGTATTCAGGACGCAAAGACTTATCTCGGATCTGAGCAACTAATGGTGCTGCAGCATTTAATGCATTGACTCGGCCTTCAGCTGAATCTAATTTGTGATGTTTCAATTCCGCACGGATTGCAAACTCAAATAGCGGAACACGGCGGGCAATTAAATCACGTAAAGCAAGATCTCCCTTTTCTTGGCGAAGCTCACAAGGGTCTAATCCATCTGGCTCGACTGCAACAAAGGTTTGTGTAACAAACTTCTGGTCCTCACTAAATGCGCGTAGTGCTGCTTTTTGTCCTGCCGCATCACCGTCAAAGGTGAAGATAACTTCTCCTCTAAATGCATCATCATCCATTAATAATCTGCGCAGAATACGAATGTGGTCTGCGCCAAAGGCGGTGCCGCAGGTTGCAACCGCTGTTGTAATGCCGGCAAGGTGGGCCGCCATTACATCTGTATAGCCTTCAACGATGACTGCTTGACGCTTCTTAGCAATCTCCTTCTTTGCAACATCTAGTCCATACAAGACTTGGCTCTTCTTATAGATCGGAGTTTCAGAGGTATTTAAATACTTTGGACCCTGATCATCAGCGTCACTCGCAAGCTTTCTAGCACCAAAGCCAACTATGTCTCCTGAGATGTCTTTGATTGGCCACATCAATCGATTACGGAACTTATCAATTGGTCCACGTTGGCCCATCTTTGAAAGTCCAGCTAGCTCTAGCTCATCAATTGTGTAACCCAGACCGCGCAAATGTTTTGTCAGGCCATCCCATTCATCGGGTGAGTAACCCACACCAAACTGCTCGCAGGCTGCGCGATCAAAGCCACGCTTTGTCAGTAACTCGCGTCCGTGGGCAGCACCTGGTGATGAATTGAGTTGTTCTTGATAAAACTTTGCAGCCTCACCGTGGGCAGCAATTAAACGGTTGCGAGTACTAGATGTAACAACAGGTCCGGTGTTTGAACCCTCGTCATATCGAAGGGTGTAACCGATGCGATCTGCAAGACGCTCGATTGTTTCTGTGAAAGTTAAGTGATCAATCTTCATTAAGAATGCAATGACGTCTCCACCAGTTTGGCAACCAAAGCAGTGAAAATATCCTTTGCTTGGTGTCACATGAAATGAAGGTGACTTTTCATCGTGGAATGGGCACAAACCTTTTTTCTGTCCGCCGCCTGCATTTTTTAATTGAACGTAATCTGCAACTACTTCATCGATGGGCGCGCGATCGCGGATGTATGCAACATCCTCATCTCTAATGCGACCGCTCATGTTCGTACCCTACCGATTAGCAAGTAGGCGTGCATGCAAGGCATAGGCACCCGGGTCAGTAAGGGCTGCAACCTGGTCAATAATCACGCGCATTTTGGCCATTTCATCGCCCGCCTCATTCCAGGGCTTCTGGAAGTAAGAATCTAGTTCACTCGGATATTTCACAAGCATCTCAACTAACTCGCCAATGATTACCTGTTGTTTTGCATATCTATCTTGTGAGTGTGCAGCGTTAATCAAGTAATGCCCAGCAATAGCCTTTAAGAAATCTACTTCAAGCTTTTGTTCACGAGGGATTTCAAGGTCTGCGCTATAGCGTGAAAGTGGGCCGTCACCGTGCACTTTACGAGTTTGGATCTCAGCTGCTAAAACAAAACGACCAATTAACTGGCTAGTTGAATCCTTCATACGGGCAAGGCTGCGATGGCTTCCATCGTAATAATGCGGCCAAGCAGAAAGGGCAGAAAGTCGTGCATGAGCATCTACTGCTTCTTGCTCTGTCGCATCACTCTTGTAATCAACGGTCATAACTTTGTAGAGCTCTGCAAAATCCTGTTCAAAGTTTTTAACAGAAACTTGGCCCGCAAAGATTGCATCTTCTAAGTCGTGGACGGAGTATGCGCAATCATCAGACCAATCCATGATCTGGGCTTCAATACATTTCTTGCCTGCTGGTGCATTTGTGCGCATCCAGTTAAAAATCTCTACATCATCATCGTAAACACCAAACTTACGAGGATTTTCAGACCTCGGCCATGGATATTTTGTTGCGCCATCTAGAGATGCGCGAGTTAGGTTAAGTCCAAGACTTTTACCGTTGGCATCAACAGTCTTTGCCTCTAGGCGAACTAATAATCTAAAACTTTGTGCATTACCTTCAAAGCCACCAAAATCTTGCGCAATCTCTGCCAACGCTTCTTCGCCATTATGACCAAAAGGTGGATGGCCAAGATCATGTGCAAGGCAAGCGGTATCTTGTAAATCAGGATCTGCGCCAAGTGATTCACCTAGCTCGCGGCCAATCTGCGCGCACTCTAAAGAGTGAGAAAGTCTGGTGCGCTGAAAATCATTTTCCCAAGGAACTGCTACTTGTGTTTTTGCAGCTAATCGTCGAAGGGATGCCGAGTGAATTACTCTAGCGCGATCACGCATAAATTCAGTTCTACCCGCGCGCTTTGCCGGCTCATCTAAGAACCGCTCTTGATCAAATGCGCTGTAACTCATGGCAATACCTTAGTAACAATGTCTGCATCAGGTAAGTGATCACTAATTTGTAGCCCGCGCTTGCCTACAGTTATATAGACCAAATACGCACCTGCCTCGCGAAGTAGGTATCTATAGCCACTATTTGTAATCGTATTTGGACCGGTTTGCACGGGAGAGCAAGTACTAATAACTCCCTGATCATTTGCCATCGCCATTGCGCGCTTGCAGTGATACGGATCTGTCACGATGATGACATCGCTGACATATCGCTTCTTCATCACAGCGGCATAGGCCTTAGTACTCACTAAAGTATCTCGACCTTCTTCAATTGCAGTTATTTTCTTAGCAGGTATTCCATTCGTGCGCAGCCAATACTTGCTAGATGCAGCCTCCGTCGTTCGATCCCCTGGTGCACCTGCGCCAACTGTAATAATTGATGATGCATATCCAAGATCATAAATTCTCTTTGCTTCAACCAAACGTGCCTCTAGAGCTTCTCCTGGCTTGCCATTTAATTGCGCAGTACCCAAAACAACAATGACATCTGCTTGTCTAACAACAGGATTCTTAGCTGCGCGCCACACTTGTGAAACACCATAGGCAGGAGCAATCAGTGCAAGAACTACAACGATTGTGATGATGCGGCGAATGAATCTAAATAAAAACATTTATCCGCCAGAAAACGCATCCTCTAGTTCAACGTGAACTAGTTCATCGGGGTCGTTGAGCCAACCGTCAGGCAATGTTGGTGGGCGACCATGGCTTGTGCGACCACGTGGCTTATCGCCAACCTCTATTGGATATGGCTGATCTTCAAGTTGATCCAAAAGATTGCGCATCTCCTGCAATGAAGAAACCATGCCAAGATCATGTCTAATCTCTCGTGGCACACGGAAGCCCTTTAAATACCAAGCCATGTGCTTTCGCATATCGCGCATTCCGCGATCTTCAGACTCTAAGTACTCAGTAATCAAATTTGCATGGCGGAACATAACTTCTCGCACTTCATGCAAGGTTGGCGTGATCTGAACTCCATCACCTTTTAATGCTGAGACTAAATCTGTAAACAACCATGGACGGCCCAGGCATCCACGTCCAACAACAACGCCGGCGCAACCGCTTTGTTCAACCATTTCAATTGCATCGCGCCCAGACCAAATATCACCATTGCCTAAAACCGGCACCCCAGTTGGCTTTAAGTGCTCCACAAGGCGTGCAATTGCTGACCAATCCGCTTTTCCTTCATACATCTGGGCTGCTGTGCGAGCATGTAGTGCAACCCAAGCAACACCTAAATCAGCTGCAGATTTGGCTGCTTCTAAATAGGTTTCATGATCACTATCAATACCAATGCGCATCTTCACTGTTACTGGGATTCCAAAAGGCTTTGCTGCCTCTACGGCTGCACCAACGATATTTGAAAAGAGTTTGCGCTTGAAGGGAAGGGCTGCTCCCCCGCCTTTGCGAGTCACCTTTGGCACTGGACATCCAAAGTTCATATCAATGTGATCGGCTAAGTTTTCTTTTCCAATCATCGTCACAGCAGCGCGCATCGTTGTTGGATCAACGCTATATAACTGCACAGAACGTGGCCATTCATCTTCGCCAGGAACAATCATTCGAAGAGTTTCTGGACGTCGTTCAATGAGTGCACGCGATGTCACCATTTCAGAAACAAATAAACCTGCCCCTTGTTCGCGGCACAAGGTGCGAAATGGAGCGTTAGTTATTCCAGCCATGGGTGCTAGAACAACCGGTGGATCTATGTAGTGATCACCGCTTGCTAATGGAAGTAAGAGTGGTTTTAGCAACCTAGTAAACGAGGTGCTAGCCATGCTTCGACCTGATCTAGGCCGATGCGCTTTTGCGCCATTGTGTCGCGATCGCGAATTGTCACCGCATTGTCTTCAAGAGTTTCAAAGTCAATGGTGATGCAGTAAGGAGTACCGATTTCATCTTGACGACGGTAGCGGCGACCAATTGCGCCTGCA
>Ga0304730_1001582_pt1 | contig 16936 bp, 14 predicted proteins | sample M_130628_MF_Meta_FD_190474 | JGI IMG/M metagenome (GOLD analysis project Ga0304730, IMG submission 190474) | Freshwater microbial communities from Lake Montjoie, Canada to study carbon cycling - M_130628_MF_MetaG (v2) (version 2) | ecosystem: Environmental > Aquatic > Freshwater > Lake | place...
CCTCAACATCTTGCAGAATCCGATGTATCTCACCTGAGATGATTTTAAGTTCAGCTAATTCTTCAGCCGCAGTCGCTCGGGCCTCTTTGGCTAATTCAAATTCACCAATAGCTGCGGTATGGGTCTCAGCAATCTGTTGAGAAACGCTTTCAGATTGCACGCTTTGCCCGACCATGATTATCGAGAGCAGAACTAATTGCAGAAATGTTTGAGCAACCCAAGACACAATAATTATCGTGTCATGTGACTTAATCGCATTCGGCAGTGAGAGAAGTGCAATTGCTGCAAATATATAGGCACACCACATGGTGCTTACTCCGCGGGTGATCCCTGCAGCGATCTTGCGATTTACTCTCGAAATTGCGCTCATTTTCTAACTCATTTCTAACTGGTTAAATTAAGGATACTTCGCGCCGGATCAAGGAAGTAGCTCTATCCGTTAAGATATCGCCATGTCTAAGGTCTTAGCCTCACTTCCAGTTGGCCAACGAGTCGGAATCGCCTTTTCTGGCGGTCTTGATACCTCAGTAGCTGTTGCCTGGATGCGCGCAAAAGGTGCAGTGCCTTGCACCTACACCGCCGACCTTGGCCAATATGACGAACCTGATATTGATTCAGTTCCAGATCGCGCAAAAGAATATGGCGCTGAAATTTCACGGTTAGTTGATTGCAAGACCGCACTAGTTGAAGAAGGTCTCGCGGCGATTGCTTGTGGAGCTTTCCATATTCGTTCTGGTGGAAAGCAATATTTCAACACCACGCCACTTGGCCGCGCAGTTACCGGCACACTTTTGGTACGTGCAATGTTGCAAGATTCAGTTTCAATTTGGGGCGATGGCTCTACTTACAAAGGTAACGACATTGAGCGCTTCTATCGCTATGGGCTGCTAGCTAATCCAAATCTAAAGATTTATAAGCCTTGGCTTGATACTGATTTCGTTACCGAACTTGGTGGACGTAAAGAAATGTCAGAATGGTTAGTAGCTAATAACTTGCCTTATCGCGACAGCACCGAAAAGGCTTATTCAACTGATGCCAATATCTTGGGTGCAACACATGAAGCCAAGAGCCTAGAACTTCTAGATTCTTCAATTGAACTTGTGCAACCGATCATGGGCGTTAAGTTCTGGGATCCGGCAGTAAAGATTGATTCCGAAGATGTGACTATTGAATATGCCCAAGGTCGCCCAGTTGCAATCAACGGTAAGCGCATCGATGATGTGGTTGCGCTAATGAATGAAGTAAATGCAATTGGTGGTCGCCATGGTTTAGGTATGGCTGATCAGATTGAAAACCGAATTATTGAAGCCAAGAGTCGTGGCATCTACGAAGCACCAGGAATGGCGCTGCTATTTATCGCATACGAGCGCTTAATCAGTGCTATTCATAACGAAGACACCATTGCTAACTATCACGCCGAAGGCCGTCGCTTAGGTCGCTTGCTATATGAAGGTCGCTGGTTTGACCCACAAGCACTTATGTTGCGCGAATCGCTAACTCGCTGGGTAGCCTCGGCAGTCACCGGCACCGTAACTATTCGCCTGCGTCGCGGCGATGATTTTTCAATTATTAACACAACTGGCCCAGCACTTAGTTATCACCCAGATAAGTTATCGATGGAACGCACCGAAGATGCGGCCTTTGGTCCAACTGATCGCATCGGTCAATTAACTATGCGCAATTTAGATATTGCCGATACTCGTGCAAAGCTTGAGCTTTACCGTGCCCAAGGCCAACTTGGTGGCGGCGACTTCGACCTAATTAAAGAGATTGGAAACGAATAATGACTCGTACTAAGAAGGCTACTTTAATTTCGCTTTCAATTTTGTTAACACTTTCAACACTTACCGGATGTGGAGCTAAATCAGTGTCAAATGAGGCAACAGCAACTAACCCAACAGTTTCAGGTGAAGCTGGCAGTAAGCCAGTAATTGGCGCTCCACAAGGCGCAGCACCAGCAACGTTAGTAACAAATGACATCATCGTTGGAACTGGCAAGGAAGCAGTTGCTACTTCAACTCTGACAGTTCATTACACACTAATGGCTTGGTCAACTGGTCAAGTTGTTGAATCATCATGGGATGGTGGATCTCCGGCAACGTTTCCGCTATCTGGTGTAATCGCTGGTTGGCAGCAAGGTATTCCAGGAATGAAAGAGGGCGGACGTCGCTTGCTAGTTATTCCAGCTGAACTTGGTTATGGCGCTGCCGGTGGTGGACCAATTGGCCCAAATGAAACTTTGATTTTCGTCGTAGACGTTATTTCAGTTTCTTAAATCCCTAACTCGCTTAGCCGCGATAGGTACGGCCACGCTCTAACGGCGCTGGCCAACTAATCATTTCCTTAAGCTCTTCTGCAGCAGCCATCGCCCAGCGAGGGTTTCTGATCATTGCGCGTGCTAAAAATACCGCATCTGCTTTATTTGAGTTAATGATTTCTTGTGCTTGATGTGGGTCAGTGATTGCACCAACAGCAGCAACAGCAATATCAGATTCAACTTTGATCGCTTGCGCAAATGGCACTTGATAGCCAGGCACTGGGTTAATCGGCGCATTGTGTAAGTTACCGCCCGATGAAACATCGATTAAGTCAACGCCAATATCTTTTAGCTGCTTACAAAGTTCTACCGAATCAATAATTTGCCAACCTTCGTCTGACCAGTCGCTGGCTGAAATACGAATGAATAGTGGGGTTGATTCTGGAATCGCGCCACGAACTGCTGCCGCAACTTCCAGTAAGAAGCGAACTCGATTTTCAAATGAACCACCATATTCATCAGTTCGAAAGTTTGATAGTGGTGAATAAAATTGATGAAGTAAATAACCGTGCGCCGCATGAATTTCAAGTACATCAAATCCAGCTTTGATTGCATTTTTAGCTGCCTGAGCGAAATCTTTCACTAGTTGATGAATCTGTGGAACTGTAAGCGATAGCGGCTCAGGCATTCCATGAAAAGCTTGCGCTGAAGCCGATGAAGTAGTCCAGCCACCTTCGGCAGGCGTTGCCATTAAGTGATCATCAGTTGGTCGCATAGTTGAACCTTTGCGTCCGGCGTGTGCCAACTGAATTCCCATCGCCGCACCTTGAGTATGTGCGAAATCATTTATCTTTTTAAATGCAGCGATCTGTGCTTCGTTATAGATGCCTGGACAGCCGATTGAAATGCGACCTTCAGGAACTACACCTGTTGCTTCAGCCATAATCAAACCAGCTTCACCAGTAGCAAAAGCTCCTAGATGTGCCATATGCCAATCGCCCACGACGCCATCAACGGCTGAGTACTGACACATCGGACTTATCCAGACTCGGTTCTTGATAGTTAAGCCACGAAGGGTAATTGGATCGAATAAGTTGCTCATAAATCCAGTTTAGACCCAATTTAATTGGCCGTAATTTCGAGAGGGATAAATAATTGACGAATAGAACACACTCGCTAAAACTTAGAAATCAAGTATTCTCCAAGTCTAGGCAAAGGCAGGAGGCTGGTCATCGAAAGCTCTATGCGTCGTGCTCTTCGCCGAGCCAGTGATGCCGCAACTCTAAACATTGACGAAATTTCAATACTGCTTTCTGCGCGCGATGAAGCTCTCACGCAATTATGTGAGGCAGCAGCTCGAGTCCGTGATGCCGGCTTGTTTGAACTTGGCCGGCCAGGAGTTATTACTTATTCACCTAAAGTTTTTATTCCACTAACTCGGCTTTGTCGCGACCGTTGTCATTACTGCACTTTTGCCACGACACCTAATCATTTACCATCCGCTTATTTAGAGATTTCTCAAGTAGTTGAGATTGCTAAAGCCGGGGCGAAAGTCGGTTGCCTCGAAGCGCTGTTTACTTTGGGCGATCGACCTGAAGATCGTTGGGATGTAGCTGCAGAATGGCTATCCGAACGCGGTTATTCCTCAACTTTGGATTATTTACGGGCTTGCGCGATTGCGGTTCTTGAAGAAACCGGATTATTGCCACACTTGAATCCTGGTGTCATGAGTTTTGAAGAGATGTCTAGATTGCGCCCAGTGGCCGCAAGTATGGGCATGATGCTAGAAACTTCGTCGTCAAGGTTATTTACCGAAAAAGGTGAAGTTCACTTCGGTAGTCCAGATAAAGATCCAGCGATAAGACTTCGCACCATTGAAGACGCCGGAAAACTAAATATTCCCTTTACCACCGGAATCCTTGTTGGCATCGGTGAGTCAATAACTGAACGTGCTGATTCACTTTTGAAGATGGCTGAAATTGCCAAAACTTATGGTCATATTCAAGAGATTATTATTCAGAATTTCCGTGCCAAAGAAGATACCGCAATGCGAAATTCACCTGATGCGGATCGACAGGAATACCTCGCTTGCATAGCCGTTGCTAGATTGATTTTTGGGCCACGGATGCGAATTCAAGCGCCACCGAATTTATCTGAGCCATCTGAATTCGCTGATTTGATTTCAGCTGGCATTGATGACTGGGGTGGCGTTTCACCAATTACCGCAGATCATGTAAACCCTGAGCGACCATGGCCAGAGATTGAACTTTTAGCGCAGCAAAGTAAGTTAGCTGGTTTTGAATTAAAACCACGGTTAACAATTTATTCTAATTATGTTAATTCACCAGAGCGCTGGATTGATCCAAAAATGAAGAGCCACATTGCGACCTTGGCTGACTCAGCGGGGTTAGCGAAATCAAAAGTTATTCCAGTCGGTATGCCATGGCAGGAAAGTGGCGAAAGCTTACAAAGCCTTGGCCGCACAGATTTAGGTAACTCAATCGATACCGCTGGTCGCGAGGCAGATGCGCGCTCTGATTTTGATTCAATCTATGGAGACTGGCAGAGCATTTCGGAAAAGTTAAAGTCTTTGAAGAATACCGATTCGGCCTTTATTAAATCTTCCTTTGTGTCAGCTCTTACTAAAATTGTGGAAAATCCTAGATCAATAAGCAGGTCTGAGGCACTGACGCTCTTTGCCGCCGATGGCCCTGAACTTGAACTATTAGTTAAAGCTGCCGATGAAAAGCGTGCCGAACTTGTGGGCGAAGATGTGACTTATATAGTTAATCGAAATATTAACTTTACAAATGTCTGCTACACCGGCTGCCGGTTCTGTGCTTTTGCGCAACGCAAAACAGATGCTGATTCTTATCTCTTATCTATCGATGAGATCAAGTCCAGAGTTAACGAAGCCTGGCTACTCGGCGCGAATGAAGTATGTATGCAGGCCGGAATTCACCCTGATCTATCTGGTGATATTTATTTTGAAGTTGCTAAAGCAGTTAAAGAAGTTGCCCCAGATATGCATATCCATGCTTTCTCGCCTATGGAAATTTTCAGCGGCGCGATTAAACTCGGAATTAGTTATAAAGAATGGCTAGAGCGAGCTAAAGCTGCTGGTCTTGGCACTATTCCTGGAACCGCTGCTGAAATTTTAGATGATGAGATTCGCTGGATTCTGACTAAAGGAAAGTTGCCAGCAAAAGCTTGGTTAGAAATTGTGCGCGAAGCACATCTACTAGGAATTAAATCTTCGGCGACCATGATGTACGGCCACGTTGATAATGAATCACACTGGTATGACCACATTCTTACAATTAGAAATCTACAGGATGAGACAGGTGGCTTTACTGAATTTGTGCCGCTGCCCTTTGTTCACTACTCATCACCAATATATTTGGCTGGAGTTGCCAGACCCGGCCCAACAGTTCGTGAAAATCGAGTTGTTCATGCGATGGCTAGGCTGTTATTAGCTGGATCAATAAATAACATTCAATGTTCATGGGTTAAGTTAGGTCTAAATGGCCCCGACGGCGTTCTCTCATTGTTAGCCGGTGGCGTAAATGACATCGGCGGCACTTTGATGGAAGAAACCATAAGTCGTATGGCGGGCAGCACAAATGGCTCACTTCGCACCGTTGCTGAATTAGAAGAGATTGCGCAATTAGCTGGCCGCCCTGCGCGACAGCGAACTACAACTTATGGCCCGGTTTCAGCCGATCGCGAGGATATCTCGCGCCGTGCTAACGTTAAGCAATTGTTTCCGGGGTCGGTGTAATTCCGAACCGGCAGTGAAAGTCTGCGACCCGAACGCATCCAGCGCTCGGTGGACTTGGTGTAATTCCAAGACCGACGGTTAAAGTCCGGATGAGAGGAAACATTATTTAGGTGGGCTAACCATGCCTGCCTAGGTTTGGCGTTCAGAGGTAAAACTCTGTTCGCGCATTAGTCACCCCGGAAATCGCAACTAAAGATTTCTAAGGGAGGTGCGACATTAGCGAGTTAGATATTTCAATGCTCAAGCGAGCTAATGAATTAGCGCGCCTTGGCTTAGGTTTAACTGGATCAAATCCAATTGTTGGCGCTGTAGTTCTCGGCGGTGCCGGCAATGTAGTTGGCGAAGGTTTCCATAAGAGTGGCCCGCATGCCGAAGTTGTCGCACTAGGCCAAGCTGGTCAATTAGCAAAAGGTGCCACGTTATTTGTAACACTAGAGCCTTGTAACCATCATGGAAAAACTGGTCCATGTACCGAAGCGATTATTTCGGCGGGCATTGCGAAAGTTGTTTACGCGGTGCGTGACCCAAATGAATTAGCAAGTGGTGGTGCTAAAGCACTAGCAGCAGCTGGAATTGATGTTGTGCTCAACTCTGAACTGACCGAGATTGCTCGTAGCAATCGCGCTTGGCTACATAAGATTAAAAATAACCGCCCTTATTTCATCTGGAAAATAGCCACAACTCTTGATGGTAGAACTTCCGCAATTGATGGCAGCTCAAAATGGATTACCGGCCCCGAATCACGCGCAGAAGTTAGCCAGCTACGTTCTGAGAGCGGCGCAATCTTGATCGGTACCGCAACAGCGCTAGCCGATAATCCAAATCTGATTCCGAAAGATGCAGGAACGTTACGAGAGACAAATCCGGTAAGAATTGTGATGGGCTTGAGTGAGATCCCAAGTGATTTCAATCTGCACAATGACAAAGCTGAAACCATCTTCTTGCGCAGCCATGATTTTTCTGAACTATTAAAGCTTTGTGCTGAGCGCGATTTCAACCAAGTACTTGTCGAATCAGGTAGCAAATTAGGTACAGAACTTCTTAAAGCAGGACTAATTGATGAGTTAATAATTTTTCAAGCGGCAAGCTTGCTCGGTTCTGGAAACTCCTTCATTGGCGACCTGGGAGTAACCAATATCAAGGAAAAAATGGACTTTGTAATCAAAGATGTGGCGCAATTCGGAAATGACTTAAAAATCACTTTGACGAAAGAGGAGGGGATCTAAATGTTTACTGGTTTAGTTGAAAGCTTGGGCAAGGTTTCAAGCATTGAACTTGCGACTGACTCTGCCGTAATTACCTTTGATTCAGTGCCATTTGCTGATCAGTTGAATATCGGTGATTCGGTTTCAGTAAATGGCACCTGTCTTACCGTTACAAATATCGGTAGCAATTCTTTTTCAGTCGATGTAATGACCCAGACTCTTAAATTAACCTCGCTTCAGAACCTGGCTAAAGGCAATGCGGTTAATCTCGAACGAGCCGCTCTGGTTAGCTCGCGTCTTGGTGGCCATATCGTGCAGGGACACATTGATGGCACTGGCTCAATTGCGCATTTAGCGCCGGGCGAAAAATGGCTACAGATGGATATTCAGTTTCCTGCAGAACTGATGAAATATGTAGTACCGCAAGGTTCAATCTGTATCGATGGCGTTTCATTAACCGTTGGTTCAGTAGCCGATGATTTAAACCAAATAACCGTCTGGCTCATTCCCGAGACGCTGGCCAAGACAAATTTATCAGCAAAAAAAGTTGGCGATTTAGTAAATATTGAAGTTGATGTTCTAGCCAAATATGTCGAACGACTAACTAAAAGAGATAACCAAAATGGATAGAACGATGAAGAACATTGCTGAAGCGGTAGAGATCTTTGCCCAGGGCAAGTTCCTGATTGTGATCGATGATGAGAATCGTGAGAATGAAGGTGACTTGATTATCTCTGGAGCGAAAATTGCAGACCAAGATATGGCATTTCTGATTCGACACACATCAGGAATCATCTGCTCGGCAATTAGCGCCAAGCGAGCCAAAGAACTTAATTTGCCCATTATGGTTAGAGAAAACGAAGATCTACGCCGAACCGCATTTACCGTTTCGATTGATGCTAAAGCTGGCCTAACAACTGGTATTAGTGCGACCGAACGCGCCAATACGGTCCGTGAGTTGGCCGCGAGTTCAAGTAAGGCCGCAGATTTCATTCGCCCTGGCCATGTTTTTCCGTTAATTGCGCACCCTGCTGGCCTAGCCGGAAGAAGTGGTCATACTGAAGCTGGTTTAGCCCTCTGTCAGCTAGCAAATCTGGGTGAGTCAGGTGTCTTGTCTGAATTAGTTAATGACGATGGCACTGTAATGAAAGGTCAGCAGATATTTGATTTCGCTGATGAATTTAATATCCCAGTCATCACGATTGAAGATTTAACTAAGTATGCAGTTGAGAACTTGCCCGAAGAGCTAAGCACGTTCAAAGAAATCAAGTGGGCTCAGTTGCCGCTCGAAAGTGGCAACTGGCAGATTACGACCTTCAATGGCAATGCAGGTGTTGATCACGCAGTTTTGAAATTTGGAAACCCTGAAATGAGCGAAGAACACTCGCCGACTTTGATTAGAGCACATTCGGAATGCTTAACTGGTGATGCCTTTGGTTCACTTCGTTGTGATTGCGGCGAGCAGTTAAAGAGTTCATTTGATCTGGTTGCCCAAAAAGGTTCGGGCTACATCATCTACCTGCGCGGCCAAGAGGGACGCGGTATCGGGTTAGGTGAAAAGATCAAGGCTTATCTTTTGCAAGATGAAGGTTTAGACACTGTTGCAGCCAATCTTGAACTAGGTCACGAGAACGATGCTCGTGAATGGCAAGACTTAATTTCAATTCTCGATCAATTAGAGATCAAAGCTGTTGACTTGATAACAAATAATCAAGCGAAAGTCGATGCGATCGTTAAAAGTGGCAGAGCCGTAAACGTAATTGCCGTGGCACCTGCTGTAAATCAATTCAATCGCTCGTACTTGCTTACCAAGAAGGATAAAATGAAGCACATGTTAGGGGAGATCTAATGGCCGGAACAACACCAACTTTAGAATCACTAAATCTAAAGGCGCTAAAAGGCAAGAAAGTAGCCATTATTTCAGCGCAATGGCACCCCGAGATATGTGACAACTTGGCAGCTGGTGCTGAGTTAATTTTCAAAGCAGCACAAGTTGAATTCGAAACCTTCACGGTTTCTGGTTCCTTCGAACTGCCACTTGCCGCACAATTAAAACTAGATCAAGGATTCGACGGTGCCGTGGTTCTCGGTTTAGTAATGCGGGGCGACACGGCACACTTTGATTACATCTGCCAAGGTGTTACTTCAGGTGTAATGCAGGTGTCGCTAGACAAGTCAAAGCCAGTTGGTTTTGGTGTCTTAATGTGCGACAACTTGAAGCAAGCAGTTGAGCGCTCAAATGTCGGTCTTGGAATTGGAAACAAGGGCGAAGAAGCAGCACTCGCTGTTCTTGCGCTCTGGAATTTAGCTAAGTAATACTTTCTTACCTTTTCGGTAAGTTGCTAAGACATTTATGTCACGGACTTCATGTGGTGGAGTTTCGATCGGACTACGATCAAGGACTATTAAATCAGCTACCTTGCCCACTTCTAAAGTGCCGTAGTCAGTCTCACGGAACAATTGGTGAGCAACTGCTGCGGTATAGAAATGCATGGCTTCCTCAATTGAAATCGCTTGCTCAATACTCCAACCTTGCGGTGGTTGCCGATCGGGGGATTGGCGATGAACTGGCACAGCCAGCGCCACAAGTGGCGTGAAATCAGTGATTGGCCAATCGCTGCCAAAGCTAATTCGCGCACCTGAATCAATCACTTTACGCAGTTGGTACTGGTGGTTATTTCTAGTCTCACCAATACGCGGCAAAATTAACTCTTTATTCATGGGATCTAAATATGTCCAAAGTGGTTGGAAATTAGCGATTACGCCAAGTGCGGCAAACCTAGGTAAATCAATTGGATCAATCAACTGCGCATGGGTAATTACAGGGCGACGATCCCAACTCGGATTAGTCGTGATCACAGCTTCGATCGCATCGAGAGCTTGTCGCACGGCCGCATCACCAATTGCATGGATATGTAGCTGCAGGCCTGCTTTATCAAAGATTGTTGCGGCCTCAATTATTTCAGCATCATTCCAGATTAAAAGCCCTTTGCTATTTGGGTCATCCAGGTATGGCTCAAGAATTGCGGCAGTACCAGCAGAAAGTGCACCATCGCAAATAAATTTCACTGACTTTGCGGTAAGCCCAGATTCAACCGGAAGTGCTTCTACTTGAGCACGCATCTGGTTGTAGTAATCAACTCGGCTGCGCCATCTATCAGGTTGTGCCAAAAAAGTTAAATTCATATCTACTTTTAGGTGACCTGTCTTTGCTGCTTGAATATAAATCTCAGTCATGCCGTCTTCTACCCAGGCATCCATTGAACAGGTAACACCAGCGGCTAAGTTTTGATTACTTGCCCAAGTGATTGCATCTAGTTCATCCTGCAAAGTTCGTTCTGGTGCGAGTTTGGTAATTAAATCCATAGCAGCAGGTTCACGCAAAGTACCTTTAGGCGATCCGTCATCGCGCCTAGCAATAGTTCCGCCTTCAGGATCTTTGGTCATTGATGTAATTCCAGCAATCTCGAGTGCTTTGCTATTCACCCAAATTGTATGATGATCAACAGCATGTAAAACAACTGGGCGATCAATAACAGCAACATCTAACCAGTGGGCATCGAAGTCACCACGCTCAACGATGGCTGCTTCATATGCTCCACCGATAATCCATCTCGAATTCGGATTAGCATCTGCAAATCTCTTTACCTCAGCCACAATCTCTGCCACTGACTGCAGTCCATTTACCTTTGGTCCCTGTGTTTCGCGCCCGGCAAATAAAGGATGCGCGTGCCCATCGGCAAAAGCTGGCATTACAAAAGCACCTGCTAAATCAATTGTCTCCTCGGCGCTTCCTGAAAGCGCATCTGAGCCAAGTGCCTTAACTCGACCATCTTCAATCAAGAGCGCATTACTCAAATGGCCAAAGTTGCTCCAAACAGAGCCATTGATTAACAGAGTTCTCACAGGCGCAAGAATATGCGAGTAAAAGACTCCTACGCTATTTTTGAGTCATGAATTTCAAGGCATATTCGAGCGTTCTTCTGACAGCAGTTTTTTTGACAACGCTCTCAATGCCTTCTCAAGCGGCAACCATCGTTGGCACAAAATGCACTAAAGCCGGAACTTCTAAGACTGTTAATCAAGTCAAATATCTCTGTGTTAAGTCAGGCACGAAACTTATCTGGAAAAAAGGTCCTGAAATCAAGACAACTTCAACACCTAAACCTTCAGCTAGCTCAACACCAATAGCATCAGTCAGTGCAACACCAAAAGCATCAGTCAGTGCAACACCAACTCCGTCTCAGAACGCAACACAAAGTGCTACACCATCTCAGTCGGCGACTCCAAGTGCCACTGCTGCACTAACAAAACTAACTCTAGATGAAGTTAAAAAGCATGATTCGGCAACGAGTTGCTGGAGCATTGTTTATGGAAACGTTTTTGACTTAACTAAGTGGATTTCCAAGCATCCAGGTGGAGCTACTGTTATCCGCGCTATCTGTGGCAAAGACGGCACAAGTTCATTCGAAGGACAACATGCAGGACAAGGAAAGCCAGCAAATCAGTTATCAAATTACTTCATAGGAAAACTAGGTGAATCGGTAAAGCTTTAAAATTTGACTTCAACTTAATTGCTTCTGCGTAAAATAAATAATTCTGGCTAATATGATTCGGAAACCTTTTTCTGTAAATTCCGTAACGAAAGTGTTACTTAAAAAAACTTAAGCACCTAAAAATCACCGTGTTAATCATTTATGATTCGCGGGTGTCTTTAGATAGCGAATACCGTCCAAACTTTCATTTCACTCCGGCGAAAAATTGGATGAATGACCCAAACGGACTGCTCTGGCATAACGGCGAATATCACCTATTTTTTCAACATAATCCATACGGAACAAAGTGGGGACACATGTCCTGGGGGCATGCTGTCTCAAAAGATTTATTGACTTGGACTGAATTACCTGTAGCAATCCCTGAAGGAGAAGATGGAGCGATTTTCTCAGGAAGTGCGATTAGTCATGGCGAAGAAATTGTCGCTTTTTATACTCGCCATACAGACACCAGGCAGGCTCAATGTATTGCGCGAAGTTCAGATAATGGCCGCACTTTCAAAAAGTTTGAAAATAACCCTGTCTTGGATGAAGGTAAGAAGGACTTTCGAGACCCCAAGGTATTTAAATATCTCGATCATTGGATTATGTCTGTCGCTCAGCCGATGGAACGACAAATTTCTTTCTATAAATCATTGGATTTAATTAACTGGCAACACTTAAGTAACTTCGGTCCGGCTGCCGCAACCGATGGCATCTGGGAATGTCCTGATCTATTTCCACTGGAAATGGATGGTGAAGAAGTTTGGGTTCTCTTAGTTTCCTTGAACCCAGGCGGTCTTTATGGATCTGGGACTCAGTATTTCGTTGGTGATTTTGATGGCCAGAACTTTACGCCTCGTTATTCGACGAGCGAACCGCGCTGGTTAGACTTTGGAAAAGATAATTATGCTGGCGTTACTTTTAACGGTGAACCAAGTGGTCGCCGAATCTTTATTGGTTGGATGGCTAATTGGTTAGACGTTAAAGATCACCCAGAAACTTCATGGACTTGTCAGATGACAGTACCTCGAGTTTTGGGATTGGCTCGCTACCAGGGCGAATTATTGTTAACGCAGCAACCGATTTGTGAGACAACTTATGAAATATTTGATGAAATTCCACAATCAGGAGTTATTGAATTATCTGGCTTTGCCAAAGTTGGCTACAACGTAGATCGAAAAGTTATTTTCGTAAATGATTTCGAAGCTCCTTACGAACCCACGAGTGGCAAAATTCATCTCAAGGTATTGGTCGACAAGTCTTCGATTGAACTTTTTACAGCCGATGGTGTACGCACCATCAGCCTTTCACTTTTTCCACCCCTAGGAACTACCCGCGAACTTGTACCCGGATCCCTAGTAGATATCGTTTCGTGACTATTTGAGCCTGAGTACTTCCGCAAAAGACTGTAAAAAACTGTAAAAAGTTGTCAAAATCTTAGGCAAAGCGTTACCTGATTTCGCCATTTTTTGCTCTAAATGGGAAAGGCCGCCTAGTACTTTTTGCGCTACCTGCAACGCACTTAAAGTGCCGCGCGCCACCTTTTGAAAGGAAACTTCATGTCGAAGAAAGTGAAACTGGGAGTATGGCTCCTTGCTTCATCTGTTGCTCTTTCAGTAACAGTTGCGTTGCCTTCTGCAACAGCTGCAACCTGTAAGAAGCCAACAACAGTAACAATGCTCGGAACTATCAAGCCTGAAATTCAGACTCAGTTTCTTGCAGCTGTTGATGAATATAACAAAACAAACAATAAGTGCTATCTCGTTAAGTCGATCCCTGGCGATCGCAAACTAACATTCCTACAAAACGTAACACCGATGTATGCAGCGAAGAACGCTCCAACAATCATGTACGCACTTCAAGAGATTCCTGACATGGCAGATAAGGTCATGGATTGGAAAGGCCAAAAATTAGCCCAACTTGTTTCAAAGGATCTTCTAGCAGCAGCAAACATTGGTGGAAAGCAGGTTGGTGTTCCATCAACTGCCGAAGCATTTGGTCTGCTTTACAACAAGGAAGTTCTTGCCAAGGCTGGTGTTGATCCAAAGAAGATCACAACACGTTCTGAGCTTGAAGCAGCATTCAAGAAGGTTGAAGCTTCAGGAACCGGTGCGGTTCGTTTCTCAAGCATTTGGTGGTCACTTGGTGCGCACTTCACAAACAAATTCTTCGCAAACGCTGCTCCAACACACGAAGGCCGTCTAAAGGTTCTAGATGCGTTGGCAGATGGAACAAAGGATCTTTCTGCTGATCCAGTGTTCAAGAACTACCTAGCTACTTTCGATCTATTGAATAAGTACAACCAAGCTAAGCCAAACACCACTGATACTGAGTACGACTTGTCTGTCGCAGATCTTGCTGCCGGAAAAGCTGCTTTCTGGTTCATGGGTAACTGGGCAGAGCCAAACTTGCTAACAGCTTCACCAAAATCAAACTTCGGAATTATTCCTTTGCCAATCAGTGATGATGCAAAGGCTTACGGAAATAACTCAATTTCTGTAGGTGTTCCTGGTTACTTTATGGTTGACAATATTCAATCAACTTCTGCTCAACGACGTGGTGCAGTTGACTTCCTAACCTGGTTGTACACAACACCTGCTGGTCAGAAGCGCGTTGCTGGACCTGTTGAAGACGGTGGAATGAATTTCATTCCTGTTTACAAGGGTTTCACAATTCAGCCTAAGACAAACATGGCACGTGAAATTTCTTCATACGTAACTGCCGGCAAGACAATCGAATGGATCAACACCTACTACCCAGCAGGTGGACAAGATAAGTACGGTGCCTCTGGCCAGAAGTTGATGGCTGGAAAAATCACCGGCAAGCAATACGCTGCTGAGTTGGAAGCTGCTTGGAAGGGCTCCGTTAAAACATGGCGTGGAGTAGAGAAGTAATTCTTTACTAGTCCTAAGTTATAAATACTTAGTCGAGGTCATCCTGGGTTTTATTACCAGGATGACCTCGCTAATATTTACCCACTGAATTAACTAATTTAAGGTTGGTCGCATGAATACCAAGAGATCGCTTAAGAAGTTCGGCCTATTTGCCGCACTTCCATTGTCGATCTTCTTCATCGTACTTGCGGTGCCTTTCGGTCAAGGTTTATTTTTAACATTTACCGATTGGGATGGCTTCTCATATGAAAAATTTATTGGTGTCGGCAATTACGCTAAGTCATTCCAGGATCCAGAATTTTGGGCAACATTAACTTTCACTTTGAAGTTTGTGGTTGTCTCGCTCTTCGCAGTCAATGCTGTGGCATTTGGGCTAGCGCTACTTGTAACTGCCAAATTGAGAAGTAAAAATATTTTCAGAACTTTCTTCTTTGTTCCAAACCTTATTGGCGGTGTCGTTCTAGGTGTTATTTGGCAATTCATCTTTAACACCGCTCTAGTTTCCATATCCAGCAAATTTGGTTGGTCTATTTTCCAAAGCTCGTGGCTAAACGAAACCAATACGGCATTTTGGGCCTTAATCATCGTTACCGTTTGGCAATCCTCCGGCTACATGATGATCATCTACATAACTGGCCTAATTAGCATTGAGCAGGATGTAATCGAAGCTGCCCGTGTAGATGGTGCTTCAGCGCTACGCACATTACTGGCAATCAAAGTTCCCTTGATGGCCCAAGCCTTCACTATTTCGCTCTTTTTAACGTTACGTGGTGGATTTATGGCCTATGACGTAAACGTTGCTTTAACTGGTGGCGGGCCGTTCCGAACAACTGAGCTCATCTCTATGCATATTTTCCAAGACGCGTTCGCATTTGGAAACTTCGGCACTGGTCAATCTAAAGCTGTGATTATGTTTGCGATGGTTGCTATTGCGGCTCTTGTTCAGGTCTCGGTGAGTAAGCGAATGGAGGTGCAGAGTTGAAAACTCTAAATTTGGCTAGCGGCAACTCAATTGCCAAAAAAGCAACATTTGCAGCAGGATTAGTGTTATCAACTGCCTATTTCTTGCCATTCGTTTTAGTGTTTCTAAATGCCCTAAAGCCCAAGATGGAGATTTTGGCTAATCCGCTTGCTTATCCCAAGTCAATATCTTGGGATAATTTTGAGCAAGCAATGCAGAAAATGAATTTTTTTAGATCACTCACTAACTCCATAATAATTACTGTTTTTAGTGTTTCTGCCCTAATTATCTTCTCCTCAATGCTTGCCTATTACTTAGCCAGAACCAAAACAAAGTTCACAAAGACAGTTTTCTTAATTTTGGTTGCATCTATGATTGTGCCATTTCAAGCATTAATGATTCCGTTCATGTCAATCTTTGCTCAATTTGTTTCTCTCAATAATCGAGCAGCCTTAGTCTTCTTCTATATTGGGTTCGGCGTGGCTCTTTCTACATTTTTATATCACGGCTTTATCTCAAAGATTCCAACCGAGATCGATGAAGCTGCTGCTATGGATGGCGCAAATGATTTAGTGCTCTTTTGGAAGATTATGTTCCCCATGCTTCGCCCTGTAACGGCAACTGTTGCTATCGTAAATGCGCTATGGATTTGGAATGATTTCCTATTGCCACGCCTAGTACTTACGCAAGAAACTCAGACGCTTCCGTTGTCGACCTATCTGTTCTATGGTCAATATTCAACGGAATATGGTCAGGCAATGGCTGGCTTGCTGCTAGCAGTTCTGCCCATCATTGTTTTCTATCTGATTCTTCAGAAGCAATTTATTTCAGGAATCTCTACAGGCGCCGTTAAATAGGCTTTATACGGGCCTCCGATAGGTAAAGAATTCATGAGGAATTAGTTCCTCATTTTCTTGTTTTTGGCTCGACATCATTTATTCTCACTCAATGCGCAGACCAGCAACCGCTCTCATAATTCTTCTTCTGGCCGCTTTAGTGCCATCCAATTTGGCAGTGGCTGCTTCAGCTAAAGCTGGCGGCACCTGCACCAAGTTAAAAACAACATCAATAGTTAACGGATTTAAGTTCACGTGTATCCAGTCAGGCAAGAAATTAGTTTGGAGCAAGGGCGTAAAGGTCGCTCCAACACCGACTCCGACTCCGACTCCAACACCGACTCCAACACCGACTCCAACACCGACTCCAACACCAACACCGACTCCAACACCAACACCGACTCCAACACCGACTCCAACACCGACACCGACTCCAACACCGACACCGACTCCAACACCGACACCAA
>Ga0304730_1001583_pt1 | contig 16934 bp, 16 predicted proteins | sample M_130628_MF_Meta_FD_190474 | JGI IMG/M metagenome (GOLD analysis project Ga0304730, IMG submission 190474) | Freshwater microbial communities from Lake Montjoie, Canada to study carbon cycling - M_130628_MF_MetaG (v2) (version 2) | ecosystem: Environmental > Aquatic > Freshwater > Lake | place...
GGACGTTTGAGGCTCGCAAATCGTACCTTGTGTAAAGCGTGCGACCAAACTGCCTTTATTTATGCGCTAATTAATAGCCCATTGCACAGAGATTGAGACCGTTACATCTTGCTGGCCAAGATCAATCACGGTGTTACCAACAGAATCCTTAGCCATCGCCATTATTGGATATGCAGATGGTCCGCTGCTTTCAGTCAAAGTAATTACGCGTCCTAGTTTTACACCCAACAACTTTGCATAAGACAAAGCCTTAGCGCGTGCATTCTTAACTGCAACTGTGCGGGCCGCAAGTGATGATTTGCTTGCATCGAGTACGAATGGAGAAACTCCGTTGACCTGCAAGTTATCTCCACCTGCTGCAACAATAGCGTCAACGACTGCGCCAGCATTTGCTGCGTTCTTAATTGTTACAACAAATGATTGTGATGCGCGGTATCCAATAAGTTTTGATCCACCATCTGGGGTGTAGCTGTACTCAGGGTATGAAGCAATTGATTGTGTTGCGATATCTGACTTTGCCACACCATTATCAAGAAGCGCTGCTCGCACAGCTGCTGCCGTCTTTGCAGTTTCAGCCAACGCTGCCTTATTACTTGCTGCTACTGTCGTTGCAGTTGCACTCATGCGCACCGCATCAGGAGTCACCTTTACTGTTCCTTCAGCATTTACTGAGATAGAACGGGTAGGCGCTGCTGCCATTGATGCAGGGGCAAGTGCGACGCCGGCAATTAGGGAAAGAGCAATGGCAGGAAGAGCAAATTTCTTCATGTGTGTGGTTTTCATAGGCTCAAGTGTACTTCTTTGTCTCTGTGAAAATAATGAGAGAATACGCAGATGAGCCAAGGGGATAACGCACAAGCACTTAAAAACGGTGCTCTGGTTGCCTTTCCTACTGAAACTGTTTATGGACTTGGCGCCGATGCAAGTAATGAAAAGGCAGTGGCGCGTATTTATGAAGTTAAGGGTCGCCCACAAGATCACCCTTTGATTCTGCATATTGCATCCATTGATGACATTACTTATTGGGCTACGGATGTTGGTGATTATGCAATGGCGCTCGCACGTTCTTTCTGGCCAGGGCCGATGACGTTGATTTTTAATAGAAGTGATGCTGCTAAGGATTTCATTACTGGTGGACAAAACACAGTTGGTCTTCGTGTACCTGATCACGCATTGGCCTTAGAACTATTGCAGGAGTGTAAAAAGATTGGCGTGCACGCAATTGCTGCGCCTTCGGCAAATAGATTCGGACACGTTTCACCAACAACAGCGGCTGCGGTTCAAGAAGAACTCGGTGCTTATTTATCTGCACATGATTTAATCCTTGATGGCGGTGCTGCACAAGTGGGACTTGAATCAACAATCATTGATTGCACGGGGAATATGCCAAAGATTCTGCGTCCGGGTGCGATTACACAAGCGATGATTGAAGAAGTAACAGGATTGAAGGTAAGCGAAAGTAATGATTCGCAGATACGTGTAAGTGGATCACTTGAAAAACACTATGCGCCGAATGCTCAAATCCTTCTTGATATGCAAGCAACTGCCGGACAAGGATTTATTGCACCCGCCGATGTTGCAACACCACACGGTGCAATTCGATTGGCATCTCCTGCCAATACAGATGAATATGCTCACACTCTTTATTCAGCACTTCGAGATGGTGATGCACAAGGCCTCGAAACGATTGCAATCATCCAACCCAGCGGTGATGGGCTTGCAATTGCCATCCGTGACCGCTTGATGCGTGCGTCAAAGGGGCGCTAGTTTTCAGATAAGATTCCGCAAGTACAAAGCAGTAAACAATTTGGGGCCTATAGCTCAGTCGGTAGAGCAACGGACTTTTAATCCGTGGGTCGACGGTTCGAGCCCGTCTGGGCCCACTCATAGACTCTGTATTTCAAAGGGTTACGGTTAAGATTAAGAAATGATGAGCGACAGCAAAGAAACTTTTATCCATGCTCAAGCGGACGTGGATCACAGCGCAGTCATCGAAAGCGGTTCAAAAATCTGGGAGCTCGCACGAGTTAGATCGGGTGCGAAAATTGGCTCCAAAACAATTATTGGTAGAAGTGCGTACATAGACACAGATGTTCAAATTGGAGCAAATTGTAAAGTGCAAAATAACGCACTGATATATTCACCAACAGTTATTGCAGATGGTGTGTTTATTGGACCTGGAGCAATTCTCACAAATGATTTAAACCCACGTGCGATAAATGAAACTGGAACTCAGAAAAGCTCGACAGATTGGAAAGTCCAACGAGTTGAAATTCTTTACGGGGCATCCATTGGCGCTGGTGCAATTTGTGTTGCACCCGTAACAATCGGTTCATGGGCAATGGTTGGTGCAGGTGCAGTTGTCATTAAGAATGTTCCTGACTTTGCTCTTGTAGTTGGAAATCCTGCAAAGCAAATCGGTTGGGTGGGAAAATCAGGTTCTAAACTTGATAAATCGAAAGATCAAGAGAATAAATTTATTTGCCCGATTACGAAGAATGAGTATTTAGAAGAGTCAGGAAAATTGAGGGCTCAGAATGAAAAATAAAAACATCCCGCTGGCCAAACCACTTATTGGGCGAAATGAAAAGAGAGCCGTCCTAAGAGTTCTTAATTCAGGAAACTTAGCTCAAGGTCCTGTAGTGGCAGAATTTGAATCTAGTTTTTCCAAGTTAGTTGGTGGCAGAGATTGTGTTGCTGTGAACTCGGGAACTTCTGGACTTGTGACTGCTGTGATGTCTTTGGGTATTGGTCAGGGTGATGAAGTAATCGTTCCTTCATTCACATTTGCAGCATCTGCAAATTCAATTGCGTTATGCGGTGCGAAACCAATTTTTATCGATGTCGACAGAAAAACATTTAACTTAGATCACAAATTGCTCGAATCACTGATAACTCCAAAGACCAAAGCAATTATGGCTGTTCATCTTTATGGTCTTTGCGCTGACATGAAGCACATAATTGAAGTCGCAAAAAAACATAATTTATTCATAATTGAAGACGCCGCCCAAGCACATTTATCAGCCATTGATGGCCAGACCGCCGGAACCTTTGGAGATGTTGCAGTGTTTTCTTTTTATCCAACCAAGAACATGACCAGCGGTGAAGGTGGAATGGTGGTCTATAAAGACTCTGCTCACTCCAGGAATGCACGCTTGATTAGAAATCAAGGAATGGAAAAGCGTTATCACAACGAAATTGCAGGCCATAACTTCAGAATGTCGGACATCCACGCAGCTATTGGTGTTGAACAGTTAAAGAAAGTTGAAGAATGGACTGAAAAAAGAGAATTAAATGCAATGTATTTAAACAAAGCTATAACAGAGGCCGAAACCCCCTATATTCCAAATGGTTACCGACATGTTTTTCATCAATACACAATTCGCGTTGAAAAGTTTCGAGATTCTCTTGCTGATAAATTAAATGCAGATGGAATTGGAAATGGAATTTATTATCCAGTCCCAGTTCATCGCCTACCATCTTTTAATCAAAATATTTCGTTACCAGAAACAGAAATAGCAGCCCAGGAAGCACTTTCCCTGCCGGTTCATCCTTCTCTAACAAGATCTAATCTTGACCGTATTGCTCACTCTATAAACGTTCGTCTATCGGAATTAAGATAATGCTAAAAGTCGGACTTATAGGTTTGGGGTTAATGGGAAGCAATCACGCCCGCGTGTTGAATTCTTTGGAAAATGTGGAATTAGTAGCTGTGGTTGAGCCAAACGGCGAAAAAGCTCGGATTGATTCACGGATTCCGGTGCATTCTGCGGTTGAAGAATTAAAAAAATATAAACTAGATTATTGCGTGATTGCCGCTCCAACGTCATTTCATGAGGAGTTGGCATTGTGGTGTATCGACGAAGGCCTTCCATTCTTACTTGAAAAACCAATTTCATATGATTTAGAATCTGCAAATCACATCATTGAAAAATCAAAGCGAAAGAAAATAAAGGCTGCAGTCGGTCATATTGAAAGATACAACTCAGCACTGCAAGTTGCTAAAGAGAAAATTTCAGAAGGTGTGCTTGGCAATATTTATCAGATCACTACAAGGCGTCAGGGTTTTTTTCCTTCTAGGATATCCGACGTCGGAGTTGTACTTGATTTAGCTTCACACGATATTGACTTAACATCTTGGCTTGTAGACAAACCTTATTCTTTGGTAAGTGCCAATTCAGCAATTAGATCCGGTCGCACACACGAAGATTTAATTTCTGTCACTGGATTTTTAGAAGATGGGATCGTAATTAATCATCTAGTGAATTGGTTAAGTCCATTAAAGGAACGGAATATTCAAATTCTAGGAGAGAAGGGAGTTTTTATCGTAGATACATTGCTTTCTGAGTTAACTTATTACGAAAATGGAGCCAACTATCTTGCAAATAGTCAGGTAGCTTTTTTTAAGGGAGTGTCACAAGGGGAAATTATCAAGTACGCATTTGATAAATATGAACCACTCAGGGCTGAACATGAAAATTTTCGAGATTTTATTTTAGGAAAAAGTGAAAACATAGTTACTCTGGAAACAGCTGCCAAAACCGTACAAATAGCTGAAGCTATTGTTGAAAGTGCCAAAACTCAACGAGTGATCAAACTATGAATGCTTGCGTAATCGGTTTAGGAAAAATTGGGCTTCCACTTTCTGTACAATTTGCACGTAACGGAGTGTATGTTACGGGAGTTGACAGAAACCAAGTTGTGATTGATTCTGTAAATAAAGGAAAAGCACCATTCACAGGTGAGCCTAAACTTGATATTCATTTAAAAGAAGTGACTGATAGCAGAAGACTTAAAGCCACAAATGATTTTGAAGTTGGCTTAACTAACGCCGATGTCGTGATAGTGCTAGTACCGTTGATTGTAGACTCTCAAGGTTCTCCAGATTTTACTTCAATTGATTCTGTTGTAGATCAAATTGCAAAGTATATGACTCGCGACTTGTTAGTAATTTTTGAGACAACTCTGCCAATAGGTACTACAAGGAATCGATTTGGAAGAAGGTTAGAAAATCTAACACAAAAAAAAATAGGAAAAGATTTTTATGTTGCTTTTTCACCTGAAAGAGTTTCATCGGGACACATATTTGAGGACCTTAGAAATTATCCTAAAATAGTGGGCGGAATTACAGCAGAATGCACCCAGAAAGCAGTTGAGTTCTACGAGCTCGCTCTTGAATTTAATCAAGAAATATCATTATCAAAACCTAATGGAGTATGGCCTGTAGCTACTGCAGAAACAAGTGAATTTATAAAACTTGCTGAAACCACATACCGTGATGTGAATATTGCTTTGGCAAACCAATTTATGATTCATTCAGAAGCACTTAGATTAGATATTCAAGAAATAATAATGTGCGCTAATTCCCAACCATTTTCCCATATACATACTCCAGGTATTTCTGTGGGAGGTCACTGCATACCGGTTTACCCTCATTTTTATATGAGTACAGATCCTGAAGCTACCATTGTTCAAGCTGCAAGAAACCAAAATAATGAAATGCCGAATTATTATCTGGCAAAAATAAGAAAATTAACTCAATCGTTAACGGGCTTAAATATTCTAATTCTTGGATTAGCTTATAGACCCAATGTGAAAGAACATGCCTTCTCTGGCGCCCTCACACTTGTGAGATTAATAGAGAATGAAGGTGGTTTTCCATATGTGGTTGACCCACTTTACACAGAGTCAGAATTACATGAGATTGGATTAAAAACACGTTTTGATCCGAAGAAAATAGATTTTGTAGTTCTTCATACTTCACATAATGCCTTCGAGAATTATAATTTCGAAGAGATGCAAAATTTAAAAGGTATTGTTGATGGTAGATATTTCTATGATTCAAAACCAAACAAAATCAAAATTCTGTAAGTAGCATACAAATTGAAAATCATGCAATCATTTTTCAAGCTAGGTAGCGGAACTTTGATTGCTCAAGGAATAACCTTTCTGTCGCTACCTCTCATATCGAGAATATATTCGCCTAACGAGTACGGGCAAATGACATTTCTATTGTCTGCCACTGCCCTATTTGTGCCACTAGCAACCCTTAAAATCGAAACACTAATCGTTACCGTTTTATCAGAAGAAAAAATGAAAGAATATTTCAAATTATCGTTAATAACCACTGCGATTATTTCAGTCTCAGTAAGTATTGTATTTCTCCTCATCTTGGTATTAATTGCTCCAGATAAAGGATTGACAAATATAGCTTTTTCAATGTTCTTTTGTGTCATCTTATTTGTACAATCAATATCAGTTTTAACAATACAATTAGCACTGCGAACTAAAGCCTACAAAAGAATTTCTCAGTCTAGTATCCTGCAAAACACATCAACAAACGCATTACAAATAACATTAGGGAAAATTGATCCAACAGTAGCAATTTTAGTAGCTGGTTATTTAATAGGAAGACTCCTTGGAGTACTGCCAATTGTCAAAGAACCAATCAAAATTTATCAAGAAGCAAAAATTAAAGCTCGAAAATATTATTTGTTTAAGAATATTGTTAAAGAAAATAAGTACCTGTTACCAGCTAGCTTTCTCGAAGTTGCAAATAACGCCCTGATAATTTTCACCATTTCTATATTTTTTGGATACAAATATTCAGGAGTCGTGGGATTGGTTCAATCGTTGCTAATGGTTCCAGTAACACTATTAGCTGGTAGTTTTGGATCGATTGTTATAGCCGAAATCTCCGCGCTTAATCGCAATGATCCAGGAGATGACTCAAAAAAAATGGAATTTTTACGAAAAATAATTAAACCAATATTAATCTTGTTTGTATTGTATGTAATATTTTTTATGACTTTAGCAAACTTTATTCTTTCAGTAATATTCAAGAATGATTGGAGTGGGGTGAAAGATTTGATTCCTTTATTAACGGTACCCGTGGGAATCAATTTCTTTTGGAATCCGTTTATCAATTTTTTATATGCAGAATGTAGATGGGATCGAATTTTAAAAATAAATGCAATACGTATCATAGTCGTGGCTTCTTCTTCATTTGTTTGCATTTCAACAGATCAAAATTGGAAAGTTTCAGTAATGGCCATGTTTGTTTCCGGCGCTGTAGTACAGATAACGTGTATGGCTGTGAGTTTCAAAAATATATCTAATTTATTCCGTGCGTAAATCTACAAAAATCACGAAGTAGGTAATTGGTTTGTTAAAATTTTTAGTCGGTGAAACATGAAAAAGGACTGTAAATGGCATTTATGATATATTTTTCATCATGAAGCAGCTAAATAGAATACCAATTGGGAACATTCTAGAACTATTTAGTAGATTAGAATTGGAAATTATAGAAAGTAAAACAATGATTGAATTTATTGATACTTTTTGTAGCATTACAAATACATCTTCAAATTCGATAGCTTACGTAGCAAAGAAGAAGTTCTTACCGATCGAATTTTCAAATATTCACGGTTTAATCATACTTGAAGAAAAAGTTTTTGAAGCAACAGATTTTTCTGATTTTGATTGCAGCTATATTGTTGTTAAACATTCAAAATACGCATTTGCGGCAATACATGAGGAATTCGCAGTAAAAAGTCAGGTTAAATTTGATCTAGTAGAAGATAGACACCGAAAATTTGATGATTCAACCAAAATTGCACCAGATGTGTTTATCGGAGAAAATGTTAGCATTGGAAATCATGCGTTAATTTATCCAGGTGTTCGAATTCTGGATGGCACAGTTATAGGCCATCACGTGGTGATAAAACCTAATTCAGTTATTGGTGGTGACGGTTTCGGATATGCAACACGTGTTGGATTTCCGCCGCTAAAGATTCCTCATTTGGGGAATGTGATTATTGGTAACCACGTGGATATCGGATCTAATGTAACCATCGATAAAGCCACTTTTGGTTCCACTATTATAGAGGATTTTGTGAAATTCGATAACGGTGTTCATGTTGGCCATAATTGCTACATTGGGGAACGAACGTTGTTAACAGCTCATGCCGAACTGTCTGGCAGCGTTACTATCGGTCGTGATTCATGGGTAGCACCAAATGCTTCTATTAAGGAAAGTCTTAAAATAGGTAATAACGTGCTTGTAGGAATCGGAAGCGTTGTGTTACGAGATCTTCCAGACAATGCAGTTGCCTTTGGTGTGCCAGCAAAAATTATTAGATACCAAAATCAGGACATTACGTAGCGAATAATTTCGAAACCTTCGGCATGTTCAACACCTATTTGCAATCCACGAAATTTAACAACCGCAGCAATTGCATCGGTTGAAAAGTAGAATCTATTCTTTTGTGAAGCAAATTCGCCGAGAGAACGTATTTTCAAGTCGAGATGTGAGTTTTCTATCCTGTTATAAAAATTTATTTTTGACGTAACATTGTTCCAAGGAAGTTCATACCCAAGAAGTGAGTTAAACTTGAAAGCACGAATAGCTTCATTGCAAACGACCTTGTGATCCTGGTGAATATCTAGTGTGCTAGGAATAAAAATATGGGAGTAGTGGTTCTCCTGCGATTTATCAATCAGAATTTGCAGAATTTCTTGCCGAAATTCGTCGAACCTACGAACTGGAAAACTATGAAAATGGATATCACTCCTCGACATCCCCAAAACCATTTGAGCAGCTATAGATTCTTCGCAAACTTGTGAATCAGTAATTTTGTCACTCAATAAATTCTTGAAATCAGAAAAAATAACACTGTGGCATTCAATCCCATCTTCAATAGCTTTTGCCATTGAAGCGCCAGCACCTAATTCTATATCATCGGGATGCGCACCTAAGAAAAGATATTTCTCCACTTTCAAATCCTGATTTTTCATAACTCTAGTTTATCGCAAATAAGCTGACTAACCAAGAATCACCTTAAAATTGTGCTAAATTTTTGAAGTTAAGAAAACTAAAAGACCTGAGACTTACTTTTCTCTGTGAAACATTTGAACTAATTTTTCAACTAATTGTCCATAAACTGTATCGTACGTGAATAAATTTTCGAAAGCCGTACCTGAATTCTTGGCCATTTTGAATATTTTGTCAGGATCACTTGAAAGATCTCTGAAAATTTCTAATAATGAAGATATTTTTTCATTTGAATAGACGACGCCTATTCCCTTAGTAGTTACAAAGTTTGCAGCAAATCCCGGTATGCTCGTAAGTATGGGTTTTGAAAACTTCATTGCATCTAAAAATTTATTTGGAAGTGCGATTGAAAAATCGTCTAAATTAGCGTAGGGAGCCAGCATAAAAGTTGATCTTTCTGCAAGTATTTTTGCTTGTGCGCTAGATATCCAGCCAGGCATTTTAACGTTTGGTAAATCAAAAATTGCTTCCCGTAAAGTTTTTTCAGTGGGACCTGTTCCAGCAATTACAAATTCAACATCAGAATTTCGTGCTGCATAGATAATTCCATCAAAATTTAACGCTTCCGTCAAAGATCCAACATAAAAACATCGAACCTTACTTTTATTAGTGACAAACTTTGAATCCCAAAAAGTTCGAGATTTGTTTAATTCTTCTTCAGAGAATACTTCGACTGGTGATGTAAGTATTGACACGTTATCAAATTGATTTAATGGTCTTGTTGCTACTTTGAGACTCCAGATTAAAAAAGGTTCAGAGATTGAACTAATTGCAGACGCTTTACTGAGTGTAGACTTCATCATTAAAAAATATGGGGTGAGCGCGATTTTTGCTAGTCCACGAAAATTTTTTGGGAACGCTCGTAAAAGTACATCCGGCCAGGCATCTTTCACATCTACCATTGTCGAAATTTTTTTCTTTGTGAGCCAGTTGGTCATTACCCAAGCAGTTTCAATCGGCGGGTACCCAATAAATGCTACATCGGGAGCCGTTTGATTCTTTAACTCTTTTCTTAAATTAAATGCCAATTGGGCATGATCAAATAATCTTGAGAGTCCCACGTGAGATTTATAGCCACGACTTGAAATCAGCCTTAACTCCAAATTTTCAGAGACCTGAATGGTGGATGTTTTTCCGGTTCGGTGCTTCTTTGAAAAATGATCAAAATCACTTGACCACAACACGACTTGGTGACCCTTTTCAATTAGTGCGTTAGAAAGATTCATTGCTCGCATTGGGCGTAAGCCAGCAGAATCTATATGCAGTGGTTCGCCTGTCTGCAGAATCCAAATTTTCATTCCCGAATCCTACAACATTCATAGTTAAAACAATAAAATTCTTAAGAAATGAGTAGATCATTAAACGCTAATATTTCGAAGTATCTAAACCCTTACAAATGAGTAAAAATTTGAAGGCACCTAATTTGCTTGGAAACCATTTCTCTAGCTTCTTATCAAGTTTTCTTGCGAGGCCATTTCCAATGAATTTACTTAGCAAAATAGTTAACCACAGGTAAGAACCAAAGTAACTGATTTTTGTTTCTTTGAAAGGCTTCATTAGTTCCTCAAGATATTTTTGATTTGGCATTCTTTGTAAAGTCGAAAGAGTTCTTTTCCCTCGCTTGTAGTGAATATAGCGATTGATTCTGTAGGCAAAATTATGATTGAGTGAATCAAGCACAATTAGGGAACCCCCAGGTTTGAGTACTCGAAAAATCTCTTCGCTAACTTGTTGATGATCTCCGTATGAGAGACTTCCAGCTGAAACCACAATATCTATGGAGTCAGTTTGTAGAGGAATCTCTTCAACATTTCCAACGACTATTTCTACTTCATTAAATAAAGTTTTGCATACTGCAAGTGATTTTTCTGAGATATCAAGTGCAATAACTTTTGCGTTCGTTTCGCAGATCACCGCAGTATGGTTTCCACACCCCGCTCCCAATTCTAAAACCGCCATGGCAGGCTGTACGTTTTTTTGAATGATTTCGTAGTATTTTTCAAAAGGCTCTCTGTACCAATCTGATATTTCTAAAAGATTTAATCTAGAATCCATTCGTGAAGGACTCACAACTTCAGTTGAAGCAACAGAGTCGTATTTTTCCTTCTCCTTTTCAGCGTCTGATTCTAAGTTTTCCATGGAGTTCTTACTGTTCACGTGACGTTACGATGCTGGTCGCACCTGGTGGCGGCTGCGGAGTGAGTGGTTTTTCTCGAGCAGCTAGCTCAAGTAAATCCTGTGGCGCATGAGTCAATTTCAGTAACCGGACAAGTGCTTTAAGTGATTTCTGCTTTGAGACAATTGCTAGGGCTGTCAGTGCAATCAGAAGCAGATCGACAACGATGTTTTTATGTTCAATATAAAAGAGCCCTAATCGGCTTTTTCCTGGACGAATTAATTGATTGTAAGCAATATCTGGATCTGATTTATCTGCAAGGATTTCGCCTTCATCAGAAAAAACAATGGATGCAAAATCTGTGATTCCAGGTTTAACTGAAAGCAATCTTTTTTCATGTGATGTATATAGATCGGTTTCGCGTTTAACGTTTGGACGTGGGCCAACAAGACTCATATCGCCTTTTAAAACATTCCAAAGTTGAGTAAGTTCATCAAGCTTGTAGTTTCTAATGAAATGACCAACAGGTGTAATTCTCATATCATTCGCACTTGTTGAATCAATGCCTTGGGCATCAGCATTCTTAATCATTGAGCGCAATTTGACCATTTTAAATGGCTTTTCTTTCTTGCCCATTCTTTCGGCTACATAAAAAGGAGAATGGCGATCTTGTTTCCAGACCAAGAACATCACTGGCAGCAAAATAGGGCTGGCTATGACTAAACCAACTAAGGAGAGGGTTATATCTAGAAGCCGTTTAATTGCAGAACTGATCAACCTCATAGTGCTAAATATTAGTGCTTATAAAAAGATTTAATCGAATCACACACGTAATTAACGTCATCATTTGAAATAAACATGTTCATCGGCAACATGATGCAACGTTCAAAGAATCTTTCCACTTTAGGTAGGCGCTGATTAAATCCCAGCCCTTCCCATTGATGAACCCCTTTACCGCTCCATTGAATGAGGGTTCCGATTCCTAGAGTAGCCAGATGGGTTTTTAACTCATCTCGGTTATCTGCCTGAAGTTCATAATTTTGGTACACATCAAAATGGTCACCTTTTTCAACAGGTGCAGGCGGCAATTGCAATTGCTCAAGTCCATGTAATTGCTCTTCGTACATACCGGCAATTTCTCTGCGTCGGGTGATGACGTGTTCGTAGGTTTCAAACTTTTTATTTAATATTGCTGCTTGCATGTTATCTAAACGGCTATTTCGACCCCAAGATCTGATCTGACCTTGCGTATCTCGGCCGTGATCATGAAGTTGGAATGCACGCTCATAAATATCTTTTCGATTAGTTATAAGTCCACCAGCATCGCCTAGTGCGCCTAATACTTTGGCTGGAAAGAAACTAAAGCAAGCGGCATCGCCAAAAGTTCCTGCGTGCTTTCCGCGGAAACGAGAACCGAGGGCTTGAGCAGAGTCTTCGACGACAGCTAATTTGTGCTTATTCGCAATTTTCATAATTGCGTCCATGTCACAGGTGCGACCATTGAGTTGTGTTGGTGAAATACCAACAGTGCGGGGTGTAATCGCCGCTTCAACAGCTTGTGGATCAATTAAACAATCCTCACCTATCTCAACAGGAATTGGCGTTCCACCTGCAGTGACAACGGCGGAGGCTGTAGCAAGCATGGTGTGTGAGCAAAGGATTACTTCATCTCCTGGTTTGAGACCAATGCTCATCCAACCAAATTCAAGTGCATCAGTTGCATTGCCAACACCGATAGCAAATTGCGCACCTGTGTATTTCGCAAGTTGAGACTCAAAGTCAACAAGGTCGCTTTGCATGATGTAAGCACCACGCTTACCAACTTTTTCAACAATGCTTAATAACCCTTCACGGTCATCGTTAAAAAGGCGTGGGTAATCAAAAAAAGGAACTTTACGAGTTGCACTCATTTCATATGCCTTTCTACGATCTCAAATTTTCAAGTACGAGGCGAACAAGGTCATCAGTTTTTGGATAGTAAATATCTTCTAGTGCTGGAGATGATGGTGCTGGGGAAGCAGGAAGAGTTACTCTCTTAGGAGATATCTTAAGTAATTCTGGACTCACGCGCTCGACAACGGATGCGATTACTTCTCCTGCAAATCCTGCGGTCTCCCAACCACCATCTACAGCCACAAGGCGGCCAGTCTTACGCACCGACTCTGCGATGAGTTCTGGGTTAAATGGGTTAAGAACACGGATATCAATGACTTCTGCGCTAATCCCTTGCTTTTCAAGTTCACTGGCGGCATCTAGGCACATTTTTGTTGAATAGCCAGCAGCAGCAAGAGTTACATCCGTTCCGGACCTGACAACCTTTGGTCCCTGAGAATGCAGCTCTAACTCTTTCACCGGTCCAAGATTTTCTTCGAGGGAATAAAGCCAGCGATCATCGATATACATCACTGGGTCACCAGAGAGAACTGAAGCAATTAACAAATCTCTCGCATCAGAAACTGTTGATGGCATTACAACACGCAACCCAGGCACATGTGCAAACCACGCGTGTAGCGCTTGTGAGTGCTGGGCGCCTTGTTCCCCACCGCGATTAATAATCGCTCTAATAGTCACACCAGCGTTTGCTTGTCCACCCATCATCGAAGACCACTTTGCTGCCTCGTTAACAACAGAATCAATTGCATACAACATGAAGTCCATACGAGGATGAACGACGATTGGTTTCATGCCCGCAAGGGCGGCACCGACTGCAGCGCCAGTGCACGCAGATTCTGAGACAGGTGTATCAATTATTCGATCAATACCAAACTCTTGATCAAGCTTTGTCATTGAATTACCAACATACCAAGGACTCCAAAGTCCTTGACCAATAACGAAGACTTCAGGATATTTCTTTAACAAATAAGCAAAGGCATCACGAATTGCAGTGCCATAGTCAGTCATTTGATTTTTTTCACTCATTTGCGAACCTCTTTATAAACAGAGCGCAATAAATCTTCCTCTGCAGGATAAGGATCAGAAACTGCAAGATTCCAGGCGCTCTTAATCTCTGAGTCAACGGAATTGTAAATATTCGCTAAATCATTTTCACTCAAAGTTTTGCTCTTTATAAGTGCGCTCTTGAGTCGATTAATTGGATCTCTTGACTTCCATTTTTCAACTTCACTTGCAGATCTATTTACCCCAACATCAATATCTTCACGCCAGTCAACGTGTCCGTAATGCCTAAATGTCACAACTTCTAGAAAGCCAGGAACGTTGTTTTTTCGTGACTGTGAAATAAGACGACCAGCAGCGGCGTTCACCGAGATGAGATTATTTCCATCGACAACTTCATTTTCGATATTGTTTGCATCAGCAAAGCGAGCAACAGAATGGATTGGTTGTCGCTGAGAAATATGCATATGACTGGAAAAAAAATTATTTTCGCAGACAAATAAAATTGGAATACCTAATTGACTGGCAAGGTTTAATGATTCCTGAACGACACCTTCTTCGGCTGCTCCGTCACCGAAATAAGCCACTGCGATGTCACCAGTTTTTTGCATTTTGGCCGCAAGTCCTGCACCAACAGCAAGTGGAACTGTTCCAGCAACAATAGGAACGGAACCATAAAATCCATTGGGTTGATCCCATAAGTGCATCGAGCCACCCATGCCATGTGTTAGTCCTGTTGATTTTCCAAGTAATTCTGCAAATAGTTTTCTAACATCAGAACCCAAAGCCAACAAATGCGCGTGAGAACGGTGGGCACTGAAGACTCGATCACTTTTACGCAAGTGGGCACTAATTCCGACTGCAATAGCTTCTTGACCTGCGCCAAGGTGCACAGGACCCCCGATGTGCGCATCTCTGCGCATCTCTGCAATCTTGACTTCAGCTTGGCGAATGCGGATCATAGAAGTTAAATGATCAATTAACTCTTTCGATGAAAAAGACGAGAGATCAAGAGCTTCATCGATTATTGGTGAATTCTCGATTTCACCAGAAGCTAATGCTTGCCTTAGTTGGGAATTCAAATTTCACCAACCTGCATCGGTTCAACGCGAGCGTGCATGATGAATTTATGTTTGCGATCATCAACATTTTCACTTGCGCTGTATAGAGTCTCATGAAGCTTTTCACCTGGACGCAGACCGGTGTAGATAATTTCAATTGGCCTTCCAGAAACTTCAATCATTCGCTTACCGATATCAGCAATTCGTACAGGTTCTCCCATATCCAGAATCAGCGTCTCACCATGCTGGCCCACTAAGACAGATTGAAGAACTAGGTGAACGGCTTCACTCACTGTCATAAAGAATCGTGTGACATCAGGGTGCGTGATTGTTAACGGGCCGCCATGTTTGATTTGGTATCTAAATGTATGAATGAAAGAACCATTGCTTCCAATAACATTTCCAAATCGTACAGAAATATACTTACATTCATTTCCTGACTTTGCAGTGTGAGGCATTCCTGCAGTTAAACGCTCTGTTGTTAACTTACTTCTTCCCAGAACACTCGAAGGATCTGCGGCCTTGTCTGTAGAAATATTTACAAAGGTCTGTACGCCGGCCTTTTGCGCAGAAGTGAGAACATTAGTTGTTCCGATTACATTCGTTTTGTGTGCTTCATCAGGGAATCTTTCAAGAGTGGTTAAGTGCTTTAGAGCAGCAGCGTGAAAAACAATTTCAGGCTTTAGTTCTTGCATGAGTTCATCAATTCGTTGAGCATCTCTAATGTCAGCCAGAATCAAGTCATTACTCATAAGCAATCCAGTGCCATCTAAACTCAATTGCAGTGCAAGCAGCGCAGATTCATCTCTGTCGAGCATGCTTAATGTCATTGGGCCATACCGTTTTACTTGGCGCACAATTTCTGATCCAATGGATCCGCCAGCTCCAGTAACGAGCACTCGTTTGCCACGAATAAATTCTGCAATGTCCGTGTCATCAGGTTGCACCGGGCGCCGTCCCAACAAATTTTCTTCAGAGACGTCGGTGATGTCACCAAGTCGGACTGCGCCAGAAACTATTTCAAATGCAGTTGGAATAACTCGTAGTGTGATCCCAAGTCCACGACAACGGCGTTCTAGATCAAGAAGCGCAGCCGAATTAATTTTAGAAATAGCAACGAGTAGAATTTTTGAATCCGTGGCACGAATCGCACTTTCTAGCTTTTCAATTCCCCCATAAACTTTTCTGCCAAGAATTCGCAATTTTGCTTTTGCAGGATCATCGTCCAGGAAACCAACCGGTGTGTATTCGTTCATACGAAGAAGCATCTGTTCGGCTAACTGACGCCCTGCGATTCCTGCACCATAAATTAAGGTTCTTTCACCCGCATTTTTCTCGGGAAAGCTATTAAGAACAAGCGGACTTGAAATTACCCTTATTGCCAGCATAAATATCAGCGCTAAAACGCCAGTGAGGATTGAAACAGAACGGGGTAAAGATGGAAGTCCAAAAATTATTCTTGTTGAAAACAAAATAACGGTGATAAAAGCCGTAGTTAATGACAGGGCAATAACTTCTTCTAACGAAGCCTTGCGATAGCGCCCGGAATAGAGTGAAAAAATTAATCCGGCGATGAAAAACAAGAGTGCACCTGCTGCGCCTAATGTTAGAAACTTCTCAGGGACGCCTAAAGGGATTGCTCCGTCATATCGAAGTACAGTCGCAAGAAATGCTGAAACAAACCAGGCAACAACGTCGAAGAACATGCGCAAACCGCTCTTTTTGGTCAGCATGGTTTAGTAACCCACCTCCCAAAGCTCCGTTGGACCCTTTAATTATTGAATAAGCGCAATGATAGTGATACTTTCGCGCCACTTGAAGAATCAGGCGACTGATTCAACAAGGGGCGTTGTGTCTAGCGAAGTCCGGTTTAATTCCGGCGCTGTCCCGCAACTGTAAATGATCGAAAGATCTAAGCCAGGTCGCCTGGCAGAACGCCGAAGTATCCGACCTCGGAGGAAGGTCGGGCCTCTAAGCGTTATTGCTTTTTCGCCCAATTTTCCTCCCTCAAATTATTGAGGGAGTTTTT
>Ga0304730_1001584_pt1 | contig 16928 bp, 14 predicted proteins | sample M_130628_MF_Meta_FD_190474 | JGI IMG/M metagenome (GOLD analysis project Ga0304730, IMG submission 190474) | Freshwater microbial communities from Lake Montjoie, Canada to study carbon cycling - M_130628_MF_MetaG (v2) (version 2) | ecosystem: Environmental > Aquatic > Freshwater > Lake | place...
GTATCGGGCTCCAATCAGCAAACGGTGAAGCCATTTAGGGTGGCGTTTTACAATCTAGAGAATTTGTTTGATACGGTAGATGGTCCAAACGACGATGCGGAGTTTTTGCCCAATTCAGCAAACGCATGGAACGGAGATCGCTATAATAGTAAGTTGCGCAATATGGCGAAGGTTATTGATAGCATCGCACCATCGATTTTGGGACTGGTAGAATTAGAGAATGCTTTTGTTTTGGAGGATTTGCGTGCCAATAGTTCGGTGATGAAAGGTAAGTTTGAGATTGCCCATCGGGAATCTCAAGATTTAAGGGGAATTGATGTCGCCCTGATGTATAACGCCGAATTATTTAGAATTTCTGGAATTTATATGACCCCTATTACTTTGCCCGATGGTTATGCAACGCGGAGTATCATGCGGGTTCATTTGGTTGAAAAGGGTACGGGTGATTCTTTGGCCGTATTTATTAACCATTGGCCAAGTCGGCGCGGTGGCGCTGCCAGTGCGGCAAGCCGCATGGTCGCCGCCACAGCCCTTGCACAAACCCTGCAAAACAATCCAACCATTCCGGCCAATTTTCTGATCATGGGCGACTTTAACGATGATCCAGAAGATCCATCCATCACAGAAGGACTTCAAGCGGGTGATGCCTTTCATTCCATTGTAAATTTGGCGTTTTTGGCCCGACAAGCGGATAGCACCGTAGGTACAATCGCTTGGCACACCGGATGGAATATGTTTGATCAAATCATGATTAGTAGACCTTTGTATTATGCCAATTTGCATAGACATGAATCGGCAGGAAGCGGATCGGAAAAAACTCCAAGTCATCTGCATTCCTATGAAAACAAGCTTTGGGGTTCGCCTCAGATTAACGTCTACAAACGTCCTTGGATGTTACAACACGATGGCAATAAATACGACGGTTGGCCCCTGCGTACCTTCGCTGGTAAAAAATACATGAATGGATTTTCAGATCACTTGCCGGTATACACCGACCTAGTGCTGGTGCATCGTCATTAAATTACTTCAAGCAAGCCTTTACGAACTTCACAAACAATGGATGTGGAGTGGCAACCGTGCTCTTGAGTTCGGGGTGAAACTGCACGCCGACAAAGAATGGATGTGTAGGAATCTCTACGATTTCAGCCAGTCCAGTTTGAGGATTTGTTCCTGTAATGCGCATGCCAGCCGACTCAATTTGTTTCTTGTATTTGTCGTTGAATTCATAGCGGTGGCGGTGTCTTTCGCTAATCATCGACTTTCCATAGGCTTTATATGCTTTGGAATCTTTTTCCAATTTGCAATCGTAAGCGCCCAATCGCATCGTACCCCCTTTTTGCGTTTGCTCCTTTTGTTCTTCCATTAGGTCGATCACAGGGTAAGGCGTATTGGGGTCCATCTCGGTGCTGAATGCGCCAGTCAATCCGCAAATATTTCTTGCAAATTCAATCACAGCGCACTGCATTCCTAAACAGATGCCAAAGAATGGGATGTTATTTTCGCGTACGTATCGAATGGCTTCAAGTTTCCCTTCAATGCCACGATGGCCAAAACCGGGAGCTACCAAAACGCCATCGTAACCCGACAATTTTTTGGCGGCATTTTCCAAAGTTAGCAGTTCTGAATTAACATAAGTCAATTTGACTTTGCACTCATTGCTTGCGCCGGCATGGATAAATGCTTCGTTTATTGATTTATAGGCATCGGGCAACTCGACATATTTACCTACCAATGCAATATTGATTTCGCTTTTGGGATGCTCCAATTTGAAAAGGAAGTCGCGCCATTGGTCGAGGTTGGGTTCTGTTTTGGTACTCAATTTCAATTTGCCCAAAACTACTTTGTCGAGCTTTTCCTTTAACATCGCCAACGGTGCTTCGTAGATGGTTTTTAGGTCCATCGCTTCGATAACTGCATTGGGTTGAACGTTACAGAACAAAGCCAATTTTCTGCGGATTTCTGCGGTGATGGGTCTTTCGCAACGACAAACCAAAATGTCAGGTTGTACGCCCAATTCTAGCAATTGCTTAACGCTATGTTGGGTGGGTTTGGTTTTTAATTCGCCGGCGGCACTCAAATAGGGGATTAATGTTAGGTGCACTACCAATGCGTTTTCATGGCCTTCTTCCCAAAGGAGCTGACGCATACTTTCAACGTAGGGCAGGGATTCGATGTCGCCCACGGTACCACCAATTTCTGTAATAACGATATCGAACTCACCATTTTCCGCAAGGATTTTCATCCGGCGTTTGATTTCGTCTGTGATATGAGGAATAACCTGAACTGTTTTTCCTAGGTAGTCGCCGCGACGTTCATTTTCGATTACGGTTTGATATACTCGTCCTGTTGTTACGTTGTTGGCTTGAGAACCGGGGACGTTCAAAAAGCGTTCGTAGTGGCCTAAGTCCAAATCGGTTTCAGCGCCATCTTCGGTAACATAACATTCGCCATGCTCGTAGGGGTTGAGGGTTCCGGGATCGACGTTGATATACGGATCGAACTTTTGGATTGTGGTGCGAAATCCACGTGCTTGCAAAAGTTTGGCTAGAGATGCGGCTACGATTCCTTTACCCAAGGATGATGTTACGCCCCCCGTAACAAAGATGTATTTGGCTTTTTTCATGATGATTTTCCCTTAAGGGAAGGTGATGTTACGGGATGCAAAAATAACATAAGATTAATGTTTGCATGGGAAAGTAATTCGGTAGTTTTCAACAAAGAAGCGGGGCCTCGTCACAGACGAGGCCCCGCTTCTTTGAATCTCCAAAAAAATCCCTGGAATTATTTTACATCCACCAATTCGGTGTCGAAAATTAGGGTAGCATTTGGAGGAATTACTCCGCCCGCACCTTGTTTTCCGTAGCCCAATTTAGATGGGATAATCAACTTGTATTTTGCGCCTACGCTCATCAAGGCAATGCCTTCGTCCCAACCTGGAATTACTTGACCTACACCCAATTTGAAATCAATGGGTTGTCCGCGCTTGTAAGAATTATCGAATTCAGTTCCATTGTCCAACTTGCCGCTGTAATGAACGCTTACATTTTTTCCAGAAACGGCTTGAGCGCCAGTTCCCGCTTGTTCAATAACATACCACAATCCTGAGGCAGTTTGTTTTGCAGTAGGGTAGGTTGTTTTTACCCATGTTTCAAATCCTTCTGCCAAAGATTTGATGGCTGCTTCCGCTTTCGCTATATCGTCTGCTTGCATTTTCTTGAAAGTCGCATCGTCGGATTTAAATGCCTTAGCATCTTTTCCTTTACGGATGATGGTGAGTTTTTCGATTTTGTCGTCTTGGGCAATAGAATTCACGACATCCATTCCGCTCACAACATGACCGAAAACGGTATGTTTATCGTCTAGCCATGCAGTCGCAGTATGAGTGATGAAAAACTGTGAACCGTTGGTGCCGGCTCCGGCGTTAGCCATCGACAAAATACCAGGGCCAGAATGGCGAAGGCTTGACACAAATTCGTCTGCGAACTGATAACCTGGGCCACCACTTCCATTTCCCAGTGGATCACCACCTTGAACCATGAAGTTGGCAATTACACGGTGGAATTTCAAACCATCGTAGTAAGGGGTACCGGCAGGTTTGGCGGTGTTAGAAATTGTGCCTTCGGCCAATCCAACAAAGTTGCAAACCGTAAGTGGGGTTTCTTTGTAATTCAATTGAAGCAAAATGGTGCCCTTGTTGGTGGTCATTTGTGCGTAAAGGCCATCTGCCAACTGGGGCTGACCGTCTTGTTCTAAATTCTCGTTATCCATGTTGTAATTAATTGCTGTGCTGTTGCCCCAAGCCATCTGGCTGAAGCTGCTAACCGCCAATGCGGCGAGGGTAGTGAGTGTATTTCTCATTGGTGTAAAATTATTTCTCGGGTTTTCTTTGGCAATTTCTGTACCACAATTTCATAACTGTGGTTAATGAGCGATTCAACAAAGGGCATCAATAATCCTTCCAAAGTTACATCGTTCCAATGCGTTTTGCTCATGTGGAAAGCCCCCTTGATTTGGGGATGCTCAGACCGCAGTTCTAAGGCTTTTTCAGGATCGCATTTTAAGGCAATGGATTGGAACGATTCAATATCGCCAAGGCAAAACATTTTACCCGCAACCTTCCATACGATGGTTGTTTCGTTGAACGGAAATTCGGCCGTTACCATGGCTTTGGATTCGCAAACTTGTTGCACCCAGTCGAAATGTTGCATGTTGTGGGAAAAATGCTGACCACAAATCTAATACTCCCTGTTAATTTTGAAAAAAATAATTACATGCGCTGTCTCATCTATTGTTTTACGTTGGTTGTCTTTGGTTGGATTCCGTCCACCGTTTTGGCTCAGCCTCAAAAGGAAAGAAATTACCCCTTGGTTAGAAAGGTACTTGCATCTGCCTTGGAGTTGAGGAATGGCATTGCCTACGCCCCTATGAAAGCCAATTCTCAGATGGAGGGGTCTTCGCCATTCACTGGGATTGCCATCGTATTATGGCCTGATAATCGGATTAATACGGAGCAAGGGTATTCGAATGGTTATAAACATGGCACCTACAAGGAGCTAACGGAGAAAGGGATTTTTGTGGCCGAGGAAACTTGGTCCGATGGCAAGAAAAATGGGTTCTTTAAGTATGCCGATGAAAAAACTGGGGTCGTTGTGGTGGAAGGGTATTTTAAAAACGATAGCTTAGATGGTGAAGTCAAAGGGTATTATATGAACGGTTTGCCGATGTATGTCAAACATTATAGAGAAGGTGTTAGGCAGGGTTCGGCTGTTTCTTTTTTCGACAATGGAAAGGTGGAGCAGATTGCCAATTTTGATAACGATATGCCCGATGGTGCTGTGATTTCGTATTATCCGGATTCGATTTTGCGATATGTTAAGGAATACAAGAAAGGATTGCCTCATGGTAGATATTATTTGTTTCATCGCAATGGTTGCGCGGCCAATGAAGACTATTACAAAGATGGCAAGCACGACAGTGTTTCTCGCGTATACGATGCTGTGAGTTGTAATTTGATTGCGGAATCGAATTGGAAATTAGGAAAGCGCAACGGGGCTTTTGTGGAATACAATGCTTTTGGTGATACGCTTCGCATCGAAACGTTTAAAGAAGATCAGCGCGATGGTCGGTTTTTAGAGATGAAGGACGCTTGGGATGATGCAATCAAAAAGATGAAATTGCAGGTGGAATCGGAGGGGATGTTCGAAGATGGGTTGAGGCAGGGTCCTTGGATTCATGGTCAAGTGAGTCATTATCAACAGCGCAGCGGCTCTTACGCAGATGGCGAAATGGTAGGTCGATGGATTTTTATGGATAACAACGGTGAACCATTGGTTGAGCAGGTGTACGACGAGAAGGGTGAGGTGATCAAGGAGAAGTATTTTAAAGCGAATAAGCGTTGATGGATCTGGAAGAATTGGCGATGTCAAGCAATATCGAGCCTTTTATTTTAGGGCTAACGGGCTTGTCTGGTGCGGGGAAAACCTACTTTGTGGATGCGTTAAAAGCTCGGTTGGGCGATTCGGTAACCATTGTGGGTTTTGATGATTACTATAAGCCGCTGGAGATGCAGCACGTGGATGCTTTTGGTGAGGCCAATTACGACTTGCCGTCGGCGTTATTTTCGGAGCGATTTCATGAGGATTTGATGAGTTTGATTGCCTACAAACCTGTCATGATTAAAAAGTATCAGTTTGAAAACTACGACGCTCCCGATCGTACGGAAATTGTAAGTCCCGCACCGATTTTGTTGGTTGAGGGTTTATTCGTGATGGATTATGTTGCGGTGGATTCGCTGTTGAATTATAGGATATTTATTGATTGTGATTTGGAGTTGTGTTTTCAGCGACGAAAAGACCGGGATATTAGGGAAAGGGGCATTCCGCTAATTCGAAGTTTGCATCAATGGGAACATCATGTGATGCCAGCCTACAACAATCACATTTTGCCGCATAAAGATCGCTGCGATTTGATTGTGGAAAACAACGGACCTGCAGATGAGAATGTTGCCGCAATTATTGAGCACATTCGGTGTCATGCCCATCCATCGGTGTTGGCGGCAATTGGAGAGGGACTTTCGTAAGGTTAGAGTGTGATAATTTCCGAGCCGCGCAGTTGTGTATCGTAAATGGCATAGGTGGCTGGGCCAAAAATACCTGCAATTTCGCCTGGGTTTATCAAAAGCGCGTTGCCAAATTTTTGTTTGAGTGATTTGTGTGAATGTCCAAAGCAAACCACATCATACCAGCCCGTTTTGATCATGGTTTTGGCGTAAAAGTGATAGTGGGAAACACCAATTTTTACCCCATCGATTTCTAAGAGACAGTCTTCATCGCCGATGTATTCGCCATAAAGCTTAATTGTGGGGAATTGTGCAGCGATTTGGGTGAGTTTGAAGCGATCGCCATCGTTGTTGCCCCAAACTGCGTGAATTTCGAGTCCGCTTTGTCCGAGTTGCTTCATCACAAAGGGTGCGCAGAAATCGCCGCAATAGATTAATTTGTTTATGCCTTTGGCTTTGATTTGGTCGATGGCCAATTCTAAATTCTTTAGGTTGTCGTGTATGTCCGAAAAAATGGCTATTTCCATGGTTGTGGGTTAAAAAATTGATTCGAAGGTACAAAAGGCCTTTAACTTTGTAGTATATATTATGGCAATCATTATCACAGAAGAGTGTATTAACTGCGGGGCTTGCGAGCCGGAATGTCCAAATAATGCGATTTATGAAGCAGGTGTTGAATGGGCTATTGCTGATGGTACGGGGGTAACGGGGACGTTTCAATTGACGGACGGGCGTATGGTGGATGTGGACGAAAAGTTCGCGCCAGTAAGTCAGGAAGTATATTTTATTGTTCCCGACAAATGCACTGAGTGCACCGGTTTTCATGAGGAGCCTCAATGTGCTGCGGTATGTCCAGTAGACTGTTGCGTGCCTGATCCAGATCACGAGGAAGATGTGGCGTTGTTGTTAGATCGTAAGGAAAGATTGCATTTGTAATTATGGTACAGCGAATCTGTCTACAGTCATGGGTTCCGATGCGCGCTTCGAGTAGTTCGAAGAGTGAGATGGTGAGTTCGATGTTGTTTGGGGAGGTTTGTGGTGTGGTAGGCAGTGACGGGGAGTGGTTGCAGGTGAGGTTAAATTATGATGGCTATGTGGGTTGGGTTCCAGAAATGTATCTGAGAGATTTTTCTTCTTTTGAGAAAACGGACTGGGTTATTGTGTCGGAAGTTGGGAGTTGTTTTTTGGGTGATGATGGGGATAAGATTCTATTGTCGCCCGGGTGCCGCGTCCCTGATTCTGGCCAGATAGTCATTGATGGCGGGGCTTATTATTACCGGGGCGGTAAATTTTTGGTGGCCGGAGCCGCGGCAGCGGCGGAGGCCTTCCTCAATACCCCCTATTTGTGGGGCGGTCGTTCCATTTGGGGCATCGATTGTAGTGGCCTCGTGCAGGCCGTTGGTCAGATGTTGCGCGTTAATATGCCCCGTGATGCCTATCAACAAGCCCTTTGCGGGGATCGTAAAATGTGGGATCAGCGCAAGCCTGGCGACCTAGCCTATTTTGCCAATGCCGATGGGAAAGTGACTCATGTAGGAATTCTTTTAGACGATGATAGAATCATTCACGCCTACGGTAAAGTTCGCATCGACCAGTTAACGGCAAATGGAATTGTAAATGAACAATTGGGGCTGCTGACGCATAAATTGTTCGATATCCGAACTTGGTCCAAAATAGTGTAATCTTGCCATTGACGGCCTCATGCTAAAATTACTGACATATAAAATTTTCATACTGCGGGCGTCGCTAAATGCCATACATCTTGGTAGGTATGTTTTTTTAAAACGTTTACTGTCATTGTTTTTGGGCTTGTCGTTTCTTGTAGTTGCTGAAGGACAGACATCGTACGTAAAACCCAAAGCAGCGATTGCGGGGTATACCATGTACGTTGAAATTACCGCCCCCGCCGATTTGCAATTTATGGCGAGCAACCTTCAGAATTTCGCAGAGGTTCAGCGGATTCGGATTTCGGCCGACATCGATATTGCGCGTGTTGCGGCGGTGCTTGGGAAGTTGGATAATTTGGAAGAGGCCGTTTTACAGCGATATCAGGGGATTCTGTCCGACGATGATTTGAGTCAGTTGGAGTGGTTGCACAGCCTGGTGCTTTACGTGCCAGACGGGAAAGAGGATGCCTTGCTTATGAATAAAAATTGGTCTTTGATTCCCGGCGTTACCCTGGTGTTTCAGTCCGTTCCGGATGATTATTCGTTTTTTAAAGATTGGAAGGCCTGTAAACGCATAGGCTTGATTGCACCTTTCAATCAAAAAGAAGCCGTTTTGGCTATTGATGCCGTATCTGGTTTTTTGCCTAATACCGAAGAGTTGGGGATATCGTTGGATCGGTTGTATCATCTTCCGGTGGGGGTAAAGTCCTTGTCGAAATTGCATCGTTTGAATATCATCGACAATGCATCGTGGATGATGGAAAAAGATGTGACCTTGCTCGGCGATATGTCGATTCAGGTGGGTTATTACGAAAAGAGCATCGTAATGACAAAGCGCAATGGAGCAACGGAGGAGCAGAGTAGAATCCATCCTATTTCCCTGCATTACATGACCTCGGACCCCACTTTGCTGAGTGCCGAACAGAAGTTTATAAGTGGCTTTTTCCCGGTGATTGCAGCGGCCGAGGAAGGGGAGGTGATTGATCCTTTGGCGGAGAAGTACAACGACTTTGCGCAATCAATTCTGTTGACGCCTTTGCAAGGAAAATCGCAATTCCCCAAACCAATAACGGAGCCTTTGTTGAGGGATTTTGCGGAAGGATGGTTTGAATTTTCCGGGAACAACAGTGAAGATCGTTTGTTTGTGGCCGACCAAGCCGTTGTGGTGATGGTACCTAAGGGTGGTATGGTTACGGAAGATGGGAAAGATTGGCTAGGATCCTATCGGTTGAGGATAAAAGTAATGAACGATGTCCAACGTCAGATGGCCTATGCGCCTTTGCTAACTTTGGATAGCGCAGGACGTCAATACAATTTGGCGGCACCCATGGTTTTAGACATTGAGGCATTTTCGGGTAAACAGGTATTAAAAGTAAAAGGGGGTTATTTTATTGAGGTGAGATTTGTTTGCGCTCCGGATTATAATGCTCGTTTTTATGCATGGGATGGAAAGAGGAATCGGTGGAAGAATCATTATGATTACGATTATGATTTCTCGGACGACAATATGGCGGCGATTGATTTTTATCAGTTTTATGCGGGTAGAAAGACCGCTACGGTTCAGACTTCTGTGAATGTGGCGGGATTAGAGGAGAGGATTGGTACCCAGGGCTATAATTATTTGTTAAATCCAGACGAGAGCAAGCAAGCGTTGGCTAAATTTTCAGAATTTCACGTGGCAAGGGTTGGGGAGAATGCTGCCAATGAAAATCAAATGGTTTTGCGTAGAGGTAGGGGTGTGATTGGGGTGAGAAAGTTTCAAGGCAAGGTGGCAACAGAAAAGGGTGTCTTTGAAATGGTTTTGTACGATAAAACGGAGCTCTTATTTCCGGAGTTGAAGCCTTTGAGAGATTATCCTCTTGCATTTCGGACCAACTGGGAGAAAAAAGAAGTGATGGACTTGTTTTTTAGGGTCCATAAATTCTGGGATTTCTCTTTGTATCAAAGTGGAAATCAGGTCAATATTTTGCTTAGAAGTTCAGAAGGCTTGTATCAAATCGAATTGTTGCAGCCAAAGACACGTTGGTCGGATAATCCAAAGAAAGCGAGTCGAGAACAAGTGAAATTTGAAAAGTTGATCCGACAAGTATTGGCATTGCATCTGCAAAAGGACCATGCATTTCAAGTATATCAAGCGCAGCAATTTCAAAAACAATATCAGCAAACGGCAGTTTTGGCTCTGGAAACAGGTGCCCTACCCAAAGGGTTGGTTCGTAACTCATTCAAAATTCGCAGCACGGGTCGATTTGCCTGGGCATCGCCGATGTCGCCTGATTCGGTACTGTCGCTCAATGTGGTTGTTTCTGATCAAGGCCAAGCCCCTATAGATGTTTCTCAGTTTGTTGTAGGCTATAAAAAGCCCGATGCGGTACAAGTGTATTCAGTGCCTGCAGGTTCTAATGCTCCCGTGATGCAGACGCGTGAATTTGCGTTGCAATTTGATCCCGCTCGAGTGGCCTTTTTTGCCGCAAAAGATACGGAAGGCAGGTTTTATGCATTGTCTGGCGATGCATTTAGAAAGCTTGAAATCAAGAATAATACATTGATTTACTTGCCTTTACAATTGGCCGCGGAACAATTGTATACCGATGAATCGTTACGGAATTTGTTGAATTTACCCAAAAAGAAAACCACTCCATGAGTTTTAATTTGATCTTGTTGTCTTTAGCGCTGTATTTTTTTATGCTGCTTTTTGTTGGCTATATCACGGGCAAGAAGGCGAACGACAATGGCTATTTTGTTGGGAATAAACAGAGTATTTGGTGGATGGTGGCGCTGGGAATGCTCAGTGATAGCATGAGTGGTGTTTCCTTTATTTCTGTTCCTGGGGCAGTCAATGTGGCTCATTGGAGTTACATGCAGGTGGTGTTTGGTTATGTGGCGGGGTATTTTGTCATCGCTTATGTGCTTTTACCGCTTTACTATAAACAAAATCTTACTTCGATTTATACTTATTTAGGGACTCGACTTGGCTTAGAGCACCAGCGCGTTGGCGCATCGTTTTTTGTTTTGTCTCGGTTGTTAGGGAGCGCAGCTCGTTTGTTTCTTACTGTTGCCGTATTACAGACCTATTTGTTTGGACCGATGGGCGTGCCCTTTTTTGTGTCGGTTATTGTGATTATCCTTTTGATATTAGCCTACACGATGAAAGGCGGCATTAAAACACTCGTTGTGACTGATGCTTTGCAGAGTGTCTTTTTGATTGGTGGCGTTTTGGTTTGTGTGTTTGCCCTGGCCGATGGCTTGGAGTGGTTTGATTTTTGGCAAAAAGGTGGCGATTCACCCTGGCATCGAATTATGTCGTCTGAAATGAGTGATGTCTTCGTTTGGGATGCCAACAGCAAACTGAATTTTTGGAAGCAGTTTTTGGGCGGGGCGGCGATGTGCATTGCGATGACGGGTTTGGATCAGAATATGATGCAAAAGAATCTGAGTTGTAAATCACTTGGGGATGCCCAGAAAAACATGGTGACCACAGGATTGGTGGTGATGGTAGTGAATGTGTTTTTCTTGAGTTTGGGTGTAATGTTACATTCCTATTTGCAGAAGTATCAAATCGCCATACCTACATTGAATGGAAAGCCTTCCACCGATGGGATTTTCCCGATGTTGGCGTTGAACGGGCATTTGAATTTGTTTGGAGAGCCTTGGCTGGTGCCCTTTGCCTTTATGTTGGGGTTGAGTGCGGCTACGTTTAGCAGTGCGGATAGTGTTTTAACTACGTTGACAACCAGCGTTTATCACGACTTTTTAGGTTTGGGCGATGCTGATGATACGCATTCAGATAATCACAAGCGTAAGATAAGGCAACGGTTGCATTTGGGTTTTGCTGTTGCGCTGTTCTTTTGTATTCTGCTGTTTTATTGGCTTAATGAAAGTTCTTTGATCGATACGGTTTTGATGGTAGCGACATATACTTATGGTCCGCTGTTGGGATTGTTTGTGGTGGGAATATATACTCGCTGGAATCCTCGTGGTTCGTGGGTTGTGATTTGGAGTTTGATCTCTCCAATTATTACGTATTTACTAAAATTGAGCGATGCTTCTGGTGTATGGTCTTCGGGACGAGATTCTGCTCGATTTAATGCCGTTGAGAAATTGTGGTACAATGTAAATCCAGCAGGAAAGCCTTGGTTTGGCGATTACGTGATAGGTTACGAGAGTTTGATTGTTAACGCCTTGATCATGATTGTAGGGATGGGTATTATCCACTACGCCCAAAAATCGAAAACGAATTAATCGCAGAGGTAATTCCTCTTAATCTTGATATCCCTTGCCGCTCAAAATTTTGGGGATAAACTTTTCAATCCTCGCTATTCTGGTTGCAGATTGTTTTGCATCGGAAAAATGAAGGTTGTAGCCTCGTTGACGTCCGGGCGTGAGTTTCTCAAATGCGATTTTCAATTCTGGCAATTCTTCGAATTTTAACACTAACTCCTGACAAAGGTCGAGTTGCGATGGGTCTGGTTTCTGGATTTTTACGCCTGATTTTTCAATTTCAATAGCCTCTTGGATATACTGAGAGATGATGGTGCTGTACTCAATTACTTGCTCGGGGCTTGTAAACTTAAGCAGTCGCATCGTTTGAGAATTTTCTCCCGCTTTTTGCAGCAACTGATGCGCATCGTTGAATAATACCCCTTTGAAAAAGCTCAACGAACAAAACTCCCTAAATGCTCCGATCATGAAGATGTTCTTTTTTTCAGCGTTGCTGTAACATGGGAATCCCCATTTGATTTCCTCTTTTAGGCCACTATCCAAAGCAAGACCTCGAAGTAGTTGGAGTTCTTCCGTCCAAGTGTGAACCTTGCATTGCGGGGTGTCGAAATATTTGCAACGACCGCATCCAGAAGTCAGGAAATGGTCAACGGTTGAAATCTTCATTTGCGTACTGTGGTTATTTGGTTTTAAAACGGATGTAAAAATCCTCCACTTTTTTTCTTGCCCACGGCGTTTTTCTCAAGAATTTGAGACTGGATTGCACGCTGGGGTTCTCGTAAAAGCAATTAATCCGAATGCGATCGGCCAATTCTTCCCATCCGTATTTCTCTTGCAACTCGATGATGATTTTCTCGAGGGTGATTCCGTGTAGGGGGTCGTTTGACATGGGTATAAAAAGAAGGAACCGCAAATTTAATTCAAATTTGCGGTTCCTTTTAGACTATTCGGTAAACTTAGATATCGAATCGATCCAAGTTCATCACCTTGTGCCAAGCGGTTACAAAATCATGTACGAACTTAGACTCGGCAGATTTATATCCATAAACTTCCGCGATGGCTCTCAATTCTGAATGTGAACCCATGATAAGGTCTACACGTGTTCCTGTCCACAAGGTTTCACCCGTTGTGCGATGTTTGCCAACGAATTCGTCTTGTTTGTCAGAAACTGCCGACCAAGTGGTGTTGATGTCCATTAGGTTGACGTAGAAATCGTTCGTAAGGGCCTCTGGACGCTTGGTGAATACACCGTGGTTAGAATTGTCGAAGTTGGTGTTCAAAACACGCATTCCACCCAATAATACTGCCATTTCTGGAGCAGTTAAATTAAGCAACTGCGCTTTGTCGATCAATAACTCTTCAGACGCACCCAATCTGTGGTTGCTGTTGTAGTTTCTGAAAGCATCCGCATGGGGTTCCAATACAGAGAATGAAGCGACATCGGTTTCTTTTTCGCTTGCATCGCCTCTACCTGGGGTAAAGGGAACGGCAACGGTATGACCTGCATTTTTGGCAGCCATTTCAACGCCAACGCATCCACCCAAAACGATAGTATCGGCTAGTGAAATGCCTTTGCCATTGGATTGGCTGTTGTTGAAGGCTTTTTGAATATTTTCTAGGGTGTCGATTACGTGACCCAACTGACTTGGATTGTTTGCTTTCCAATATTTCTGTGGAGCCAAACGAACACGAGCGCCATTTGCACCACCGCGCTTGTCTGAGCCACGGAAAGTAGAGGCAGAAGCCCAAGCCGTTGAAACCAATTGAGATACGGTTAAGCCCGATGCCTCAATTGAATTCTTTAATGAAGTGATATCGGCTGAATCTAGTGCTGTATATGTAGGTTTTGAAATCGGGTCTTGCCAAATCAATACTTCCGCTGGAACATCTGATCCCAAATAACGGTCTCTCGGTCCCATATCGCGGTGTGTTAATTTGAACCAAGCACGAGCGAAAGCATCGGCAAATTCCTCTGGGTTTTCCAAGAAACGACGAGAAATTTTCTCATACGATGGATCTAAACGCAAAGCCAAATCGGTTGTTAGCATAAATGGAGCGTGTTTTTTTGACGCATCGTGGGCATCAGGTACTAAGCCTTCGCCGGCATTGCCTTTGGGCTTCCATTGTTGCGCGCCTGCTGGGCTTTTTGTGAGTTCCCATTCGTATCCAAATAAGTTCTCAAAGTAATTGTTGCTCCATTGGGTTGGGGTTGTTGTCCATGCACCTTCCAATCCGCTAGTGATGGTGTCGCCGGCATTTCCAGTTCCAAACGTGTTTTTCCATCCCATTCCTTGCATCGCGATATCAGCTCCGGCAGGTTCTGGACCGACGTATTTTCTAGGATCAGCGGCACCATGTGTTTTACCAAATGTATGTCCGCCAGCAATCAAAGCCACCGTTTCGATATCGTCCATTGCCATTCTTGCGAAAGTTTCGCGAATGTCTTTTGCTGAAGCGATAGGGTCAGGGTTGCCATTAGGGCCTTCTGGATTTACGTAAATCAATCCCATTTGAACTGCGGCCAAAGGATTCTCTAATTCACGGTCACCTACGTAACGCTTATCTTCTAGCCATTTGCGCTCTGAACCCCAGTATACTTCTTCGGCTTCCCATACATCTGCGCGACCGCCAGCGAAACCAAAGGATTTGAATCCCATGGAATCAAGGGCGACATTTCCTGCCAGTATCATCAAATCGGCCCAAGAGATTTTTTGACCGTATTTCTGTTTGATGGGCCAAAGCAATAAACGCGCTTTGTCTAAGTTAGTATTGTCGGGCCAGCTATTTAATGGAGCAAATCGTTGCATTCCAGCGCCTGCTCCACCGCGACCGTCTGATGTACGGTAGGTTCCCGCGCTGTGCCATGCCATACGGATGAAAAATGGTCCGTAATGACCGTAATCTGCAGGCCACCAATCTTGTGAGGTTGTCATTACCTCGATGATGTCTTGCTTCAGGGCGTTTAGGTCGAGGTTTTTAAATTCCTCGGCGTAGTTAAAGTCGCTGCCTAAAGGATTTGAAAGGTTAGAATGTTGACGTAATGCGTTTAAATTCAATTGGTTTGGCCACCAATCTTGGTTGCTTGTTCCAGCGCCCGCAACTTTTGGGCTTTGTCCATGATTAAACGGGCATTTTGCTTCCCCGCTTGGATTTCCGGTATGATGTGAATCTGACATATTTTATTTTTAATTATAACACAAAGTTCACGATTTTGTTCGTGATTGCTGATTCAGAAAATGTAAAGTTTATGAAAATTTTTCAGTCAAACATCCCATTCGTTGAATGGGAGTAATATTCGGCGTGGATTCAGATGCAATTAACTCCGTTTGGCCTAAAAATCGAGGGTTCATTCATCATGCATAATTTAATTTTGGCGGTTATTACGTCCAAAATCAACCTAGGAATGCTGGCAGAAATCCGCAATGCGGAATTACATGTATCCCAATGTTTTCAGCATGCTCTTGTAACTCTGCTCCTTAGAGAACAAACGGAAGTGATGGTCGCCGTTTTCATCGCGATCAATAATCACGTGTTTTGGCGCTGGGGTAAGACAGTGTTGAATTCCACCATAGCCTCCAATGCTTTCCTGGTATGCGCCCGTATTGAAGAATCCTAAGTACAATGGATCTGCTGGGTCGTATTTCGGAAGATAAATCGCGTTTACGTGTTGCTCTGAGTTGTAGTAATCGTCGCTATCGCAGGTGATGCCTCCCAACAATACGCGTTCTTGCTCTTCATTCCAACGGTTTATGGGGAGCATGATGAATTTCTTGTTGATTGCCCAAGCATCGGGAAGGGTAGTCATAAAGCTTGAATCGATCATATTCCATTTTTCACGATCGTTTTGTGATTTTTGGTCGAGAACAGAATAGATGTTTCCTCCGGCTTCTCCCACGGTGAATGATCCAAATTCTGTGAAGATGTGTGGCTCAGGGATATTGTTCTCGGTACATACTTGCTTGATCTGACTCACGATTTCCGTAGCCATGTATTCGTAATCGTAATCAAATGTAAGTGAGTTTTTGATTGGGAATCCACCGCCAATATTCAAGGTGTCAAGATCAGGGCATTCCTGCTTGAGTTCGCAATACACCTTTAAACACTTGTGTAATTCATTCCAATAGTAAGCGGTGTCGTAAATGCCCGTATTAATAAAGAAATGGAGCATTTTCAACTTCACGTTTTTATTCTTTTTTACTTTGGTTCTGTAAAAGTTGACCAAGTCTTTGTATCCGATGCCTAATCGCGAAGTGTAAAATTCGAATTTGGGTTCTTCTTCCGCGGCAATTCTAATTCCAACTGTAACGGGTTTATCGGTGTATTGGGTAAGTAAGTCAATCTCATTGCTATTATCCATGACAGGAATTACGTTTGTCCAATCGTTATTGATCAGATTTGCAATGTTTTCGATGTAGTTTTCCTTCTTGAAACCGTTGCAAACGATGAACTTGTCTTTACTGATTTTCCCTTGTTCAAAGAGGTTCTCTAGGATGTTTATATCAAAGGCCGACGATGTTTCGATGTGTACGTTGTTCTTTAGTACTTCGTCGATCACATGCGAGAAGTGATTGCTTTTAGTGCAGTAGCAATAGAAGTATTTGCCTTGATAGTCGGCTTTGGCAATGGCTACGTTGAACCAGGTTCTTGCCTTTTGGATATTTTCAGATATCTTAGGTAAGTAGGTGAATTTCAATGGTGTTCCGTATTGTTCAATCAGGTCCATCATGGGAATTCCGTGGAATTCTAAATTGTCGTTACTGTCTAACTTGAACTCTTCTGTGGGGAAATAGAATGTTTGGTTGATGAGGTCGACGTATTTGTTTTTCACTTGCTTTTTGTGTTTAGTTTATAAAAGGATTGCAAAAGTAAGTGAGTTGGATTGATTTTTTTTAATTAATGTAAATGAGTTGGAATTTTCGCAAAAGATCGTTTTTGATTTTGTAAATTCGCGCTACCAAAAGAAAAATCACATCATCATGAGCAAA
>Ga0304730_1001589_pt1 | contig 16904 bp, 5 predicted proteins | sample M_130628_MF_Meta_FD_190474 | JGI IMG/M metagenome (GOLD analysis project Ga0304730, IMG submission 190474) | Freshwater microbial communities from Lake Montjoie, Canada to study carbon cycling - M_130628_MF_MetaG (v2) (version 2) | ecosystem: Environmental > Aquatic > Freshwater > Lake | place...
CAGAGATTAAACTTGTTATGGAGAATCCTTTCTTTGTTACTGAATTTGGATTAGACAGAATGTGGGAAGTAATTAAACTTACAAACATTGCTCTAAATTCTGATAATAAAGCAAAAGTTGATGCTGCTAAAAAAGTTAAAGAAGATCCAATTAAATATTTGACAGAAGGATTACCTGAAGAAATTGTGGGACCTACTGTTGATACTGGTGTAAAATTTAGAGTAAGGATGCTTGCAACCTTGCAGAACAAGTTTTCTGATGCTTATTCTAACTTCAGTTTGTATAACCCGGAGTTAAACAGAATCTTTGAACACTTCTTAGATAGTACTGTGACTAGAAATATGCTTGCTATTAATAAAGCTAAAGACTGGTCAGAGCTTACAAACAATGATGCTGATGTTACTGGGGAATTTAAACACATGAGATGGCTAGCATTTGAAAATAATCCAGCTACTATGTATTCTCAAATCTTAAGATCTGTTTTTGATTTTAATCCAGATTTGGAAGGAACAGATGAGTTTGGTAAGAAAAGAAAATTCAATAGTCAAGAGAACTTCATTAGACTCTTTAATGATACAGGAACACAAGTTAAACCTGTCTCAGGTTTTTCTGAGGGTAACTCTACAAGTTCTGCGGATGTAAATAGTAAGTACTTACAAGAAATGCATACTTTGTTATTAAAAGGTATTCAAGAATTTATGAGACATGCTTCTAAGTCTATGTCCATGGGTATGCAGGCTAATGTTCTTGACACTTATGATGGTAAAACAGATAAGCACTTGTATGTTGGTATCAAAGAATTCCAACCTAGTAGTATGGGTTACGGAGAAGACATGTCTGCTAATATTCTTATTGGTTATATTACAGCTGAGTTAGGTAGAATACAAAGATTTAAAGCTAATGTAAAAGATAAGACTATTGTGGGTCCTGAAAAAATGTCCAATTGGGCAGGATACAATAGGAAAGTCCGTAAGAAAGATGGGTCTGTTGTAATGGCCGGTGAAGTATTTACTGCATTTGATGATGTACTTAGTGAAAAAACTAAAGAGAAATTATATAAACTTACTGGAAATCTTACTGAGTACCTAGAATTTAATGATGATGCTAATATTCAACTAGGTGAAGATATCAGAGCTGATTTAAGAAAATATTTCAAAGGTCAAGTAGATAAAAATCTTAGCAGACTGCAAGAAGCAAGATATGTAGATGAGAAACTTTTTGAAACAGTGGCTCAACCTAATCTTTCTCCTACAGAAATTGACAGAACTTTAGTAAAAGCTTTTACATATAATTCTTGGATACATAATTTTGAAACTGCTATACTTGGCTATGGAGACTTTGCTTTATATAATCATGAGAAAGAAGAGTTTCATAAAAGAAATGCTGGTCTTGCGGGTGGTGGTTTAGGTGTTAGAGCTGATGAAGCTATAATAAATAACTTCATTAATGATGAAGCTAAATTTCCAATGCCCTTTATTCAAAAGAATCTAAGCAAAGGCTACAAAAGAAGATACTATGATGGTACTTTCAATACAGCAGTTATTAGAGAGAAAAAAGTTGACTCTTTAATGCATGATGAATACAAGCAGATTCTTAAAGAAGACTTACTTGAAAGACTTGAAAAGAATAAAACAATGACTGCAGAACAAAAAGAAAGTTATGCAGAAAAGTTAGCCACAAAAGAAGCCAAAGAATATCTTGGTATGAAGGAGGCTGATGGTCAAGGCTACATAAACTTTGAAGCATATAGACTAATTAGAAAACTGTCTGGACGCTGGTTCTCTGAGCATGAAAAATTATATCAAGACATTGTAGCAGGTAAGAAAATTAAAGCTATAGATATAATAAAGTTTTTTCCATCAGAAAAAATGCAATACTATGGAAACATTAAAACTACTGCAGGTCTTCCTATGGTATCCTTCCACAAATTCTCACTAGCTCCATTAATCCCAGGAGTAGTAAACGGATCTAAATTAGAGAAGATGCAAGACATGATGCTTCAACAAGGAGTAGATTATGTATTGTTTGAGTCTGGTTCTAAAGTTGGACACATTACTAGTGACGGGGAAGCTGATAAGTTCTTGAATGAAGATGGTTCAGTAAATGAAGCTTTACAGTTTACACCAAATATTATCTATGCAGAAAACTTAAAGAATGTAACTAACATTAATGATGAATTTAAAGGTTCTGCAATCTTTGCAACTCAGTTGAGAAAATTAATCTTGGAAGGTCTTTATGACCAGGGTATTATTGACAATGCTGACAACAAAGAAAAAGCAGACAGATATTTAAAGCATGTTGATGAGTATACTAACTTACTTAAGCTTGAGTTACTTTCTGATTTAGGATTTATTGAATTAAGAACTGCCAACGGTATAGAGTATGTTCCTGTTGATGCTTCTAGTACTGAAAAACTAGCTGAGAAAATTAGAGCTGAACTAGAAAGAGATGATTCTGTAGGAGATCACTTGATTGAATTTATTGATGTTAATGCAAATGGAACTCTTAAGTATGATTTGTCATTACATCCAGAGGCTAATAAGATTGAAAAACTTATTCTATCTCTTATAAATAAAAGAATCATTAAGCAGAGAGTTAATGGTGAACCATTTGTAATGGTTTCCGGAGCTATGTATGAAGGAGTATTTGATGGTGGTCAATTAAAACAAGCTACTGAAGAAGATAGAAAAAAATACATAGGATCTAATTTCTTACCTACATATCATAGAAAGCCAGACGGAACTACAGCTGCAATGAAAATTATGGTTGCATTCCACGGTGACTTTACTAAACTTGTCAATATCAAAGACAAGAATGGTAAATCAATTGGAATATATGATGAAGAGAAGTATGAGGATGGTGAGGGTAATCCACAAACCAGAAGAATACTTAATGAAGAAGCTACTGTTAAAAAGCTTAATGAACTTATCAAAGATGATGAGTGGTTAGATATGAATGATGGAGCTAACAGAGAAGCAATAACTATGGTGGGTGTTAGAATTCCAGTTCAGGGTCTGAACTCAATGGAATTTATGGAAGTATATCATTTCTTACCATCTAGTGCAGGTAACTTAATTATTCCGCCAGCAGAGATTGTTGCTAAATCTGGAGGTGACTTTGATATTGATAAGATGACTGTGTTCATGCCTAACCTAAATGGTAAAGGTAAACTTATAACAAGAGAGCATGCATCAAATACAGATATCAAAAATGCTTATGATGCAGCAAAAGAAGCTGGGGAAAATGTAGAAAATTTCTTTGAGAATCAGAAGAAAGCAATTCAGAATGAGTTGATCAGAGATATGAAAGATATTCTTTCTATTAAAGAAAACTATGCATCTCTTATAAGACCTAATGGTACTTACTTACTAAAAGATATAGCTGATAATTTAGCTCAACACGTAATGGAGTATGATCCTTATGCAAATGAGCATTCAGATTCTGCAAACCTTAAGGTTGATAAAGAAGAAAAGACTATTAGTCCAACAAGAGTTCTAGAAACAGGGTACAACTTATATAAACATGAATCAAATGTAATTGGTAAAAGAACTCTGGGTCTAGGTGCTATTGAAAATACATTCAATATCTTGTTCAATTCACTTGGAGCTAAGATGCCTTTGTATTATATGCAAAAAAGAGAAACTACTCCTAGAGAAGTTAGAATGTTTTTGAAGCATAACAAGATGAAGGTTACAGATAAGAACGGAAAAGTTAAAGAACATATCTCTTTATCAAATAAATATGATGCTGATAATATAAACAAGATATCTGACATCTATGCTCAAGCTATTAATGGCTGGGTGGATGTTGAGAAAGATGCCTGGATCTTCTTTATCCAGGGTAACTATGAAGTAGCACCTATCCTATTGTATCTTATTAAAGCTGGTGTACCTGTTAAAGAAGCAATTTACTTTGTATCACAGCCTCTAGTTAGAGAGTATGTCAATGAGCAGCGCTTAGCTAAGTCTACTTATGCTGATGCTATAGGAAAGAAACCGCAGGATCCACGTTGGGCAAAACCACAAGCTTCTAGAAATGTTATCAAGAAATATTTTGGTCAGAATATAAAACAAGGTCAGAGATATTTAACTGGTAGTACTTTAGCTACTGATTTATTTAGTGATAGAGAATCTAAGGAGTTTAATCAGGATGAGATGTATAAACTTATTACAGATTATTCATCTGCTGATACAAATGAAAGAGTTGCTATAGGTGGTAGTGAGCTTTCTAAAACAATGTTTTTACATTATCTTGAGTTAGAACAACAGATGGAAGGTGTTAAGAAATTGAAGTTCTCTTCAAACCCGGATACTAAGTTAAGAACTTCATTAGGATCTGTAGAGGAAGCTGAGGCTAAGCTTGGAGATTTAGAAGATGAAAGTAAACTTGACCAAGAGTTATTACAAAAAATGCTTTATGACTCTGTAGCTAGTTCATTCTTTAATGGAGACATGGCACTTGCATTAAGTAGGCCATTGTTCCCATTAGCTTATAACCAAACAATCTCTAATTGGATTATTACTAATATGGAGGATTTTGATAACAACAATCAAAAGACATTTAATAATAAGGACAGAATGGTAACAACATTCAGAAATGATCTTATGATGATGTTGTTCCAGAATGCTGTAAGAAAGTATGCCATTAGTGAAACTTACCAAGGATATGATGTGTCAACACAGATCCCTGTGCAGATCATTAAGAAGCTAAACTTTGGTGCTTATGTAGCAGAAAACAAGTCAGGTGTTTCTACCCTATATATAGATAAGAAGCAGCTTGAAAATGATTTCAATACTAAAGCTTGGATGAAAGGTACAACTGCTAAGAACAGTTATACATCAAGAGGTCTATATGCATTAGAACCATCTTTCTTTTCTTCAAACAAACAAGTGGGACAAACTGAGTTTTATAAGTTTGTAGCTGAGAGAGAATACTTAAGAAGTATTTATCCTATATCTGAGATTAAAGAAATGGAAGGTTATTCAGATGAGCTTGACATTACTAAATCAGAATTTCCTGAAGCAAGTGCTGAGAAACTAGTAAGAATGACTTATGAAAGAACTTTAGCTCAGAGAGCTCTAGAGAATACATTTAATCCACAACAGTTATTCAAATCTAAGCGTAGCTCATTTGCATTGCAGTTTGCTACAATGATGAAGAAACATCCAGAGCTTTCTAATAAGTACACAGTACTACAAAAGATGAAAGTGGATTATGCTTCAGATAAAAATAGTAGTGAGAAAACTAGATTCAACTTGTATATAAATGAGAACAACTATAACAATTCTGTTTCTAATCTATACTACAAGAATCTTAAGGATTTAGCTAACCCTGCAATCAAAAAAGTTGCTGATCCTATTGAAAACAAAAGAATAAGTGACTACTTTACAAAAGTACCCATGGTTGCATTTTATCAATCAGGTTTAAACAAAACAAAGTTAAACTTTGTAAGTGTAGTAAACTATCAACCACTTGTTGATATATTAAATCAGGAGATTGATAAGATGAAAGGTATACTTGGTTCTGAAAACTCTAGTGATTTCTTAAGAGCTTACTTTAATCAATTCTTAACTGAGAATAGCCGTGGAAATAGAAATAGAAATTCATTTAAAAACTATTTCTTAGCAGATGATTTGTCTAAGATTAAAAATACTAGAGATGCTAGTGGCCAAAGATATGGTGTAACTGAAACAATTAACCCACAGGTGTTTGTATATAGTAACTTACAGAATCAAAAATCTCACTATGAGAAGATTCTTGAAATGAATCCTGATATAACTCTTATGTATAATATGACTGCTAAAGAGATTGCAAATCCTAAAACTCAATTTGGTGGTCAGAATATGATTAGAGTATTATCACCAGGAGCAATAGGGCTACCAACTTCACAAGATACAGTTAAAGATAATTTCTCAAAACTTGCTCCTGCAGATTATGCAAAAGTTAAAAAAGGCTGGGAAATGATGTTTGCTGAAGCTAAGAAAAGAATGGATAATGGAGAGTTTATTGGTCTTTCTAGAGAAGGTTTTGGAGATCCAAACATTATGCCTCAAGAATTATTTGTATATTTAAGCAAAAGATTATTTGAAGAATTTCAGTACATAAATCCTGGTTCCACACAGTTCACAGAAGTAATGGATACAATTAATAAAATGCAGGATATAACAGATGAAGAAATTCTTCAGATATTTGATGATGAAAATGATCCTTTTAAATGTAAAATATAATGGCTTGTAATGTAAAGATAACGGCTCTAGAGGAGTTAAGAAGATTAAACATAACAGATGATGTAAATAGAATTGATCCAAATATGATGGATCAATTTAATTTATACAATAGAGACATTACAAAGTTGGCTGAGGTAAAGTATGGTGTCAGAACTGATGGTGAAACTATGTTTACTATCCATAGAACTGATACTAAACTAGAGTATGGATCTAGCTATAGGAGAGATAATATCAAGACTAGTTTTTTTGTGAGGCCTAATGAAGGTTTGTTTGACCAACTACAATCAAATGTTGAGAATAAGAATATTGATCAAATAGCATTTGCTTCTAAGTTTAATGAAGATGAAGATGAGCCAATTGATGTATTAGAAAATGAAAACTTTTCTCAAGAATTAAATGATGTTCTTAAGGATACATTACAAAATTTGTATCCTGAAATTCAGTTGAAGTATACCAATGTTCCTATCTTGCCAGGGGAAGGTCTTTTTAACCAAAGAGCTACTGCTATAAGAAATATAAACTATAGACTTAAAGTGGCAGATGCTTTGGTTAAAATGTCAGAGCCAAAGGAAACTAAAAGAACTAGAAAGTATAGTGAAGTAACTGATGCAGAAAGAGTAACCTTAAGACTTAATACTCCAACTCAACCTAACATTGAAACTAATATCCGTAAAACACTATCTAAAAAAGGTGTTCCTGCAGCACAGATTGATTATGTTTTTGACTATATGAAGTCAAGAAATATTCAAGAGATTAATGCTGCAGATCTTGCAATTAAACTGATGGAAGAATATCAGTTTGCAGCTAAACTTATGAATATTGAGAATCCTTCATTTGAGAATTTAACAATTAATAAAGGTCTACCAAGTACATCTGCTGAACAAGGAACAGATTATAGAATAACTACTATTGATTTCCCTGAGCTTTTGCCAAATGAAAGATTAAGAGCACATGAAAGTGTTACTACTAAAAATAGTGTTGGTTGGTTTAGATCTGATACTGTAGAAGACCCAACTCTTATTAGTAAAAGTGGGCCCATTCCAGCTAAAATATTAAGAATACAAGAAGTTCAATCTGATCATTTTCAAAAAGCACGTACACAAAAAATATCTCTTCTTGAAGAAGGTATCTTTAATAAAAAAACTGCTGAAATTTTTGAGTATTTTAAGTCAATTGGTTTTAAGAAAATTAAAGTAGGCCAAAAGTTTTTAGTAAAAGAAACTTGGTTTGAGGTAGCATCTCCTTATGATGAAACTACTGGTACTAGAATGATTAGAAATCTAAAGAATAATAGAACTTCTTATTTAACCTCAGATGCTTTTTTTAAAGCTGTTGAGAAAAATAACACAAAGGAAATTGATGAGAAAGCAAATAACTTTTTAAATATTCTTTTAGATCAAGATCGTTGGGTAAAGTTCTTTATTAAAACTATTATTCAAGATGCTGCAGAAAAAGGTTTTGATTATGTAAGATTCCCTACTGGAGATACAATTATCAATATTGAGAGCTCAGGTAGATACATGTCAGCTCAGGATGTGCGTGAAGCTAATGGTCCAAGTAATTTAATAGGTACGGGTAATTTTTACCAGAATAAACTGAATGACAACTTAAACAAAATGTATGGCAAAGATGCCAAATATTATGTAGATAGTGAAGGAATTGATTGGGTTCAGATTAGAGTTGACAATACTAGAGATCTTAATCCAATAATGCTGCAACAAGATAGAGACAGAATTATTGGTCAGGCTAATATTAAAGCTCTATCAGTTTTAATTGATACTGCAAATCAAAAACAAGACACTCTTCCTCATGAGTATGCTCACCATTATATTGCTTGGTTTAGAAATACTGATATTGTAAAAGAAGGTATTAAGAAATGGGGTTCTGAAGAAGCTTTGGTACAAGCCATTGGAGAACAAGCAGTGGAACAAAAAGGTGAAGCATGGACATGGTGGCAAAACTTTGTTAAGTTCATCCAAGATCTATTCAATAATGTATCTGATTTATCTAAAGAAGAAATTAAAAATATTCTTACTGATGCATTTTTACAAAGAACTGATTTAGATAGTGGTGGGGTTTTAAGCAAAGAAAAAATTCTGGCCAGGAGTAAATCTGCTTATCAAGTAAATGAAGATACCTCAGATATAACTTTGGGTTATACATCTAATGAAAATGGATTTGATGTAAAGTTTAATAATGAGTCTATTGGTAATATGACTTTTAAGATGGATGGTAGTTTTGCTACTCTTGATAAGTTAAATATTTCTACTGAGGCTTCCCTAGAGTTATATCAAAAGTTAGCAATGGCATTGGGTAGAAACCTAATGATGACTGGCTTACAATTAAGAAGCGGAAAATTAACTGGCTCAGCTGAAAAAGTATGGGAAGGACTTAGAGATAAAGGACATGCCTATAAAATTGAGAATGAGTATTTTTATACTGATCAAGAATTAGATCAATTTGTTAGAGTTATTCCTGTTAATGAAGCTGACTACAGCAAACTAAGATCTAAAGAAATTGTCAATATTATAGCTGATAGATTATCTAAAGGTCTTAAAACTGGTTATGCAATTGTATCTGAAGAAACAGCTAAAGAAGTTCTTAAGAATAGAGTAATTGGTTATAATGGCCAGACATCTTTCTTCTTGGGAGGTATGATCTATTTTGTAGAGGGCACCTTTAACTTGGACACAGTAATGCATGAGTTTTCACATCCTTTATTAGGAGCTATAAGAAGAGAGAATCCAACACTCTTTATGAATTTATATAATTCATTGGCACTTACTGATGAGTTTGAAGATTTAAAAGCAATGATGAAAAAATTGTATCCTGAATTAGAAGAGGGTACTCCATTATATATGGAAGAAATCATGTCACATGCTTTACAGAAAAAAGCAGTGAACTCTGTGACAGAACAAATTGAGAGTGAAGGATTCATTGGTTTTATCAAAAGGCTTTTGACGGCATTGAAACAAATGTTGAGAAATCAGTTTGGAGATACAGTTAATGTCTCAGATTTAAATGAGAACACTACTCTTAAAGAGCTAGCTGACATGTTGCTTACTAAAGACTTTCAGTATGATATTGAGAGGATGACAGAAGAAGACATCTTAATGTTTGGTAAAGATACTATTGATAGGTCAAATGAACTTTCAGAGACTGCATCACAAAGTACAATGCAAAATTTGATCAATACAGCCTATGGAATTAACCTGGATTTACTACAAAGGATCCCGGACGCTAATAAATCAAGTGACTACAAATCTTTAAGAGAAGCCGTGTACAAAAAGAATGGATACAAACTTCTTCCTAAAACTGTAGAAATCTTAGATAAGTTTCAAACCATTAATGAGAAAGGTAGAAACAAACAAGATATCATGGCTCAAATCAAAGATGCTGCTGAAAGAGAGCAAAAAGAACTTGAGGACATGAAGTCTAGAGCACTAGATTTTGTAACCAGTATGGAAGTTACCTTAGATGTAGTTAAGAATATATCTGAAGATCTTGCTGTTATGATGTCAGAAAAGAATATATCAGGTAGAAGCGCACTTGCTAAGATCAATATCTATCACCAGATGCTGGAAGCATATGATATAATGATCAAAGATATGTTTGAACTCTTGAATGAAGAGAATCTTCCTACAGATAATATGATGGGGGCTTTACTTAATCAGATCAGAAATGAAACTGAGAAAGCTAAATCAAAAATCATTAAGATGTTTGAGGAGTCTGATGTAGATTTCTATTTAGATATTACACAGTACATGCAAAAGTATCTTGAGACAGAACTTAAGGATACATTAGCTCCATTGAAAGATTTCTTAAGTGAAGATGAGTTTGATGCATTTTATGAGAAAGCTAAAGACGGTAAAATAGTTGATGAGTTTGATTTTCTTGCTAGCAAAGGTGTGCCTGTAAATATTGTGAAGGAAATTGTAGGAGAGTATGATCATTTTAAGATTGACTCTACTAAAATAAAAGATGCGCTCAGAGGAGACTTAAAAGACATTGCATGGGGTAATAGATTCTTAGAATCATATACTTCAGCTAATGATCCTGTAGTAGGTGGATTTGCTATATATGTACAGAATCTTAAAACTAAGGCCCAGCAGCAAGCGCTAAGACAGTCTAGAGAATTTAGATCTGAGCTTGAAGATGCTCTAGCTAAAGTAAATGTAAGCTTTAACAGTACCAACGGCATGTTGGATCTATTAATGGACAAAGATTCTATTCTTGAATTTGATAAAGAAGGTAAGCCAGTTAAATGGGATGTCTTTACATTGAAGAATGAATTTACTAATGCATGGAGATATGACTTAGATATGCTTAAGTACAATCTTAAGAAAGCTGTTGATGAAGAAAACAAAGAGGATATAACAAAAGCTAAAGCTGAATTAAGTCAGTTTATTAAAGACTATATGTGGACAGATATACTACCTGTAGTTTATGAGGCTGATGAGTTATTTGAAACTGAAGTTGGAAAAAGAGCTTGGTTGGAAAAATCAGAGAAGTTAAATAAATATACATCTTTTAATAACTCAATTGAATCTGAGTTAGAAAGATTTGAAAAGTATTCTACTATCCAGGCGCTTTGGGAAGACTACCAAAGAATTTATGATTTAAATTACTTTGATGGTACTGCAAAGATTGATGATCCAGAGAAAGGCATCTATGATCTAAGTATTGCAACAACTCTTAGGAAACATAGAGAAATGAATAAGAAGTATTATGAGTTTGTACCTAGAGAAGGTTCTCTTGATGATGCATATAATACTTGGGCAAATGAGCAAGAAGCATCTGGTGTTAAAAGAGGAACAGATCAATGGGATTTAAATTTCAGTGAGTTTGAAAGTCAAAATATTAAGACAGCATATGAATCTACATACTTTGATAGAAAAAGAAAAGCTATAGAAACAATACGAGAACTTGAAGAGAAGAAAACTAATAAAGCTGCCTTTGATGTGTCTACTTCTTTTGAAAGAATTTTTGATCTTATTTATACCTATAGAGATGAGCAAGGTCAACCTAAACCAGGATCTATAGGAGCAGCAAGATTACTTGAGATTAGAGACCTTCAACAGAAAATTGCTGATTTTAAGAATGAGCAAGAGAAAAATGATAAGCTTACAACTGAGCAAAGAGATGAGCTTAAAGCTTTGATTGTTGCTATTAAGTCTACTCCAGAGAAAGTCTCTGCAAAAGACATGGCTAGATATAGAGAACTTCTTAGTCTACAAAGTCCTGATGGATTAACTCCATTAGAACAAGCAAGACTTGAAGGAGCTTTTGCTGAGTTATCTGAACTTAGTTCTAAAGTACCTACTGACTATTACATGGATGCATTAAACTTCCATTTAGAAAGAATAGGTGTGCCTCCAACAATGGATACAACTGTTGATGAGTATGTAAACAGTACAGAGTTTCAAAAACTTCTTTCAGCAGACAATGAATTAGCAAAATGGTTCTATGGCAATCATATTACTAAAATGAGATATAGTAAAGGGCAAAAGCCCGCATCAGTATTTGAAAGAATCTACGCACACTCTGTCTCTGTTCCTACAGATAAATCCATGTATATTAAAACAAAAGTACTGGATACAGCAACTGGAGAAGAAGTAATCTTCAATGGTCTACCAAATTCAAGACATACTATCTATAGAGTAAAGAATGAATTTAGAAGTATCCCTTTTGGAGAAAAGAGAGAAAACTATATAGGTACCGTGATCAATAACAAATATGAGTTCTTACCAAGACCATATACAGGAGCCGGAGATTCTAACAGTGCTAAGGATGATAAGTATGTGAATAAAGAATACTTAGATATGAAAAGAAATAATACTTCTGAATATCAATTTATTCAATTTGTAAAGAAACATTTCTTAGACTGGCAAAAAGGAAAACCAAAACATTCTAAGCTATATCTTGACATGCCACGTTATGGAGCAGATGATACACTACAAGCTTTTCAAGCAGGTAAGTATAACAATGCTTTATCTAATGCCAAAGATACATTCAAAAGAATAGGACAGTCAGCTATCTTTAGATCTCAGGATGACTTCAACAGAGGTCTTAATTATGATCCAACTAAAAATACATATGTCAATACAGATGCATTAAATAGAGAGATCTCTTATGTACCCGTAACTGGTTTGTATAAGATTGACGCAAATGAAATTGACAAAGATGTATTTGGAGTAATGGGTAAGTATTTGATGTCAGTTGAGAACCAGGTAGCCATGATTGAAGCTCTTCCAAGATATGAATCTATTATAAAAACTCTTGAATCAAATCCTCCAGGGACTGGTGCAATGAGTAAACAGTCTAAGCAAAGAAAAGGTCAGAATGTAAAAGCTACTAAAAAAGGTCAAGTATATGGAAGACTTGCTGCTATTAGAGGACTTGGTGAAAGAGAAATCTATGGGGTTCAAGTTTCAGCTGGTGCTGATCAATATGTATTCTTGACTAAGTTAATGAGTAACTTAATGAAAGTTGGCTCTGCTACAACATTAGGTTTGAATATTCCATCTGCTCTTAAAAATAGATATGGACAGATAGTTCAGAATGTTATTGAAGCTTCTGGAGGTGAGTTTGTAAATCTTAAAGATTTAGCAATGGGTAGAATATGGGCTGCCACTACAATGATGAACTGGAGCGCTAGAGATATCTATGCTAAAGGTAATGGTAGTTTGACTTCTCAACTTATTGAGAATTTAGATGCTACATTTAGAACAGAAGAACAATTAGGCAGAGCTCCAAGTAGAACCATGCTTAAAGACTTTCTAAATGGAGAATGGATTACAGATTTTAGAAAAGGAGCTGAGATGGAAGCTGCTCTTCAGCTATTTGGTGCTACACTTATTCATCAAAAGGTAGAAGAGAGAGCTAGTAATGGTGCTGTCATCTATAGAAATTACATGGATGCATGGGAGTTAGATAGCAATGGTATTATCAAACTAAAAGATAATATTGATCCAGACTGGGGTAATAAAGAAATTTTCCATATCAATGAAATAGGAGACACACTAGAATCAATTGCTAAAAAATATTCAACTACTGTAGAAAAACTAAAAGAAAGAAATAAAATTGAAAAGCTTTCAGATCTTAAAGAAGGTGCAGAACTTTTAATTACTAAAGGTAATAGTTTCATGCAGTTTAAAAACAGATTCCAGGGACTATCCAGAAAACTTTATGGTAACTACGATAAATTTGGTCAACCTGAAGCAAATAAATATCTTGCCTATAGAGCATTTATGTTCATGAGAAAATGGACTACTCCTATGGCTGTCAGCAGATGGGGCTTAGACTTAAGAAGAGGTGATGGTTATTTTGGAAGAGGTAGATATGATTGGGCTATGGGTACTGTTGAAATAGGAGGCTATGTAAGATCATTTAAAGCAATGCTTAAGTTTGTAAGACACGGTCTTAAGTATTATAACTGGATGAGTCCAAGAGAAAAAGCTGAGTTTAGAAGAAACTTTATGTCATTTATGATGATGTTATCTATGGTTCTTATAGCAACTATGGTATATGGCTATGATGAAGATGATGATGATAGATTTAAAAAACTAAAAGCTAGGTCTGATGTATGGGGCACTGAAGGATTTAATTGGGATGGTTTTATTGCAAATCATTTATTAGTTTTGAATCTAGGTGTTCTTGCAGAAACAACCACATTTGTTCCAATACCAACATTATTTAATGTTAACTTTGGTTTAGATGATTACACTAAGTTTATAGGAACTTCAACAAGTTTATTTAGTAACACAGCTAATGTTTATATGAAATTAACTGAAGATGCTACTAACTGGTTAACTGGTGATGAAGATGCTTACTACAAACGTAATGAAGGAGAATTTTGGTGGCAGAAAAAAGGTGTTGCTAAGTTATGGAAAGACTTATTTAAAACAGTAGGTTTTACAGGAGCAACAGGAGATACCGAAAAATTATTAGAAGGAATGGAAAATCAACAAAAACTAAGATAAAATGGCAAAGACAGCATCAACAACTACAACAAGAGCTTATCATAAACCTAAAGTGTCTCGTCCAGGCATTCATGCTAAGACTAAAACATCTAAGTCTAAGCATAGTAAAAACTATAAGAAAGCATATAAGAATCAAGGCAGGTAAAAAAAAAGGGAGACCCCTTAATTAAAAGAGATCTCCCATGTCTAGCTCAAAAATTTGAGTAAACAGTTTTTTTGTTTCAGCTTCTACAGCTTCTTGTGGCCACTTTTCAAGTGAGTCATCATAATGTGCAGTGTCATATCCAAATACCCAATAGCCTTCAGGTGCATACTGTTTAAAAGTAGTTGATGCTGAATCTATTATATCTGAAAAAGTTAATCCATAATGAACATCTACTAGTTCATTAATCTTATCATACCCCATGCCCCATAAAAAATGATTAGGAGGAACAGCTATATAGCCATTGCCCCATCCTTTTTTATAATCTTTAAGAACAAGTGGAGCTTTAATAGCAAACCATATCATTCATCAATTTTAATAAATTTGCTTAAATCAGGTTTAAAATAGCCAGGCCCTTTGAGAATCTTTCCATCTTTTCTTAATATAGGCTTACCATCTTCACCAAGCTTACTCATATTACTTGCTTGTATTTCATCAAATACATCTAAGATAATATGTTGCATACCGTGTTTAAGAATAGTACCACATAGAATATACAATTTATCTCCTAAAGCATCAGCAATATCTACTAATGAGTTTTCATCACAAGCATCTAGGTATTCATCATTCTCTTCTTGCATTAAAGAATGTCTGAGTTCATACTCATCTGCTTTTATGTTTCTTGGCCATTTACCATTTTTTTGCCCAAAGGCATTGTGGAATTCTTCCACTGCTTTTAATTGTTTTTCCATAGAGTAAAGTTAAAAAAAAGGGAGCACATTTCTGCACCCCCTTTCTGATAAATAAACGGTGTATAACCATTTAATTAAAAATCAAACTCATCATCTGAAGTTGTAGTAGTACCATCATTAAAGTCTAAATTAAATGCATCAGGATCTTCCGCTTCAATTATACTTAAGTCAGCATCTTGAGCAGGTTCTATAAGAGAGTTACTTACTCCCTCATCATCATCCCATGGTGAAATCTCTTCCTCATCAAATAATGCATTTTCTTCTGGTGTTGGTTCCAAAGTTTGAAAGTTATCAATTACTATTGGAGCCTCAAAAGTATTACCTGCAGGATCTGTATATTCTACAATTTCATCTTGGGGAAAAATGGACGTTGAATTTTCAGGACTAATTTCCTCTTCAACAATGGGCCCATTATTCTCTATTGGAACTAGTATTGCATCTAACACAGCATCATCATCCTCATCTAAGTCAAATGGAACTTCTTCAGCTTCATTAGTATTTACAATTGTAGCAATCTTTAAAGGTTCCTCATCAGTTGTCCAGATTTCATCTTCTATGATAACATGATCTTTTTCAGCTTCATTAGCCTCTAGAATGATTTCCTCAGACTGGTGCAAATCTATGTCAAAATCAGACCCATTTTGCACCACTTGATTATCAGCTAGTTCCGCTTCAGCATATCTAACATCTTCATCCATTTGATCTGCTTCCAAGTCTGCAATCTGATCTAATAGATTTATCTGATTAGGATCAACAAACTCTGACTCAGTTACAATTGGTATTGCAGTATATAACGGAACTGGTGCACTAACCGGAGCAAACTTATTCACCTCAGAAATGAAGTGATGTAGAATTCTCTGATCTTCCATCCAAGTTTTAGGATGAGAGTGTTGTAATGCAACTGTCACATAATTATAGAAAGCCCACATACTATCTGCATTTAAAAATACATGCATAGGTCTATCCATTTGGTTTCTAATCATACTAGCTTGCTCTGTAGTAAGAATTTGATATTCTGCAAAAAGGATCCCAAGCATCTGAGCTTGTTTTCTTTTGTTCATATTAATTCCTTCCATGAGAGCTTTATCTGCTACAAGTTGATTATAATACATGTAAGCATTAGATACTTGATCATCAATTGTATCCTGTGTCTCCGTGTCTGCAGTTCCTGTGTGTTTTCTAGCCCAGCTGCCCATATCACCACAAACCATTACAGTTCCAGTTTTATTGACATATGCACCAACACCACATTTAAATCTTACTTGTTTGTTATAACTGTTTGTCCATGCAAACATCATTGATAGCTCAGGATCTGAATTATAATTCAGTTTATAAATTCCTTGGGCAATTAATCCATCAGCAGTACATCTGTACTCCTCATCAATAATAATAAAACCTGCATTTTGCAATGCTGTTTTTGAATAATCAATCACAAACTGGTGAGAGATTACTGTATACGTTGTACCATGATTTGGTAGAGGCACACTTACCAAGTGCGCCATACTACATCCTTGTATCTTTTTTGGCATAATTTAAAATAAACTAAGTTGATTTTTATCAGGCTCTAAACCTGCTATTTCTTTATAAATTTTTTCTAGATAGAATTCATAACTAATTCCATAATCATCAAAATCTTTTTCTTTGTAATCAATAAACACAGTTTGCATCCACTTTCCAGCTTCTACCTGTATTTCTCTTTCATCAAACAAATTGGTCTTGATAATTTTAGAACCACTTTTAGATATATAATATCTAATTGTATGCTGTAAAGCATCTTTTACATATTCTTGATTCACAACAT
>Ga0304730_1001590_pt1 | contig 16903 bp, 17 predicted proteins | sample M_130628_MF_Meta_FD_190474 | JGI IMG/M metagenome (GOLD analysis project Ga0304730, IMG submission 190474) | Freshwater microbial communities from Lake Montjoie, Canada to study carbon cycling - M_130628_MF_MetaG (v2) (version 2) | ecosystem: Environmental > Aquatic > Freshwater > Lake | place...
CGCCACGGACGACTCGTGTCGTACACTAAGCGATACATCAAGACTGTTGGTGAACTCATTGTCGAATTTCCCGAATACGAGTCACAGATTCTTGGTAAGAATGGTCGCCAGCAAGAACTAAGCGCAGTTCTAGAACTAATCCGCTACGAAGACAAAGAACAAGTAGCACTATTCCTTCCTGAGCGCAACAACACCGTACTGCTTCGTGCAGCAAACCCTATGGGTGAAATTACTGTGCGCATCGCACGTCGCCCAGGTATTGACCCAGACAATCCACGTGGACAGTTTGATGACATTATTTACCCGCAACTTGCACGTGCACGCTTTGCGTGGCTACAGATGGACGCTGCAGAGAAAGCTGTTAATGCACCATTCGTCGTTCCTAACGATGTTCAAGAATTTGCTTTTGGTCCCGATGCCATTCTACGTTCCAGTAATCCTGCAGGTATTGGTAGAGTTCCTCTGCAAGTTCCACCAGGTGTATTCCAGGAACAACAGTCCCTTGAAGCAGAAATGCGCATGGGTGCACGTTACCCTGAAGGACGCTCTGGACAAATTGATGCCAGTGTTATCACTGGTTCTGGTGTACAGGCGCTTCTTGGTGGCTTCGATACACAGGTTAAGGCTGGACAGCAAGTCCTGCAGGAACTGTTCGAAGATGTTTTCTCACTAGCATTCAAAATGGACGAACGCCTATTCGGCGGAATCAAAAAGATTACTGGTACAGTTTCAGGTACAACCTACGAAATTGAATACGACCCCGTAAAGGACATTGCGGGCGACTACACCATTCAGGCACGTTACGGTCTTATGGCTGGACTTGACCCGAATCGTGCACTAATCTTTGCACTACAGGCTTTGCAAGCCAATCTGGTATCTCGTGACTTTGTTATGAGAGAATTGCCTTGGGCAATGAATGTTTCTCAAGAAGAAGAATTCATTGATGTTGAACGTATGCGTGACTCGCTTTCAGGTTCACTAGCATCCCTGGCACAAGCAATTCCACAGATGGCTTCACAAGGACAAGACCCATCCGATATTGTTCGCAAAATGGCACTAGTCATCGATAAGCGACGTAAGGGTCAAATGATTGAAGATGCAGTCATGGAAGCATTTGCTCCACCTGCACCAGTAGAACCTGCTGCGCCAGCACCAATGTCCCCAGACCAGATGCTTGCCGCTATGGGTGGTGGCATGCCTGTAGAAGCAACCACACCTCCACAACAGACAGCCGTTCCACCAGAAGCGATACCTGCTGAAGCAGGTCCTACACCTCCACCAGACATTGCATCTATTCTTGCATCTATGGGTGGATAGTAGTGAATGAAGAAACTTTCAAACGGAAACTAAAAGATTTACTAGATTCATACGGTACATCAAATAGTGAAAATGGCTCTATGTGCACAACATACTTTCTGGTAGCAGAATATTTTGATGCTCAAGGAGACTATTGGGCAAAGAGTTTCTTTACAGAAGATGGAATACCAACATGGCGTGTCACTGGATTAGTGCAACATGCTATAGAAAATGATTTTATATCAGAAGAAGGTGATGAATAATGCCTCGTGGCGGATACCGCAAACCAGCAAATCCTGCACCAGTATCAGGTCCAGGTAGACTTTCACGCCGTACAGACGGTGGACCAGGAAGCAAACAAGCAATGCAAGCAATACCATCAAACGGACAATATGGTTATCGTTCAGAAACCGCAGCAGCCACATCAGGTGCACCTCTAGCAGGTGGTGCTGCACCAACCAGTCCAGTGAATGTACTTGCCCAGGGCACACAGCAGATGGGTGCATCGGTTACACCTATTATGTCTCCAACTGCACGCCCAGGTGAACCAGTCACTGACGGTGCTTCTGTAGGTCCAGGATATACTCCCGAGACACCTATCCCTAATCGTTTTGCTATGATTAATAAATATGCAGACCAGTTAGATACTATCGCCGCACAAGGCGATGCCCCACCAGAATTCAAAGAGTTCTGGAATTTTGTTAAAACCCAAGCGAGGAATACTCAGTGAATTTAGTGAAGCATATTGCGGCATTTACAAACATGCTAGGCGCAGAAAACGCACATGTTGTATTCCCTTTTGCTTCAATTGATTGGTTAACTGAAGAAGAACGCAATGGTTTCCTAAACGAATTATTAGTATTAAACAACAATAAGAAGATTGGTAAGTAATGGATATTCAAAATCCCCTAAATTACATTGCCGACAACCCAAATAATCCTATTGAAAAAGCAAAGAATGCTATTGGCGACTTTGCAAGTGGTGCGGTAGAGTCTTCTATTGGTCAAAAAGTTTTGGGTTCCCTAGCGGGTCCCATGGAAGTTCTAAACTATATTGCTACGCCATATCGTGACTACGTCGCACCAGCACTTACTGCCGCTTTGATGGAAGCAAACAAAAAGTATACTTCAGAACGTAGCGACATGAGCGTGTTCGAACGTATGCAAGAAACTTTCAATAAGGCTAAAGAAACTGTTCCTGGTGATTCTGAATGGCGACGTAGTATTTCTCCTGGTCGTGCCCTAGTCGGTGTCATTGGTGACTGGACTCCAGGCGTACAAGGTTCCGATAAAATTAATTGGGACAATGCTAAAGAAGTAAATGATTACTTTACTTCTGGTTCTGCACAGTTCTTTTCTGGTGTAGCAGATGCAGGTTTTAACTTTCTTGACCCTGCAGCCGCTGCACTAAATAAGGGTGCAGGTCTAACACGACGTGCAATCACACGTGACATGAATAAGGCTCTAGGTCCAACACGTGAAAGTCTAGTTACTGAACTAAAGACTGCGGCAGCTGATTCAAATGTTAAGTCTGGTGCTAACGAGTTTATGAAACTTGTTGAAAAAGACCCAACAGATATTAAGACTATTGCAAATTATGGTTTCGTTGCGTCATCAACTGACCCAACACGTCTAGCCACTGCTATATCTTCAGCATACCAAACTGGTGGACGTACTACTGTTGCAGACCTTGTAGGTGCAGCATTGGGTCACAAGGAATCTTACGACAAGATTATGTTGGGTAGTAAAGATTTGCATGCCCAATTGCTTGCCAACAGCAACTCTTCGCAAAAAATTCAAAAAGATTTAGAAAATCTTAAGGATGCATTCCTTAAAGATACAAATCCAACTACCGAAGAACATGCTGCATACAATGCTTCAGAAAAAGCACTGTATGATAATCTGAAGACTCTTGACGATGAAGCAGAAAAGATTACTCAACAACTTGCTCCTTCCACATTGGTGGAAACTAATGAGCAAGTTATTGATAATAAGGTTTGGTCTAAATTTTCTTTGCCAGAACGCCTGAAGGCAGATGCTGCTGCAATGAATACTAACGGTATGTTTGTTACTGTTGATGCCACTAAGCGTTTTAGTACTCAACGTGAACTAGTTCGCAATACAACTAGTAAAGACTTCTATGGTCGCATGCTCATGTGGATTAATCCTAATACTCCACTCAAGGAAGCACCTGCTGGTGTAGCACTTATTGGTGGTGCGCCTGGTCGTCGTTCGTATCTTGAAGCAGATGCACGTGTCCGAAAAATTGCTAAACTTGCTGGCATGAGTGTAGAAACTCAAAAAAAGTTACAAAATGAATACCGCATGTTGACAACTAAGTCTGCAATGTATAATTGGTACGAGAATCTTCAAGCACAAGGTATTGAACGTCTACTGCGCAAGCATTATGGTGAACAGTACGGTAGAATGAATGCTTATCAACTTGAATCTGCACAAGTTTTTGCTAATGAACTTATTAATAGTACCATTCGTGCTCAGATTCGTGAAAAGAAAAAGATTTTCTCTAACGATAAAAACTACACTGTTATAGATGACCTAACGGGCAACCCAATTTCCCATGCATATCTTGATGATATTGTTGAACAGGGTGCTTTGGACCGTGCACTTGCTGCAGGTCGTACCACAGTTGAGGAAACAGACCGCCAAGCAGTACGTAATGCTATGGGTGAACACCCATTGACTGAAACACAAGTACCTAATGCACACTTTAGCGTAGACTTTGACCTATTCAATCAAGTTATGTCAGAGAATCCTGCACTTGTAGGTAATGTTATGCGTGCAATTCTTGAAGATGGATTGTCACCTATCGGTGTACGTCAGATGATGAATGATGCAGAGTCAAGTCACCTTGCTGGTACAACTGGTATGGGTTCTGGCATCAAAGATGCCCTAGTGCCTATGGCTCGCACAGCAAAAGATGTTGCTGTTGAGGGTCTAGATACATTCTATACGTTCCTTTGGAAACCTGTGACTCTCATGAGTCTCAAGTACACTACTCGTAACGTAGGTGAAGGTCATCTTCGCTTCGTTGCGTCCATGGCTGACTTTGCAACTAACTATGGTTACTCTTGGACTGACATGTTTAAGGGCATCCATGACCCAGGTTCTGTTGTACGTACATTAAAGAATCGTAACTTCCGCAAGGCAACCAAAAAGTCTTCAGCAGAGTTCAATGCCAAGAATACTGAACTTTTAGAAATTGAACGTCAGCTAGGTAAGACTACATCTGCACCTAAAACTGCTGGACAGAATCTTATTGCTTCTTCACGCAAGGGTATGCTTGACGAAGTGAAGCGTAAAGAGTTTGAAAACACTGATGGTATTACCATGTGTGTTTCTCTTGTTCGTAAAAACTTTGAATACATTGACAAGTATAAGAGTTCTGGCATTAAAGAAGCGGATTCTACTGTAAAGTATCTGCAAGATACTGTTCGCAAGAATATTTTTGAACCTTTCATTGGCGATGATACTACAAACGCTTTTATTAAAGCGATTGCTGAAGAAGATTACAATCTTGCACATTCTATTTCACAGGGTGCTGATAGTGCTGAACTAGCCCGTGGTCTATCTGAATATTCCGCAAAGGTCAAAACCACTTTAGAAGATTTGGCTAAGTACGACCATGGTGGTGCTGATACTGTACGTGGACCTCTTGAAAATATTATGCTTGGTTTGACACGTCTACATCACCACGCAGATTTGACCGCAGGTATCCTTATCAAGCGTGGAGAACTGCGTGACGAACTAGATAACATTCTAACCAAGGCTTATATTAAGAATGGAAAGACTGTTTCCTTTAGCAAGAAGAAGCATGTAGAAATTTATCCTGGTGTATATATTGACCAGTCTCTTGCAGGCAATGCTGGAGATATGCTTCGCACTTTTACTAGTTCTCGTGCATCCACTACTGGTGTTATGGCAGATGAGCGTCGTCTCACTGGACAGTCATTTTTGAATGCTGGCTATGCACGTCAACTTATTTCACGTTCTGATGGTCGTTGGGCTAATGGTCACGCTGACTACATTAACAATGTGATTATGCGTGATGCTGTACAGAGCCGTATTGTAATAGATTTGGCTAATGGTATTTCACCTGCTGAGGCATTGAAGAATGCAAAGCAGTGGGTTGCCGAAGGTTCAACAGAGGCACGTCGCTGGAAAGCAGAAGTAAAGCAAAATATTGTTGAACGTGGCAAGGCTATCTCTAATCCAAATTACAATGTTAATGATATCATTAATGAAATGAATTTGCAGATTAAGCAGTATCTTCCAGAGGCAAGTTCTGTTAGTGGTGTATCGTATGGTAATCTTTACCAGCGTGCTATTGATGGTTTCAATGTTAAAGATTCTTTGACCATTCAGTATCGTGACCGTCACGACATTGTTGCTAGCATTGAACAACACGATAAAGGTTTTGTAAACTTTTACAAGAATACTGTTTCTGCAATCTTTAATGCTGTAGGAACAATGCCTGAAGACCATTTAGTTCGTCACCCATTCTTTAATATGGTTCATGATTCCGCAGCAAAGCGTATAACACGCAATCTTGTTGCTGAAGCAAAGCGCAAGAATCCTAGTATTTCTGAATCACAGATTAAGGCTTTAATTGAAAGCCGAGCAGATGCAATTAAATCTACTGCAACTAATCGTGCATACAAAGAACTAATGACTCGCATGTACAGTGTTGAACGCTACACCGACCCAGGTAAGTTCTTACGATTTGTGACACCATTCTTTATGGCACACCAGAACTCTAGTCGTTTTTGGTTAGGGACTTCTTTGCGCAGTCCAGGCACAGCATACAATCTTTCTAAGTTGTACAATGCTCCATACCGTAGTGGTCTTGTAACTGATGATGCTGGAAATGTTGTAGGGTACAGCAATCCTTGGGATACTGAAGCAGATAAGCAGCAGATGGACTGGCTATTTGGAACAAAGATTGCTCCAACAAGTTTGGATATTATATTCCAAGGTCAAGTTCCTGTTCTGCCCACCTTTGGTGCTCCTGGTTCTGCTACATTAACTGCAGAAATGCTTAAGTGGGCTGCCAAAAAAGATGGTATTGATTCTTTCATTCAAGATAATCTTGGAATGAATCTTGATGAATTTTCTAATACGTTCATTTCACCTTTCTATGTAAAGCAGGGTGGCGCTAGTGTTGTTGGTAATCTTTCCGAAGCAATTGTTCCAATTAACTCTTGGATGGTTTCTGCTGCTGCAGGCATGTCTGAAGGAAAGTTTCCTCTACCTCAGGTACGTGACCGTTGGCGTGCCCGTGTAGATGCTGCCCGTAAAGAAATCACTGCAGACTATGTTCTAAATGGAAAGCCAATAAATGATAATGATATCCATCAGAAGTCAGTAGAGATGGCTAAGAAGTCTCTAATTATTGAGACTGCTTCTTCATTTACTGGTCCTCTTGCTGGTGGTAAAGTTTCATACAAGACCACTTCTGAACTTTCTCAACAGATGAATAAAGCTATTAATGCCTCCGATGGAAACTATAATGATGGCATGATTCTTTTCACAAAGAATCTTGAAGCACAAGGTTACTCTTCTGCTCCTGCTGTAGTGTCTGTTGTTAATTCTAGTTTTGTAGATAATCGCTATGGTTTGATTAGTAATAGTCAAACAATTTCTGGCATCAATAGTAACATGAAACTGTTTAGTGATGTAGATAAGTATCAAACAGACAATCCGTTTATTGGCGCATTGTTCAATATTGCTGGAAAAGATAATAGTTACAGTCCTATTGTTGATGATGCAATGTATGGTATGACAGTTAATGGTAAACCATTAAAGTCTCGTAATCTGACTGTCGAAGAGGCGACTAAGCAGCAGCAAGTGAATGCTGGTTGGGCTATGTATTTTGGTTACATTGACCAACTGACATCTGTTGCCGATGCTAGAGGAATTGACCTCAAGGACCCTCAGTTCAAAGAAGGCATGAAAATTGTTAAAGATGGTTTTCATGACAATGTTGCAAAACAATTCCCTTATTGGGGTGCTAAGAATGATTCAATTACTTTGGCTAAGAGTGACCGATATATTGCTCTTGCGGACAAGTTCTTAAATGACAAGCAGTTTATGAATACTGTTGGTAAAAAGAATAAGGCTATTGCTGGTCTGAAAACCTACATGGATAATCGTGCTGTAGTAGTTGCTGCATTCCAAGAAAATGTCAAACGTACTGGATATACAACTATTGATGCTGCTGCTAATGAGAAGTATGCTTTGATTATGAATGTTGTTGGTGAAAGTATTAAGAAAAACAATCAGGATTTTGCTTTGATATATGACAGATATTTGTCACAAGATGAACTTAATCCTATTAATCCAGAACTTGTAGGTGGTTAATTATGACTGAAGAAAAATTTGACCCAGCGGACACTAATAAAGATGGCAAAATTGATGCCATGGAGCAAGCGTTAGACACGCTTCTAAAAAGTCAAACTACAAATAAAAATACAAAAAGTACTGATAGTGGTTCTGGCTCAAGTGTTAGCATTACTCCCAAGGAAAGTGCATATTCACAACTTGACCAGTTGCTTGTAAAACTTCTTGGTCGTCGTGCTACAGTTAAAGAAAAGTCATCATATCTTTCTGGATTGAATAAACTAGAACGTGCATATGCAACACGTAGTTCATCTTCAAGTTCTACACTTTCACGTTCTACTGGTGGTTCTACTGGTTCTAGTTCTAGTTCATCAACCTCATACGCTTTCAATTCTAATGATTATCTTTTAGATTATGCTCAGACTCTTGCTGGCAACAGCATCAAGGCTGGTAAGCCTTTAGGTGGTGAAGCGGGTGCAACATATAATGCTTTGCTAAACTATGCTTCTTCTATGGGTTTGAATAAGGCTGATGTTCTTGCTAATACTATCAAAATCACCAAGGGTGATACTGATTTAATTAAGATACAGGACAGTATGCGTAAGCGTGCTGTTGTTTTGTATGGTAGTTTTGCTGATGATATGAAGTCTGACCCATCTTTAACACTTAAAGATATTGCTCAGGATTATGTTAATACTATGTCAAGCATGCTTGATGTCCCTGGTGCAACTATTCAACTTGATGACCCTACTATTCAAAAAGCATTGACTGCTACTGATGCTAGTGGAAAGCCACGTAAACTTAGCGTTAATGAGTTTAGCAATATTCTTCGTGATGACCATCGTTTTCAATTTAGTTCTACCGCACATAAAGAGGCTATAGATTTGGCTTCATCGTTCGCTACTGGCATGGGTTTTGGAGGTTAGTATGGCTGCTAAGCGTGGATACACTAATCAACAACTTGCTAAGGCTAAGGCTGATGCGGCTAGGTTAGAGGCAGCAAAGAATGCTAGGATTCCTTCCTATCAAGTTTTTGTAAATTACTTTAAGCCATACTTTGCTGATGTTGGTGTTGAAGCCCCTTGGCTTCAGGAACTATACACTTCTTCTAAAGATTTTTATAAGCAAGGCTTTACTGGTGCAGATGTTGCTAATCAGGTTCTTGCTACTGACAATCCTAAACTTACTGCTTTTAATGCACGTTTTGCTGGTATTAAAAAGTTAAAACAGCGTCAGGCTGCTGGTGAAGATATCGGACATATTCCTAACATTGCTGAATATGGCACTTTATCTAGGCAGATTAAAGAAGAGTTCAATAAGTATGGTTTGAATACTCTTGGAACCAATACTAACATTGCTGATATTATTGGTAATGATGTTTCGTTTAGTGAAGTTCAAGATAGACTTGCCAATGCTTTTGATGCTGTAGACAATGCAGACCAATATCTTAAAGATGAACTCACGAAGAACTTCCCAAGTCTTGGTCGTAAAGATTTAGCGCTAGCGTTGCTAAAGGGTCCAGATGGTGCTAAAGAATTGCAAAAGAAAATTGCTGCATCCAATGTTCGTGCTGGTGCTAGCGAGTTCGGTATGCAAACACAGACTAGTGCTGAGGAACTTGCGAACATGGGTGTCACTCGTGACATTGCACGTACAGGATACATGCAGAGTCAGCAAGAGATGGCTGGTCTACAGGCTGCTCAACAGCAGTTTGGTGGCAAGGCTGATATTGCTAAGGAACTAGAGAATGTTAACGTCTTAGGTAAAAATTCTACAGAAGTTAAGCGTCTCAGGTCTCAGGCTCGTGGACAGTTTGCTGGCAGCACTGGTATTAATCAAGGTTCATTATCTCGTAAGAGGACTGGACAACTATAAACTCAGGTAGGATTGACCGCCCCCTACCTCGTATAAGAGCGGTAGTAGAAACCAACCCACATACCCCTGTGTGGGAGTGCGAATCTACGTTAAACTATAACAATAAGGGAGAAGGGTTGCGATGAGCAACAATAATCAAGACTGGTATGACGACTTCGAAGATGATTTCTTAGAGGACGATTTGGACGAGCAACAAGCGCCACAACGGCGTTCATCAGGTGATGATGTTGTAAAGAAACTGCGTCGTTCAGACCGAGCCAAAGAGAAGCGCATCAAGGAACTAGAATCCGAACTGGGTTCGTTGCGCAAGAACCAACGGGAACTAAGTGTCAAATCAGTATTGGAAAATAAAGGCATCAGTCCAAAGATTGCTGCTTTCATTCCACAAGATATGGATGTAAATAGTACAGAGTTCGACTCTTGGTTGAATGAGTACTCCGATGTCTTTGGTGTTTCAACTGCTTCTGAAGAAGGTGAAGGTCAGCCTGGCATTAGTCAGGAAGACTTGGCTACTCTTCGTCAGATGGATGTTGTTACTTCTGGTGCTTTGTCGCCTGATAGGGAAGAAGATATTATGCTTCGTCTGAATCAGGCATCAAGTGCCGACGATATTCTATCAATGATTTACGGTACTTAATCGCAAATCAATCTAACTTAAGGAAAAATAATTATGGCTGGTAATAACTATACCTCCACCGCCGCCACCTCCCTTGGTGGTAGCACTGGTAGTGCTGGTCTCGTACAGAAGGCTTATGATAAGCTGATTGAATTCGCTCTGCGTACTCAGCCACTTATTCGTTCAGTCGCTGACAAGCGTCCTGTCGCTCTTACGAACCCTGGCTCTACTGTAACATTCCAGTTGTACAACGATATCAATCGTGTTACTGGTACTCTAACGGAAACTGCAGATGTTGATGCGTCTGCTTTGGCTACACCTAAGGCAGTTCCTGTTACGCTAAACGAATACGGTAATGCTGTAATCGTTACTCGTGCACTTAACCTATTCAGTCTTGCTGATGTTGACCCTGCTGTTGCAAATATCATTGCATACAACATGGCTGACTCTGTAGATGAATTGGCTCAGACTGCACTTGATGGCGGAACTAACGTAATCTACGGTGGAGACGCTACTTCACAGAGTGCTATTAGTCAGGCTACTACTGCTGATACTCTTAGCGCTGCTAACATCCGTCGTGCTGTTGCTAAGTTGCGTGCTAACAATGCTGTTGCCCGTAAGGGTAGCATGTACTGGGCAGGTATCCACCCTGAAGTTTCACATGACCTTCGGTCAGAAACTGGTGGCGCTGCTTGGCGTGACCCACACAACTACCAGGAAGCCTCAAACATTTGGGCTGGAGAAATTGGTTCATTCGAAGGTGCTTACTTCGTTGAGTCTCCACGTCTAAAGGTTACTGGCGATGGTGCAACTATCGGTTCTACCAAGTCTGTTACTGCTGTTGCAATTGCTTCGAACATTGCTGGTGGTTACACCGCAACTGTTTCTGCTACTGCACACGGTTTCTCTGTTGGTGACTTTGTTGTTCTTGCTGGTACTTCTGGTGTAACTGGTCTGAATGCTACTTGGCAGATTACTTCTGTTGCTCCTGATTCATTCACGTTCCTTACCTCTCTAAGTGGTACTGTAACTGTTTCTTCAGCAACTGCACAGAAGAAGACTAAGGTCTACCGTACCTTCATTGCTGGTCAGCAAGCACTTGCAGAAGCAGTAGCCGAAGAGCCACACGTGGTTATCGGTCCTGTGACTGACAAGTTGATGCGTCACCGCCCAATGGGTTGGTACGGCGTTCTTGGCTTCTCACGCTTCCGTGAAGAGTCACTATACCGTATTGAGACTGCATCTTCAATCGGCTAATCTCAGTGATTAATCTTATCCCCCACTTTCGGGTGGGGGGTAGGGTTAGTTTCTGAAAGGAATCTAATGTATAAATTTGTCACACCGACTGTTTCAGAAGGACCACTAAGTGAGGGTCCTCTATTCTCACGCTACCGCATGAATAAAGGCGTTAGTGTTTTCCGCATGGGCGGAGAATGGTATGAGATGCGTTATCCTACCGAGGATGACATTTCTGCTACAGACCAGTTTTATCGTGGTGGCATGACTTATGAAATTGAAGATGACATTGCTGCAGAACTGCTTGCTTTGGGTTATGATGTGAGTCCAATCTAATGACGTTACAAGACAAAGCATCAATTGTTGGAATTATTTCCACCTGTTTCACTATGGCAATTGTTTTAGGAAAGTGGCTTGTTGTCACTCCTCTAAAGAATTATATTAGAGAACACACTTATCCTATTCAACCCGATGCTAATGGGGGTAAGTCTTTGCCAGATATTGCAAAGTTAGTTATAGAAATTAAGACTCTACTTGATGGTGTCAACTATCAGTTGAACAAGGTGGAGGACCGTTTAGATAAACATATTGAACATCATATAGAAGGTAGACTGCAATGAAACCAGGTATTTATCCTATCACTGCCCGTCAGGGTACTCGTTTCAAACTACGTTTTAATCTTGCTACCAATGGTACTGGTATTAATCTTGGAAGTTATTCTGCAGCAATGCAGGTGCGTAAGAGTGTAACCTCTTCTACGACTCTTCTTAACCTTGTGAGCCCGACTAACATTTCCCTTAATGCTGGTGATGTTGATGGTGACGTTCTTGTGACTGTTTCTGGTGCTACTATGGCTACTTTGCCTGCTGGTACTTGGGTGTACGATATTGAATTGACTGACTCTAGTGGTAATCCTGAGGCTGTTCTTGAGGGAAAGTTTATTGTCAAGGCTGAAGTGACTCGCTAATGTCTACAGATGTTACAGTCTATGAGACTGTCAATAATGTTACTGTTCTTCAGGATGTAACTGAGGTTAGTGTTTCTGACGATGTAGTTAATGTTACTATCGACCAGTCTACTGATGAGACTGTTGTAACTATTTCTAATGAGCAGGGTTTACAGGGTCCTCCTGGTCTAACAGGTGATACTGGACCTGAAGGTCCCGCTAGTACTGTTGCTGGTCCTGCTGGACCTTCTAATGTCCTTGGTATTGGAACTGTTTCTGGAGGAACTACTGCTTCTGCTACTATTACTGGAACTAGTCCTTCACAGACATTAAATCTTGTGCTTCCAAAAGGAGACACTGGTTCTGCTGGACCTGGTGTTCCTGTCGGTGGAACTACTGGTCAAGCATTAGTAAAGATTGATGGAACTAATTACAATACTCAGTGGGCTACCCCCGCTGCTACTGGTGTAACTTCTGTTTCTGCAATTGCACCGCTCTCTACTGGTGGTTCACCTATTACTTCCACAGGTACTATTAGTATTTCAAATATAGCAAATGCAGATATTTCTACTAGTGCTGCGATTGCGCAATCTAAACTAGCAACCAACACTGCTGCACAATGGTCTGCTGGAACAGCGTATGTCGTTGGTGATCTTGCCTACAATCTTGGTGTCACTTACCGTCGTAAGGTTGCTGGCACTACCGCTACTGCTCCTGCATCTGATACTACTAACTGGGCTGCACAAACTGCTCCTGCTGCTAATGCTCAAACTGCTAATGCTTTGGCTTTGCGTGATAGTTCGGGCAATTTACTTATTGGCTCTGGTGCAAGCATTGCCCTTAGTTCTTCAACATCACCTAGTTTTGGTGGTGGTTTATCTTCTAGTGGAGACATTACTGTCAGTGATGGTAGTTTAACTACGGCAACTACAATAACTGGTTCTGGAAATGTAAATGCTTCCCAATCAATTCTTGCAACAAATGGAAATGTTAGTGCTGGAGATGATGGTGCTACAGCATTTCCGACAACTACTGGCGCAGGAAATATTCGTTCTGTAAATCAGATCATTACAAACAGCACTGCTTCAGATTCTATTAAAACTTCTGGTGGTGTTACTGCTGCTAGTGCAACATTGACTACTGGTTTTAGCACTGCTGGTGTTGTTCACAACAATACTTCTGGAGTTCTTAGTTCGTCACTAATTACCAATGCTGACGTTGCAGCAAATGCAGCAATTGATATTAGTAAAATTTCTGGAGCACCAAGTTCTCCTTTGTATTACCAATTGCAAACATCAACAAGTGCAGTGTCACCTGGCACAGCGATCTTTTCACCTTTTGGTCTTGGAACAGGTAGCACAAGCGGTGTCACTCTGACTGCCAGTACAACTTATGCTGTTGACTGGCAGATTGTTATGGTTGGAACAAGTTCTGCAACAGCTCATATATTGCAAGGAGTATTTTCTCCAGCAAGTTCTGCGACTGTTACTGCTGTTGCTGGTTCAGTTTTAATAAGTCATAATACTACAGGTTTAAGTGCTCCAACAATTATGACAAGTACTTACGCTTATGGATTCAAACAAACAGCAAATAATTTTGCTCTTGATATTTCAAGGTCCGCATCGGGAGCAACTATCTATCGAACAATTTCATTCAAAGGTTATGTCAGCATTGGTACTGGTGGAAAAATTATTCCAGCACTTCAATACACAAGTGCTGGTGAAACTAATGTTCAAGTTCTTGCTGGTTCTTATTTAAGTTTGACACCAATGGCTTCCAACTTGCCATCGAATGGAGCGTGGTCATAATGGCTTGTCGTACAGGTTGTCCTACACAGGACTGTGAATCGTATGCAGATTGCTGCAAAGGTGTAGCAATTAATAAGAGTAGTTTGAGAGTTAATTAATGTCTGAGCATTCCCATATAGCCAAGGTTCTTGAATGGAAACTTGACGAGAAAACTAACCATGTTCCAGGTTTGTACGGTTGTACTGGTTGCGATGCAACCTTTACTGAACCTCCTAAGAATCAGTTCTCTAAAGAACATACCCACACAGAATATGTTGATGGATGTTTCACTTGTAAGATTGAAACTCTTGAACTGTCCACTGGTGATGCCAGTGGTGGTATGGTGGCTAGTGGCTGGTCTAAGAAGCGTTGGGATAATGAAATGAATCTTTACGCTAAGGCTCGCTCTCAGGGTATCCAGCCTGATGGTACGAGTACTAAGAAAATCCAGAAAGCCCTAGACGCTAGTGATAAGGTCGGTGTGGCATATGGCACTTAATGAAAACAAAATGGAATATGGAGTGGGTAATGCCAGTATCTAAGAAGCGTCCAGCCGCCAAGAAGAAGGCTGTCGCTAAGAAAGGTCCTAGTCGTGCTATGGCACAGGGCTATGTTGAAAAGGGAACGGGCGAGAAGTATAAGTCTCGTTCTGCAATGATGAAGCATGAGAAGAGAGAGTCTCCTCCTATGCGTAAGAAAGAATATGGAACTTCCATGCGAAAGGGTTCACGTTAATGGCTACCAAGAATCAGATTGCACAGGCTGCTTTTGCTAAAGCAAAGAAGTCTGGTGTAAAAAGTAAACCTATTACTGGTCCTCGTGGATACACGAATTCTCAGGTTGTATCTAAGGCTGTACGTAACCGTAAGTCTTCTTTAACTTCTGCTAACACGAACAAGTCTGCACCTAAGGTTGGTCCTAAGCCTAAGGGCAGTGGTGGCTTTAATGTGGGTAACTTTGTTAAGAATGAACTTCTTGGTGTCGACGATTTCAGTAAGTTGCGTGGACAGTTAGCTAAGCGTCAGTTCCGTTCTGCTGCTAAGTCTTTTGGTGCTGGTGCTTTGGAATTTGGTACTACTGCTGCTGCTGTTGTTGCTGCTGCACCAACTGGTGGTGGAACTCTTGTTGCTACTGTTGGCGCTAAGTCTGCTATGGTTGCTGGTCGTCAGGTTGTTAAGGCTGGTATCAAGTCTGGTGCTAAGAAAGTCGTTAGTGGTTCTGCAGTTAAGTCTGCAGTCAAGTCTACAGGTAAGGCTGTTGTTGGCGGTTCCTTTAAGCAGGGTGCTAGGAATGTTGCCAAGGTTGGTGTTGCTGTAGTTCGCCCTGGCAAGACCGCTGGAAAGGCTGTGAGGTCTTTTAGTACTGCTACTACTCGTCAGGCTATCAAGAATGCAGGTATCTCTGCTGAGCGTGTTGCTGCACGTAGTGCACAGCAAAATGTTGCTGCTAAGGCTGCTGCTACTGCTGCAGCAAAGGCTGCTCATGCTCCTACTGCTAAGAAGTTGGCTGCCGAAACTGCTAAGTATAAGGCTAAGCAGACTGCTGCTAAGAAGGCTGCTGCTACTGCATCTAAGAAAACTGGCAAGAAGGTTGCACCTAAGCCTGTAAAGGTTCCTGTGAGTTTGACTCGTGCTCAGGCTGCTGCCAGCAAGACTGGCTCCGCAGTTAAGTCTGCTCGTGGTTCTTCTCTTGGTGCTAAGTCCGCTTTGAATCGTGCTAATGCTGCTTCTGCTGCTAAGATTACTGCACGTAAGACTGCAGCCAAGAAGGCTGCTGCTCGTAAGACAATGGTTAAACGTGGTGCTCGTCGTGGTCAGTATGTTCACGTAACAGTTGCTGCTAATTCTCGTAAATCAGATAATAAGTAAAAGGAAAATACAATGCCAAAAATGCCAACAAGTAAGATTGATGGTCCAGGTACTAAGCGTGCACGTGGATATACTGAGGCTCAGTTGAAGAATGCTAAGGGTAGTAAGGCTGCTGCTAAGGCTCGTGCTATCGGTATTGCCACTAAGGCAATGAATGCCACTGAACCTAAGCCTAAGGGTCGTGGTTACACGCAGGCGCAGTTGAATGCTGCAGAACGTAAGAAGGCTGGTCTTCGTTACGGAAATTCACCTATTGCAATCGCCAAGAAGGCTATTGAAAACAAGGGTGGTAAGTCGTCATCAGTTACAGGTAGGCAGCAAAATCCAGCCAATGCTAATGCTATCGCTAAGGCTGCAATCAAGAAGCGCAACATGAAGAACATTGCTCGTGCTGCTGTAGTTAAGGCTGGTGCAACTAAGCGTGCTCAGTATGTAGTTCCAAAGGGCTATGAGGCTATTGCTAAGGCTGCTATCGATAGGGCTCGCAAGAAGAAGGCTACACAGAATAACCCTAATTCTGGTCGAAGCGGGTCTAGTTACTAATGGTTGACCCTCGTCTTAAACGTGCTGGTGTATCAGGCTACAACAAGCCTAAGCGTACACCTAACCATCCTAAGAAGTCGCATGTTGTTGTGGCTAAGGTTGGTACACAAGTGAAGACGATTCGTTTCGGTCAACAGGGTGTGTCTGGCTCCCCCAAGAAACAGGGGGAGTCAGCATCCTATGCTGCTCGTAGGCGTTCGTTTAAGGCACGTCACGCATCTAATATTTCTAAGGGTAAAATGTCGGCAGCCTATTGGGCAGACAAGGTGAAATGGTAATGGCTACTGGTCTACAACTAAATTTGAATCGTGTTATTGGTCGTACTGACCCTTCTACTTTTCTTGATGCACAGGGTGCTGCTAATGTGTGGCTGAATACTA
>Ga0304730_1001591_pt1 | contig 16899 bp, 14 predicted proteins | sample M_130628_MF_Meta_FD_190474 | JGI IMG/M metagenome (GOLD analysis project Ga0304730, IMG submission 190474) | Freshwater microbial communities from Lake Montjoie, Canada to study carbon cycling - M_130628_MF_MetaG (v2) (version 2) | ecosystem: Environmental > Aquatic > Freshwater > Lake | place...
TGAAGACAATATTGAAGACAATATTGAAGACAATATTGAAGACAATATTGAAGACAATATTGAAGACAATATTGAAGACAATATTGAAGACAATATTGACGACAATATTGAAGATAATTCTCCAAACGATTCATTAGAAATATTAAGGAATGATTTAAAAAATATACCCACAAAAATATCATATGAGGGATATATAGATGTAAACTATATGAATAATTTATATAAATCGTTTAAGATATTTAATTCTTATGATACATTAGAAATACTAAGAAGTGATTTACGAAATATACCAAAAAAAATATTATATGATGTGTATATAGATAGAGCTTATATGGATAATTTATATAAATCATTCGAATTATTTAATAAAATAAAAGATTAGAGAGTTTAATTTTTTGGTTTACGATTAATAGATGTGATCATACTATAAGTAATTTGATCTTCATATGTAAATTTTCCAATATTTGCACCACCATAAAATGAATCAACCCAACTTTCGATAAAATTATTGTAACAATTCAGATATTGAGCAAATAAATTTTTTTGCAATAATGAAATATAATTAGATGTCATCATAAATAATAATATACTTGTCCAATCTGTTTTTAAAACATTATTAACATATCTACAATTATATTTATCTCTGAATTCTAAATAATGTTTCTTGTAAAAAGATTGTTTTGCGTTTGTTGACGGATCTTTACTTTTCAACAGATCTACATATTTATGTACGTTTTTAATATGAGACGGAACTAAATCATTAATACTTGTTTTATCATCTTTGCCAAATTCTAATTCTAACATTTTCATTAGTTGTTCAACAATCAGATCATTTTCTGAAACACTTTTCCCCAAAAGTGAATTTATGTCGACATCTTTATTCAATATTATATTGTTTTCAAGTTTTTCATCTGAGAATCGGGAATTAGCGTTTCCTGATTCAAAGATTGGGGATCTCTCTTTTTTGGAGAGAGATTCCTCATCTGAGAATCGGGAATTAGCGTTTCCTGATTCAAAGATTGTGGATCTCTCTTTTTTGGAGAGAGATTCCTCATCTGAGTCAACATTGTTAGAACTTTCAATTGGAATAGGAGGTTGTAGATGTTGATAGTTAGATTCATTAGCACTATTATATTCAATTAATAGAATGATTTCACTAACTTTAATAAGATAATTAGTTGTTCTGTTTCTATTACGAGTGATTTCGTGCCATCGTTTGAACCTCTCAATATTACTATATTTATGTGTATTATATAATTCGAGTATAAATTCTGGTCCTAAATGTTTATTAATAGTGGTCCCTAATTTTGTTTCATTATTTACTTTTATAGAACGTAATACTGTATTAAAATTTCTTTTTTTTAAATTTTCAATATATAATATGTCATCAAATAATCGACAATACATAAGTCTAAGATTTTTTACAGCGATATATAACACATCTTTGTATCTGCTTTCGATAAATGTATTTGCTAAAAATTCATCTAACTCTAAAAATGTCATTCTCTGTTTGTCCTTGTTCATACCTAATTTCATTTTAATTTTGTCAATTTCATTATTATCGTCTTCATATGATGGAATGTCAACAGCTTTTTTATTAATACTATGTTTATAAAATGGTGAGTCTTCATATATATAATTTAGGACTGAACCTAATTTAATATTATTTTTCCACGACACATTATCATTACTCAGTCCATTTTTAAATATTGTATATGGCATTGATTCAAGTAACCATATTATACATCTTTCGACTAATATTTTTTCGACATCTGATAACGGCAAATATGATGGATTTTTAAAAAACAATTCTGACATATGATACAAATAATATTCTATTAAACTTTCTTTTAATTCTAAATCGTCCAGTTTTAATAAATATGATACTATTATGCTCTTTCGAATTTCTTTCCACTGTTCTTCTATATATCTATCACCATTTAAAATATGATCACTTATATTTAAATATAATACAACACTACTATAAAAAGACTCATTATCATCTGGATCTATTTTTTCATCATCTTCATTATTTAATAATAATATTTTTAAATTGAGATCATTAAAATAGAATATTCGTGGGTGCATCATGTTAATAATATCGAATCTGTCTGCATATCCTGCAGCTATATCAAGTTTACTAATATATTTGTCAGTTTTTATTAACTCGATAATTTTCCCAAAAATTGCAGTTTTATTCGCATCAAAACCTATCTTAATCTGACCTTTGTTTAGTGGACGATCAGGCATTTTTGATACCCTCTTGTCTATCTTGTTGAACATTAAAAATTCTGATTCACCTTTATTATCTGTTCCATTATTTTCACTAATCATATTTATATATTATCACTATGTTGTTTAGTTATAATAATAAATAAAAAAATCAATTTTTTTTATATGATTTATAAGATGCAACTGTCAATGTATTCAATAATATATGACAGATTATGTTTTTTTAACATTTGAAGAATTAAAACAATAATATCATTAATATTTGAGCTTAATAATATTTTTTTACAATAGCGACGTATTAATGTATCTTTTGATTGCAAATACATATCATCTTCAAGTGGTATATATGAAATTAATCGTTTGTTTAAACAATATGTTTTATGGTTTAATTTAATATCAATATACAATCTCATTAATATTTCTAATACAGTCCTCAAAGCGTCCTTTATTAAATTATGAATGTTATATTTATTTAAAACTCCCGATTTAAGTAAACTCTTACCTATGGAAAGAGAATTCGAAAAAAGTTCACCCTCTTCAAACAAAGAATCGTATTCAAAACCAAAATATTTATTAATTAATCTGTTATATTCATTAATATCATATCTATTAGAGACCTTAATGTTGTTGATAATATTTGAAAAATCAAAAATCATAATATCGTCAACATCATATAGGTCAATATTTTTGTTTATAATTTTTTTTAATTTTTCAATATGTTCGAAGTTAAATACATAATCTAACATTTTTTTATCATTAGTATATAGTTCCATCATCCTATCCCTATAGTTTACAAACATATCATTTTTATTATCCTCTAATATATACTCTTTTTTTGTCATATTTGTAATATGAACAATCTTTTTTTGCTCTATTTTGTATATCTTTGTTATTATAAAATCTTCCGATAACTCTTCCACTTTTATATTTTTAAAATCAGTATCATTAATATAATTAATATTAGCGTCTTTAATAAGATTGTATTTATTCAGAGAAATAATTTCATTATTAGTTTTAGAGAAAAGTTCTAAGAATCCATAATTTTGTTTAATAAGATTATCAAAATCAGACTCAGATAATGGTTTCTTACAACTATATTTATTCATCTTAAATATATCATATTTTAAATCTAATTGATAATTCAAAAAACCATATATTCCATCATCCCAATCTTCACTACTAATAATATCTTTAACATCTTCAATATCAACCATAATAAGTTTATTAAATGAAGGTTTGTTTAATAATTCAGAGAATTGCTCTGTTCTTGACAATAATAATTTTTCAATTTGATGTTTTAGCGTGATTGTTCCAATAATAGGACTTTCTATTTCCATTATATTATCCATATAATAAATTACTAATATTTATTATATCGTATTCTTTAAATTTTATTTTGTTATTATTATGTTTTTTAATATGTTTTTCAGACCATTTTCATCAATACAAGTTATACCAATACAAAAAGTACGAACATTCGTTAAATTATTAGCAACAGACACCAAAAACATAGACATTTATATACAATTTTATCTATATCACTGGTTATTATCCATATATATTTTTTAGTATTGTCATTACTATATTTTCTGATTTTGCTTTTTCTGGTTTTGCTTTTTCTGGTTTTGCTTTTTCTGGTTTTGCTTTTTCTGGTTTTGCGTTTTCTTGTTCTGTTTTGAGAGATACAGATGTTAATGGTAAAGTTATTTGTGAATGTTTTTCTTTAACAATCGATTGTGTTTCAATAGAAGTGATTGGTAGATTGGCAGATTGAGAACCATTTGATATATCATTATGTGCTATAAAAGAATATTGTTGTTCATTTTTGACAGATGGTTGGATAGATGGTTGGATAGATGGTTGGATAGATGGTTGGACAGATGGTTGGACAGATGGTTTGACAGTAATATTTTTAGTTTCAATATTAGTTATTGGGATTTCATTATTGGCTTCATTTAAAATTTTAGGAGGTGTTTCAACAATATTATATTTAACACGGGGTGGATTGAGTAGATTATACAATGATTTTTCATTAATACAAGTGCTGCCGACACATAAATTGTTAGAGACATTAAGGTTGTCCTTGATGTTGACTGTTCGTAAATTATCTTTATTGCGATTACCAAAAATGTTTAATGTTTTATTATTATCATTATTATATATTGTAGAAAAAGTATTCTCATCAAGATTATCACTGTTTTTATCAAAAGACAACAGACTGGTTGACATATTTTTATTTAAAAATTCTGTTGCAACAAGATTGTCGCCATATATGTTTTTACTGTAAATAGTTTTACCAGCTAATATTTCGTTTGCTACAACATTCTCACCTACAATATTTTGTGGAGTCGCAATATTACCCAAAACGGTTGAATTATTGTAAGTTATTACGTCTCCCATAAATAAAGCATTTTTATCAACTAATAAACCACCAGAAATTGTTGCATTTTTTTTAGCAAAAAAATTATCAGATATATTGGCAATACCAGAGATGTTAACATTGTCATAAATATTAATATTTCTGTTTCCTTTAGAATATTCATAACCATAAATATCTAAAGACTTATCTGAATTATTAATAAATTGTGGTCCTTTCCAATTAGCATTAAACCCTACATTATTTGGATTATTAAATTCATTTTTTATAATTGGTTCATTCGGATTGACACCAATAACAGTTCTATTTTTATGAGGAGTTATTGTTCTGTTAAATCTAATTTCACTAACAATAGCATCATCATATACAGGCGACTGACTATCAACAGAAGCATACGACCCATTAATATCATAAAAAGGATTACTCATATTATGTTATAATATTATAACATAAAATAAAAAATAAAAAATATAAAAAATATATAATAAATAATTATGATATTTTCATAATAAATGCTAAGGAGTAATATGGAGGCATAATATCAAATGGAATACCACTTCCTGTGTTATCAGTTGTTCCTGTTAGTGTTCCCGAATCTGTCAAATAAGAACCACTACATTTTCCTCCTTTCCAACAATTATTGTCATTTCCTATCCGCAATGTTGGACCTGATAAAGAAAATGTATGAGAATGTGCTGGTATATTTGCAACTTGTAAAGCCACCGATGTTGTGCCTCCTGTTTTATTCATAGATAAATCATCAATCGCTCCTTTAATGAATTGATTTTTTAAATTGGGAGTTCCATTTTTACCATCACAAATAGCCCATCCTTTTGGTATATTATTCACTGAACCAGACCACATCACAATTATCCCATTTGGAATTAATATATTGTTTGTTGCATTTAATCTTCCAGTTATATTTACATCTCCCTTTACATTTAATGATTGTTCCATTGTTGTATCACCATTAACATTTAATTTTTTCATTATGACGTCTCCAGGAGTAGTAATATTACCCAAAATATTAGTATCACCTCTAATATAATTCAAACGATCTATTTCAGATGGGAACAATGTATTTTCAAGATTTGGATTATAAACAGAATTACCACCTGGAATAACGATTGGTTTCGTAGATGTGAAACCTCGTAAACTACTATAGCCATTAACTTCAAGTTCAGACATAGCAGCTTTACTTGCGACATTAAGAGACATACCAGTAATATTACCGAATGATTTCATATTTTTGTTTACAGTTGCATTACCAAATATAACTGTATCACCGTCCACATTTGTATCCCCACTTATGAAATTATATCCGTCTTTATTTGGAAATTGTGTTAGCTGAATATTTACTGGTACTTCAGATATTATAGACCTATTACTACTATTATTTGCTCCAGCAAATGAAACACCTCCATCCATCTTTATACTTCCACTCGTTTTGTTGTCTCCTATAACATTCAAACTACCATATATTATGGTATCCCCTCTTATATTATTAATACCATTATCATCTGGCATCTGTGTATTCAAATTGTTTGGATTATATTGAGACTTCCCTCCTAAAAATCTTAAACTACTATCAATGTTGATTGGCAATTTATTATTAATAGTTAGACCATTATTAGAAGTAAACACATTATTGTTCCATTTAAAACCCTTACCTTCTGAATCTATTATTGATACATTATTAGTATTTTTTAGAATAGTTTCGGCTTTATTCATATGTAAATTACCAATCTCAATATCATCGTTTTCAGATATAACTTTTAATGGACCATTCGCACGTATCCATGCATTATCTTTTGAATAACCTAATTTTAAATTACGTCTCTTATCACTACCAATTACAATATGACGCCCTTTATCTATTTCATTCGGTGGTGCTGTAATTTGAATATTATATATATATTTCGTTGATCTCGGATCTTTAATCATACTTATAAAATATATAATAAAAAAAATAATGATTAAATTATGATGTTTTTTTTAATCTACTCAATGCATTCGATAATGTATTCTGATCTATCACAAATGGACTATTATCTGATTTTGATTGGTTTATGACTTTATTCGATATTATATTTATACTATTTAATGTTATATTTGTGTCTTTGTTTTCTAATGGCAATAATGGAGCTGGCGGCGGACCCAATATTAATCCTGACGGTAATGGTGGTGCTGATGGAACACCCAATTTAAATAATGGAACCATCTGATTTGGTATCGTCTGGACATTCGATTCGTCTACCAGTATATCATTCTCATAATATTGAGGATAATATTTTAATTGCACTATATTAAAATTACACCCCCCTATATTCGTCTCATTATCATACCATAATTCTGTAAATTCTATTACATATTTATATAATCCATTTGTTTGGTCCAAACTATTTATATTTATTTTTTTCCCTATATGATTAAATGTAGTCGTATTCTTCAATATTTTTAATGTCAATATTGTTATATTATAACCATCGTCATCCAAAAATAAATCACCTTTGTGGTTCACCTCCGATAACACACTTTTAAAATTAACATCGCCAAATACTCTCTTTAATTCATTAAATGCCATAAATTCTAAATCATTCATCAAATTATAAAATTTTAAATTGTTTCCCACTAATGGATCTAATGTTATCTTTATTGATTGATATTTTAAATTAGACCACACCACATTCATCTCTATTTTTGGCGATATTAATACTACCTTTTTTAATTCATCATTCTCATTCGTTAATGTCTTTATCTTATAACGGGTTGATACTTGGACCGAATCTATTGATTTCGATTCTATTTTATGAGGCAAACTAAATATAATGTTTTTAAAATTATTATGATTAACTATGTACATTATATAATATACATTATCCATCTATTATATTATTTTTTATTATTATTTCTTAAACAATAATGTTGTTAAATAACCAGCAACCAATAATATTGTTCCTGATATTATACTTGCTACTACATATTCATCCTCTTTCCATAAAAAAAATTTTAATATATTTATTTATATATATATACAACACTATTATTACAAATATTATTATCCATTCTAATATATCATTATCCATCTTATTATTTATTTAGATAATATTTTTTATTTTTTAATAATATTATTAATCTTCATCATCATCCCTATCATCAAAACTATCTTCAATAATAGGAATATTATTTTCAATTGGCACATTCACAACTAACTGTTCATTTCCAATATGTTTTTGAAATTCCCATCTTTGATTATCTAACGGACACGTCTTCTTATTCTTCAACCATGTTGTTATACAATGATAATGATAACCATGATTACAAGTCCCTACTGCACTTTTGCATTCAATATTTGCTTTAGATTCATCATTCGAACATTCTAAACATTTATCTGTTATTTGATTTCTACAGATTGGACACATGTCATTGTGAATATTTAATGATAATGATGCTACCAGTGATATTTTTTCAATTGTAAACCTTGCCATAATATATATATATATATATATATCTTATTGTATATCATCTTAGCAAAAAATATATCAATTTTTTTAGCTCATACTAAATATATATATGTATATATATATATAAAAATTGATATTATAATTGTTAAATTTAAAGAATTATACTATATATGATAAAATGGACACAGATATTACCAATAGTATATTAAAATACAAAACGAATGATTTGAATCGTTGTATAGAAACAGCGTCGATATGGGTTGAAAAATATAGACCGACAAATATTGATAAAATAATAAAACAAGATGAAATAAAACAATTTTTACATGGAGCGATTCGTGATAAGAACATTCCTCATTTATTATTATATGGTCCACCCGGAACAGGTAAAACGACGGTTGCGTCGGTATTAATAAAAAATTTGTATACATATAAACAGAGTGATTATCCGGACTGGTCAAAATTTAAATTAATGGAGGAGAATAAAAAAATACGTAATGATCGTGTATTAGATTTAAATGCGTCAGATGAAAGAGGTATAAAAGTTGTTCGAGAAAAAATCAAAACATTTGCGAATTTGTCAATAATATGGCAGGACAATAATTCAAATATTCCGCCATTTAAAGTGATTATATTAGATGAAGCGGATGCAATGTCATCAGATTCTCAATTTGCATTACGTAGAATAATGGAAAAATATTCTCATACGACGAGATTTATATTAATATGTAATTATGTGACAAAAATTATTCCACCATTAGCATCAAGATGTTCGAAATTTAGATTTCTACCAATAGATATTGATAGTTCTAAAACTACTATAAAAAAACTGTTAGCATCAGAAGGATTATTTAATAATATTCCAGATGATTTGTTCAGTTATGTGTATCAATATACAACTGGTGATATGAGAAAAATTATAACATTATTTCAGCGTCTAAGTTATATAACTAATTTAGAGAATCTAACGATAGACACAGTTAGAGAAGCAATTGGTGAATTGCCAGATATTTTGATAAATGAAATAATACATACTTTAAAACAAAAAATAACAGCTCAAAATCAGATTAAAATTTATAATATTACAAAAAAAATTATAAATTCCGGATATAATTGTTTGTTTGTTGTAAATCATCTGTATCGTTATTTCATTAATGATAATAAAATAGATGATGTAATCAAAGGTAATATAATTAATAAATTATCAGAAATAGACAATAGATTAAATAATGGAAGTATTGAGATTATTCAGATGATGGATCTTTTAATTTACATTAATACAAACTATAATAAAATTCAATTTAACATCACAATCAATCCGTTTACTGTTGATATCAAACAATAATTAATATAGCATCATACTGTTCTCCTTTTTTTTTATTTCCTGCATATCATATATATTATCAACTACATAATGATTAAGATAACGATTATAAAATAATTCAGTCTCTAATAGACGTTCTAATTCTATTTTATTATTTAATGGTGTTATTAAATAATTATATATTTTGTCGAACCATGTATCAAAAAAAACATAATTTTTATCATAAATAAAGTCAAGCATGCTCTTGTTATAACCTTCAAATTGATTACAAATAATACCATAATTTTCCCCTAATTTGATTCTCGTCATAATACCACTTATTTCATTTTTAATATTGGTAAGAATATCACCAATAATATTATTATTTATTACATTCATATTATTATATTTATTATTAGATTATAAAAAAAAATTAAAATTATAATATACTTGCTATAATATCTTCATATATATTTCTACTCAAATGTGATAATTGGAGTTATCTACAAATAGTCTAAAACCTACTATTTCTTATACAATATATTAATTCTTTAATGGTTTGTATATAGTTCCAATATTTTGGTCTACGTTTTAGATTGAAAAAAATAATATTTAATGTTATATGGATAATATTAAATATTGTAATAATTGTTTAGTGGATGCAAAAATAAAATACAACTGTAGTTTACCAAATTGTGAATATAATATATGTGCAACATGTTATAATACATCATATTCTTTATGTATGTTAACAAATAAATGGTATTGTAATGTTCATATACATAATCATAATATGAAAAAATATATTAATCAAAATTTATATTCATATTGGACTTAATTATAATTTGCATTTTTCTAATGCATTTTTTAGTATGTTCATTACATCTTGTGAACATATATCATCCTTAATACATTTATTGTATTCTAATAAAATACTATCATTACAATCACCTCTTACATTTTTAGTGTCTGAACTAAAAATATTATTAATAGTATTATGAGCAATAGATGAACCAACGCCGAAGCCAAATCCAGATTTAATACTATCAATCATAGATGGTCCATTTGAAGGTGGCGAATATGTTTTTGGAATGATCATCTGTTTTTTTGTTAGTTGTTTATTATTGTTTCGTTTCATATATAATATAATATAATATAATATATAGTTATTTATAAATTATTTTATATAAAAAAATTTAATTATCTTATTTGAGCTTTGTAAATGTTTAGTTAAGAAATTTTGAAAAATATTCATCTAATGACTTTATACAATGAGACACAAACACTAATTTTGCATCACATTTTTCAAGTGTTGGCACAATCTTTGTGTCAAAATTAATATTTTTATATTGGTTCACAAAATTATTAAACTGGACCAATATTTCCTTTTGACTAATAATTTGTTTTGTGCTTTTATTTCCTTGTTCTAATAATCCATTATTTGTCGTTTTTACAAGAAAATCTGAAATTACATCTTTTGATTGCACATTAATTTTATCTGATTTTAACAATGAAACATCCTCTATAAGTTTACTTTCTTTATCCTCTAAAATTGTAGAAGATACGATCGTTTCACTCCTTTTACCAAAAAGCAGGTCCATTCCAGGTACATTTGTTTTTTTTGGAGCATGTAATATCTGATGATGTAAAATTTCCGATTTTGTCCCCTTTGCTATATTTTTTGAATTTGATAATTTTAGATCTATTTTTTGGTTTGTTTGTGTTTCAACTTTTGTTTCACCTTTTGGAACAGGTTTAGTGTCAACGTTTGTTTCAACTTTTGGAACAGGTTTAGTGTCAACTTTTGTTTCAACTTTTGGAACAGGTTTTGTTTCAACTTTTGTTTCACCTTTTGGAACAGGTTTAGTGTCAACGTTTGTTTCACCTTTTGGAACAGGTTTTGTTTCAACGTTTGTTTCAACTTTTGGAACAGGTTTAGTGTCAACGTTTGTTTCAACTTTTGGAACAGGTTTAGTGTCAACTTTTGTTCCTATATTTGTTCCTACTTTTGGTCCAATTTTTTGGACTATTTTTGTTCCTAATTGTTGATTTTGTTCTTGTTCTTCTTCAGATTCTTGTTCGAATTCTGTATCTGTTTTAGATCTATATTTATTATACGCATCAGATATAAATCTATTAGAAAGTTTATTAACAGTATGCCAAATATGATGGTCATCAGGGAAAGGATCAATTTTAGATTTATTAATTTGGATATTAAAAACATCATCTAATGTGTAATCTTCATCGGATGAAGAGTGTGTAATAACAGATTTGAATGAGACGAAATGTCTTGATTTATCGTGAAACTGATATCTTGCTTTATCGCCACTTGTTGCTTTATTGGTTGGGAACCGTGTAATAATTTTACCATTGCGTTCTAAATATGTTCCATTAAGAAACGCATCAAACTTGATAACACCATCCATGCCTTCAGTTAAAATATTTAAATTAATAGATCTCAAAATTGATTCTTGTAGTTCAGTCCAATTGTTTGAATATGCACTATACATAGATACATTACCTAAAAATCTAAAATTTGAAGATATAGATGTTCTTAGTTCTCGAATAAATTTAGATTTTTTCTTAGAATCGATAGCAAAATATCCATATTTATCTTTATCAGAAAAGTATGTGCGGACTGCTTTATTAGCTGGATCAAAATATATATCAAATACAGTGTGATTTTTTAAATATTGATATTTGGCATCTATTACATTATTAAAAAGTATTGGATCAATTACTTTAATTGCATATTTAACAGTACCACTGTTTTTTATTATATTTATTGACATTTTGTTTCCAGATTGAATATATTTTGAATAAGTAAGACCTAATAAATATATTAAACTTGATGTCGCATCTTGAGTTTCAATAATTGTAATTAATTCATTAAGAATAATAGGGTCGCATCGAATAATAGTGATTGTTCCGTGTGATGAAGGATCAATCGCATATTCGTTCCATACTTTTACACTTTTGAATTCAATTCCTGTTGCTTTAATGTCATATTTATTACAACGTATTACTTCATCAAAATTAATATTTAATTCAGAAATATTTTCATCTGATAATAATGGATCATCTTTTGATTTCGATAATGTTTGTACATTACCTTTATTTTGAGTAAAATGAACTAATGCATGTTTACGTCCAATACCAAAACGCCCATGTTTGTCATTTGATGCAGCACTACGAGAATGTAGACGATGCGCTTTATTAAGCATATTTTTATTCATACCGATACCATTGTCTTGAATGATTAATAGACTTAGATTTGTATTAATAGTAATCCCTATTGTAGTTGCTTTAGCACCATATGAATCATCTATTAATTCGGATAAACAATGATTCGTTGTAAATCCTTGTTGTAACATATTTTTGAATAAGCCTGCAATATCAATTGAACCATTATCTTGGTTAATTGAAATATCATATGTAGACTGTTCTAACGCCATTATATATAAATATATTATATGATACATTTATATACAAATAAATAAAATATCAATTTTTTAATATGGACAGCAGAGATATTAAAAAATAATAAGGTTCTACCGGATTTAAAATTTTCACACTTAAGCGTGAAAACAGAGCCAGTCGTATCTGAGTCATTTACACTCTTGATTATAAGACAGATCAGTTTTATTTTTTTTATTATAATAATATTCCTAAATTTGAATAATTATATCCAGATATTTCTTTTTTTATCTTTGACACTTTTGTCTGCATAAATTAAAAAATCTTATGGTTCTTTTGGATCTGGAAATTCTATTTTTTTCTCTGAAAAATCAATTAATTTATTATAATCCATTATCAATTATTATATTATCAATAACATCTTTGTCCATATATAATAATTGTTTCATATTTTTTTTCCATAATTTAGATTATTATGTTAATTTCTTGTTTGTCATTATGTGATTTTTTGTGATGTTATTTTAATATAAAGAAAAATAATATATCCGTATATTATAAGAGTTATGCCTAAAGTTATTACACAACAACATCTTCAAAAAAGGTTAGAAATTGTCCAAAAAATATTCGATATTCTAAAAATTAATGACGCCAATAATAAATTCTATCTTCGAGAACTAGACAATAGTGTTGAAATGCAAACCCAAATATTGGCTCTCGAAAATGATATTAAAGAATGCTTTTTATGCGGAGAATGGACCTGTTTTAAAAGAAAAGATGCAACTAAACGACTGGCTCTGTCTATGCTTAAATATATTTTCAAAAATATGAATTATGAAATGTTAGCAACTAAAAAGAGTCTGAAAAATGAAGAAGGAACAATTATAGGTCAAGATACCATATACGTTATTATTAAGAAAAATATTGAATAATTAAGTTCATTATGCCGAAATAAAATATTATAGTATTATATATTAATACCATAATATGGACGGAAAATTATACAAAGAATGGAAGAAATTTGATTACCATGGAATTAATGTAAGAGCATATACTAATGAAAATAATGAAATCAAAAAGATGGTTGTTGCACCAATTGAAATGTTATACAGTGGAAAATCAAAATATTATGAAGGTATCTATTACAAAAAGGAAAAAACTATTATTGAACCAAATGGTATTGCTATCGATACATCAAAAATTTCAACAATTGATGTAGATCAACCAGATAAATGTACTATACTTGACAAATTAATTAGAGACTGTAAATTTTATGTTAAGACTAAAAAAGGTTACCATTTTTATTTTCTAAACAATGAAAAAATTATTAAGAGAGATGCTTGTTGTGGTATTGCCGATATCAATTTAAAAAATTTATGGTTTGTTCCATCTTATAGACATATAGATACCAATGAAGAATTTAAATATGAATTGGTACGTCATGAAAAACTAGTTGAAGTTCCTGAATATGCCGTCGACTGGTGCAATGCATTAATATCTAATACTGAATTTAATAAGACACTACGACCTTCTAACAAAACAAAAATAAAAAAAATAGTGCTGCAAGAAAATATAATTATAAAACCAGATATAATTATTGAAAAATGTAATATAACAATATTAGAAGTTATATATATGATCCTCTTTAAACATAAATATTTTGAAACATATAGTTCTTGGAATGAAGTAGCATATATGTCAAGACATATTAATAATTCTGAGGATGCATGTAAATTATTTCATAAATATTCAACAATGGTTCCAAAATATAAGACAGTTACTGAAAAGGAAATAAGAAGATCATTTTTTGGTAATAATAAATATAATTTAGATTTTGATGAAAACTTAGTATTGCTAAAATGTCGCAAATTAGATGTTGAATTATATAATATACATCTTAAACATCTTCTGAAATCAAAATATGATTCACAATTTATAAAAATTAATAGCAAATATATGTATGATGATAATGGTTCTAATGATTATATTTTTAATGAATGGATGTCTTCTTATAAAGGTCTAATAATTAAGTCAGCATATGGAACTGGTAAAACAACTGCATTTAAAAAAATATTGGAGATTTATAAACCACAAAAAGTGCTATTTATAACATATCGAAAATCATTAGCACATGCAACAATTGTCGAATTACGAGAAAAATTTAATTTTGTATCGTATCTTGACGAAAATATTGACATATGTAATTCAAATAGATTAGTAATCCAACTTGATAGTTTACATAAACTAAATAGCGAAATAAATTTATTGACTCAAGATGATGTAACTCCATATTATGATTTAATTATATTGGATGAAGGCGAAGGTCTGTTAAACCATATATCATATGATAAAATAGACCAATTTGAAATCCATAGTATATTAACATCTGTAATAATTAAATCAAAAAAAGTATTGATGTTAGATGGTGATCTTAATGATAGGTCATTAGATTTTATATGTGACTTAATTTCTGATTATAAAATATATATTAATGAATACAAAACACTCCAAAAAAAATTTACATTTACAGACGATGTTAATTATTTTAATACTGAAATTAATACAGACCTAACAAATGGTAAAAATATAGTGATTGTTTCAATGTCATCAAGTGATATATCAAATTACAATACAAAATACAGTCCAAAATTTAATGTTATCGTTCATCATTCTGTTTCTAAAAATAGCCATATACTGGAAAATGTAGATGAAGAATGGATTAAAGCTAATTTATTGATGTATAGTCCTGGTGTAGAGGCTGGTGTTAATTTTACAGTGTCCAAACATTTTTATAAATGTTATGTTATCATCTGTAAAAATTCTACAAGTTATAGAGCATTGCATCAAATGATTAATCGTGTTAGAGACTATCAATCAACTGATATTTTATGCTACTATGACAAAAGTATGTATAGTGAAAAATATCAAAGTATATACACATATAATGAATTATTATTTACAAAATATAGAACATATGATATGAGTAATTTATTGAATATTATGATTCATAATGATGTTGAGAAATATAATTCTAGACATTATTTCATACAGTGTTTTATTGACATGCTCGAATATAAAGGTCATACATATGATTTTTTAGTATCTGAAACAAATGAAATCGTACATATTGAAAAATTAAGTAAACAACAAAAAATAGAGATGATTGTTAATGCAAAAAATATTACATCATCTGAATATACCGATTTATCAAATTTAAATGCTATAAAAAGAGACCTAACAAATGATGAAATTTTATCAAAAACAAAATATAAATATGCAAAAGATTTTAAATTAAATGGTCCAGAAGAAATAACTACTGATTTCTTAAATAAAGTCTATAATAAGACACAAAATTTATATAACAATATAATGCTCCACAATATACCTGCTAAATTAAATAACAACATCCTCCAAAATATCAAAATAGACCAATATAATAAAATAAAAAGTATTATAAATACTCTTGGATTTGATGTAAATAATAAAAGTATTATAATTAGTAAAGAGCAATATATTGAAAACAACGCAAAAGTATTACAAATAATTAATTCCAAAGAATATAAGACATTATTTGGATGTAGTAAAACACCCAAAGAAAAATTCTTAATAAATTATGATTTATTGAATAGATATGGTCTTATTATAGAATCAATAAATAAACAGACTTATACAGACGGAGAGCGTCAACGGATTTATACATATCAATTACAAAATGAAAAATATGTTGATGATTATTATAAAAGATGTAAATTAAATAATAATAATGATTATAATTTTATAGATGATTGATTTATTATATATTTTAATATATATATGTTTTACCACACACTATTTAATTTATTTATGTTTTTTTATAGTTATATATAACCAAAAAAACAGATTTATATATATAGTATTGATATCGGTTTTTTTGGTTGTCATCCCTTAAAAAACTAATATTAAAAATTATATAAATATAATCTGTTTTTACCACACAATATATTTTTTATTAAATTTATTTTATAGTTATATATATAACCAAAAAAACAGATTTATATATATAGTATTGATATCGGTTTTTTTGGTTGTCATAATATTATATCCGTGTTTATCCTTTCATAAAAATAATA
>Ga0304730_1001592_pt1 | contig 16896 bp, 25 predicted proteins | sample M_130628_MF_Meta_FD_190474 | JGI IMG/M metagenome (GOLD analysis project Ga0304730, IMG submission 190474) | Freshwater microbial communities from Lake Montjoie, Canada to study carbon cycling - M_130628_MF_MetaG (v2) (version 2) | ecosystem: Environmental > Aquatic > Freshwater > Lake | place...
GTTTAATGCAAACAATTTGCAGGTTGCTGTCGAGTTGGTGAAGTTGCCGGGGATCGGGTTGTTCGACGTGTCGGTGGGCGGTCCTGGTTTGTTCGGTGGTGGGCCGTGGTGGAAGGTAGCTTTCCAGAACGGGCTGGCCGGTGTGAACGTGAACCGGATCACCGGGGATGCTTCTGGTTTGTCTGGTGGTGCCGGGATTTCGGTTAGCACAAAGGTTTTGACTAAAGGTGGCCGGAAGTGGACTGTCACGTTCGGCGGAAATCTGACGGGCTACAACGTGCAGCAGATGACCGCTGACCCGTCCAGGTTGACTGGTGGTGTTAAGCCTGCGGTGCAAGTTTTGACGTTGAATCAGGGTTCGCAGCCTTACACGTTGACGTTCCAAGGGAATTTGTCGGGGGTCGATGTTCCTAAGCTTGAGCCGGATTATTCAGGTTTGACAGGCGGTAGGCAACCTACTGTTACTGCGACTGTTCGTTTGGAGGGGGCTACGGCTCCTGCCGAGAATTGTGCGGTGGACACCGATCCGCGTGTGGAGCAGGTTGTTTCGGAGTCCGGTTCGCAGTTGTGGGGCCGGATGAACGGGGTGCGGTTTAAGCATCCTGTGCCGCCGTATACGGGTGCGAGGAAGTTTGAGGTCACGGTGTCTGGTTGTAAGCCTGGGCAGATGGTGACGTTGCGTTTGCCTCGTCCGTGGTCGCGCCCTTGGGGTTTGGAGTGAGGGTGGTGTTGAGGCTGCTGGGGGTACCGGTGGCTTCGATCACTGTCGAGGACTTCCGGGTTGAGTATGAGGAAGATGACGGCAGCAGCTTTATCGGGGGTGGTTCTGCCCACGATTTTGAGCGTGACGTGAATCCTGTGGCACCGGAGGATCGCTATAACTGGGAGTGGGATGACAAGCGCAGGTTTGGTTTCGGAGCGCACTGACATTTATGGTGGCTTGTCCACGCTGGCTGATCATGATGTGTTGTGGGGTAAGGTCCAAGACCGTAGGGCTTCGATGGAGCGGCTGCGGTTGGAGAAGCCGGTCATCGAGTTGTACGACGGGGACTATCAGCTTCGCGGTCAGGTGGCCGGGGAGCGTGCCGGCGATTTCGAGGAAATCGAGAACGAGACTGGCACAGCCAAACTTGAACTGCCGCTTGAACACTATCTGTCGAAGTGGGTGATGGACCACAAAGGGCGGCAGAAACGTAACATCCATGTGGTTTTCGAGAAGCAGGGTGTCCGCTGGTCCGGTCGCATGTCTGACTACGGTGTCATCAAGAAAGACACCGGGGATGTGTTTCTGGAAATACTGTTCCTCCATGATTTTGAGGAGATCAAACATGTGAGGGTGTGGGCGAACCCGTTCCTGCGCCCTGAGTTCCAGTTCCCTAAGCTGTGGATAATTTTTGGTCCGGCCCGGTTTTGTCTGTTGACAACACTTTTCGTGAACCTGTGTATCCGCCTCGAAGGGTCACTCTGGTCTTTGCCGGATGACCCTTTGGATATCAACGAGTGGATGGGGCCATCGTTTAACCCGTCGAACTGGCGGAACATCGTCAAACCGTATTCGCTGTTCACCGACAACACCCCTGTGTCCATTGTCTTTTCACGTTTCGGCACGTTTTACGATTGTGCTAAAAAGGTGTTGGAGGACACCGGTTTGACGTTGGTGTGCCGCAGGTATTTGCAGGATCGTGACCCGCACCCGTTCGAGAACCTGATCGGGACACAGCACCTGTTGGAAGACCTTTACACCAAGATTCCGCTGAGGCAAGGCTGCCTTGTGTGGGATGTGGAGGACAACAACGAGTGGGGTAGTGAAACAGCTTTCGGTGGTTCGCTGCTAGTCGGGTTCACCAGGGCTGCTATCCAATTGACCTCTGACGGTTACGAGGAAGGTGTAGAGGTTTTCACCGGGGATGCCACGTTCCCCGGCGAGTATTACACCCCTAAGTATTTTGGCACTTCACCGAAAGCACCTCATGTGGTGTTTGTTGAGGGCCAGTACACAGGTATCAAATCGTCGGAGTTCAGGTATTTTGAGGCTACCGACACTAGTTTTTTGACTGGTGGTTCGTCGGCACCGGGTGTCAATGAGGCCATCTCGGCTGCGGTGAATATCGGCGGCGATTTCTTGACCTCGTTCATCAACTCCGCTATCGGTGCCGCATCTATGTTCGGTGGGGCTATCGACTTGGCCCCGTTGGGCGGCATGATTGATGCTGTCGCCCAAATCCTTTACAAAGATGTGATCGCCGCGTTCATGCAGATACCTACGCTGCGGGCGTCAGGGCTGTCTTTACCTATTCCTGGTTTGGAAAACGTGAAGAGTGGTCTTGGAGATTTCCATTACTACGAAGGTTGGGCTGACGCGGAGAAAGCGTTCACTCTGGGTGCCGGTTTGGCGTTGAAGAAACGAATGTTTGAGACACAAGCCCATTCGACGCACACGTTGGAGGTATCGGATGCTGCCCCGTATCTGTTCGGGCGTAACGGTTTCGGGCATTGTTGGGTCGGATCGCGTGTCGGCACAACGGTGTTGGGGTACCCGGACCCGGATGTGATTTTCGTGGAGCGCATCAAGAAGGCTAAGTATTCGTGGGATGAGGATGGGCCTTCGGGTTGGGTGATCGGTCTTGGTTACCGCCAGCCGCAGGACGCTATGGGCAAGGTGTTTGCTGAGATTCAGAAACTTGGAAATATCGGAAGCATATTGGGGTTGTTGTGATTAGAGCGCAAGAGCAGACGAACTACAGCAATCCGCGTGAGCATTTCGTGTGGGCTTTACGTAACCTGCCTATGATCGCAGGTATCGGTGGGATCACCCACCCTATGTTTCTCACGCAGTGGTCGGAACATTTGTTCAATTGCGGGTTTTTTCACACCGACTATATCGCCGGCTTCGCTGACGAGAACGGCATGATCCATGTCAGCCAGTTACCGGGGCAGATCATCGCGTTCCAGGCTGCCGCTAGGGGTCCGAGGAACGCCTGGAATAACGCTGCCCGTTGGGACACCGAGGGTTCACCTGAACCGGCACCTGTGACGATCCCAGATATCAATGAGCTTTCCGCTAATGAGCGGGCAGCCATTTTGGGGCAGTTCATCGACGCAGGTCTTGTCGAACCTCCCGATAGTGGTCCCGCGTATCTACCTGCGGAGGTTGTGGAATGACGGCACCTGACGGCTCGTATGTGATCGGCGGCGCTAACTGGGGCCAGGACTCCAACGAAACGCTGTTGAATCAGCTTGTCGGCGGCTACCCGACACCGGACAACCCGTTTTTTCAGATCGAGCAGCATCTGCTGCGTATGCCGATTGAGGCGTTGAGGGTTTTTCAGCCGTTCATCCCCGGCGCTAGGGCCGCTGATTTCAACAACCAGCAGTCCGCTGCCGAAACGGTGATAGGCACTTTCTTTCAGAACGGCGGCAAAGGTGGCTTGTTTCAGGATCTTACCGACAAGATCCAAGAGGTAATCGACAACCTTTTTGATGGTTGGATCGGTAACGATATCGGCACGGGTGGATCGAACCCCACTAATGTGCATGTCACTTCTGACCAGATTCGTGAATCTATCCAAAAGCTGAATGATAAATATAATGAACTGATCGCAGCCAACAATAATGGTGTGGTGGAAAATTTCGGCACCTACCCTAACGGCGGGTTGGGTCCGAAGTGGGTGTCGTGGCATAGCGGTTTGGCCGCTGAGACTATCTCCATCAAAGATGGTTTCATGTATCTGTTGCAGTTCCCGCTTGTTTTGTTGGGCCGTAAAGGGTTTACCCGTTACAAAGATAAGTCCACCACTTCTGACTATCAGCGGATCGGTTGCGCGTTCGCGTCAGCACCGCAGCAGGGTCTTTCGCAGAACGCGGGCAACTACATGTTGGGCAGGGTGTCGTCGCAGTTCGACACGAATGTTACGTCAACATATGTGTGGGCGAAAATTGAAGTGAATAAGTGTTCTATAGGTTGCACCACTATCTCTAACGGTCAACCTTTGGAGACTACTTTTTCTACGAGTCAAAAGTTTCGGTTTTCGCCTGGTTCCGCTTACTGGTTCGAGGTTGGTGATAAGGCAGCTAATGATCCTTACACGTTCCGCCTTTTTAGGGATTCGGTGGAGGAACTGAAGGGGGTTGACACTAACCGGAAATCGTTTGTCGGTTCCACCCACAGGTTTACCGGTTTAGGTTTCGACAATCCGCTGTTGCAGTCCGGGAAAATTTCTTCGTTCGTGATGTTCGATTCTAAGTAAGGATTTTTGTGGCTGAGGATGGTGTTATCAGGGCTGTTTCGGCTCAGTTACGGGATGCTGATATCAGCGAGTCAACTGTCCGCGCTGTGTTCACGGCGTGGTCCCGTATCACGGGCGGTGACGCTGTTGGGACTGTTTTGGAAGACCCTGCGACGGGTAATATCGCTGTGAGGGTTTCTCGTCTTGGTGAACTGTATTGGCATGTGATTGGTTTGGATGCGTCTGTGTCGAATGACCAGCAGGGCACTATTCCCGGCTGGGATGTTTTGAAGAGTGTGTCGTGACGGTCACACCGGAGGACTTTTTGAGGGCCGGCTTGCGTGTGTGTGGCTGCCGCGAGGTTATGCCCCTCAGCCTCTACAACCCGAATGGGAAACGTGAGGATGTGGAGATCGGTGAGTGCCGTTTGTGCCGCGGCAGGTTCGGTAGGATGCCTAAATAAAAGAAGACCCCCTGGATGATGTTTATTAAACATCATCTGGGGGGTTTTTTGTGTTTACCGGGGTTTGTCGGGCGTTGTTGAGCCGTTCCAACATTTCATCTGGGATATACAGTTCAGCTTTCACAGCCTGAGTGCCGGGGTATCGCATAACCCGGTAAGTGATACCGGAACGTAGGAGTAGTTGCCTACGGTTCTCGGTGTCGGAGTTTTCCCACAGATTTTGGTAGGTTTCACCTGTTTCTTTGTATTCCCATCCTGCGGAACGGGAGGGTAGTTTTTCTAACTCCGATATCCGAAAATCTATAGCCCTGATTTGCTCTGTAAGACGCGAACGGACACTATCTGAGGTCATTGTACCCATAAGGGTAGCAAGTTCGTCTACGGCCCTTCTAGCCTCATCTAATTCGATTTGGTGATCCTCAGCCGGTATAAACACCCGCTCTAACACATTTTTGTTACCGACAGCCGCCAAGAACGCGGCTTCCAACTCTGATTCCACCATTTCAGATTTAACAGGGTCTGTGTGATTACCCTGACACAAATAGTATCGGTAAACGGAGTTCGGTTTAGTGAACACCCGGTGATGCAGCGGGCTACCGCACTTGTAGCACAGAAGTACACCGAGAAGCGGGGAGGTTTTACGCACCCTCGACGGGGTGATTTTCCTTTTCTCCACAGCGACCTGTAAACGATCCCATTCATCCTGCGGTAGCAGCGGTGCAGCATTCAACACGGGGACGCCCCGGTTATCCCGAACCGTTTTACCTTCGTAGGTTGCGTGCCCCAGCAGTGTTTTGGATGTGACAAGGTTCCACACCGTTTTCGTGTTCCATCTGGCAGCCTTCGGGGCTTTCACACCGTCTGAGTTCAGTTGATCGACTACCGCCAGGACGGGTTGCCCTTCGATGATCTGCTGGACGATCCTGCGGACCACGGGGGCTGTCTCCGGGTCTTGCTGTAGCACCCACCCACCGCCGTCCAGGGGCTTCGCTGCAAGCCCGTACGGGACAGGGCCACCGGGCCACCTTCCTGTCTCCAACAGCTTCCTGCGGGATGCTTTGGTGCGTTCCCTGATGGCTTCCAGTTCACCTTCGGCTACGCCGGCGATCACGTTGGCTACGAGCCTGCCAACCCACGTCGATAGGTCGATGTTGTCGGAGACACACACCAGGATTTTGTGGTTGTCCATGATCCACCCAAACATTTTGTTGAGTGGGATGGCTCTGCGCCCTACGCGGTCTAGTTTCCAGGCGCAGAGTATGTCCCATTCCCCTGCCCGTTCTTGTGTGAGCCACGGGCCGAGTGATGGGGTGTCGAAGGGATCGACTGAGCCGGAAACGTCTAGGTCTTCGGCCCAGCCGATCACTTCGTGCCCGTGCATGGCTGACCACTGCTCGATAAGTTCGCGTTGACGTGCAGCGGAGGTAGATTCTTCGGTCAGCCGCGACAGGCGTATACGTCCTAGGATTCTCATTCTACAAAGCGTAACCTATGAGTGGTCATGGTTTCATCTTTGTTGAACCGTTTACCTCGCTTGTCTAGTGAGGTTGGGTGTCAGTTGAGGTACAGGCCGGGGTACGGGTATACCTCTGTGCCACCTTCTGACAGATAAGGCATCGGGTCGGAGATTGATTCCACCCCCCATTCCAGGCTAGATGCATACACCGTCAGGTCACCCTCAGATTCTTTGATGTTTTCGAGGATTCTGATGAGGTTACTGATTTTCAATGCAGGTACATCCCTTCAGGATGATCGTCACACTTCTCAGACCAGATAACCTTCGGCGGTCTAGCCCGGTTACCTCCGATCCACACGTCAACATTGCCGCGCTGGAGCATCTCGGTGTGGAGTTGCAGAATAAGTTCAGTAAGTTTCACCGTCTACCTTTCATGTAGTCATCGTTTTCCGGCATTTTGGATTCTCGCTTTCTGTCACTCTGTCGGCCTTCCAGTCGGACACGACACGGCGGATCGTCCTATGCGGGGGTAACTGCTCAGTTAGTTGCTCATCCCGCAGCCCGAGTTTGCGGATCACTGCGTCGGCCACCTCAAATGCGAAGTCCGATGCCCGGAACGGCTTGCACTCGTCGCAGCACGGCGGGTCGATCATGGGATCGACCACAGCGGCGATCCGCTCGCGTAGGTCAAAACCCAACAGTTTTTGACTTTCGTTTGACTCACTCATCGTCGGCATCCATCCAGCAGTCATCACACACGCATCCGGTGTTGTGGCGGGTGAGTTCTGGCGCGCCAGTTCGCGGATCACCGCGTCGGCCACATGCTCACCCCACATCTGCTCGGCCACATCAATGCCTCCATGCTCAGGCTTGCACTCAACGCCGCATGAGCAGTCGATGTAACCGGCGTAATCGACGGGGATGTGCGTTAGCTGTACGTCGCTGATGCGGGTGCGGAGGTCGTCAGGCACCGGGATTCCGTTCACGCTGACCTTTCCTGTCGCTGTGGAAACAATGTTCAGATCGTCACTCATCGTCGGACTCCTTGTGCGTTTCCAGATGCTCGTACCAGGACTGCCAGGCTTCCCCCGCAGATACGGGAAGCGTCGGCTTCTGGTTTCTGTTCTCGGAATTTCCCACAACCCCAACACCCCTCGCTGTTTTTGTCGATGGAGATCTTCACAGCGCCGCAGACGCAGAACCTGTTGTTGCTCATTTGTTCTCCTGTACCCCGCAGATACGGGAAGCGATAGCGTCAGCGGCTTGCGTAAGGCTATTGAGCGCCATCACTACACCTGACGCTGTTTCGGGCACTCCAAGTTCCTCGACAAGCCAATGGACCTCACCACCAGGAGCTTTCACGCCCTCAGCCCATGCCCGTATCTCAGCGGCGATGATGGGACGCAGAGCGGCGAAGACGACATCGGCAGTTGCCAGCAGATCGCCAAGGCTGTAACCATCCTCGGCCATTCCGCAGTCAACACCCAGCGCCCGTGCGACTGCCTCGCGTGCCCCGCCAGGTGCGGTGTGCGGCTCCCTCGCCACACGGAAGCATGGGCAATCGTCGATCATCGCTCACCCCGCTTGCACTCACCGGCAGCGTGAACGTTGCCGCAGCGAATGCAATACCCTGAATCAGCAGGCCACACAACCGCCTCAACGCCGGCAGCCTGAATCAACTTGTCACACCCATAACACGGCTCCCTAGTAACATAAATAGTGGCACCCACCAAATCCTCCCTATTACAATAAATCAGAGCATTGGCTTCGGCATGTACCGCTCGACAATTATCGTAGGAAGAACCTTTCTCAACCCCGCTTGTGCGACGAGGGCAGGAGTCACAACCAGGAGTCCCAGCAGGGCTGCCGTTATATCCCGTCGAACGGATGCGTCGATCTTTGACCACCACGGCCCCGACTTTATCTCTGACACAATCACTCCTTTCCGCTACAGCCTCAGCAATTTTCATAAAATAGGCAGGCCATTCAGGTCTACTCACCGTGTTTCGCTCTCCATTCCTGTTCGGCGGCGATCATGTCCGGGTCACGCATGGGCTTCGATAGGATGCTGCGGACCGCCTCGCCAGTGTCTATGTCGGCGGTCCAGTCGGTGACGTAGCGCCACCGCGGAGGCTCCATATGAAACTGGGCTTTGGGATCGGCTTCCCGCCGCATCCCCAGTTCGCGGATCACCGCCTCGGCCAGGAAGGGGAAATCAAAGTCGGCAATCTTGTAGATGCCACGAAACTCGGCCTGTGCTTTCAGCGCGGCAGCAATGCGGGTGCGGAGGTCACTCATCGGGACATCCTTTCGATGGCCTTGAGTAGTTCGCCTTGACCGGCCAGGTCGAGGACCGCGTCAGTCATAATTCCTGCGATTCGTCCAATGTCTGTAGGCATCAGACCGGACGGTTCCCCGTCCCGCATCGTTGTAACCCTGATCCCCTCTAAATGATTTTGTAGGTACGTTCTCAAGTCGTCACTCATCGTCGGCCTTCCATTCGGTCGATGCACGACACTGGCAGGTGTCGTAGTAGCCCTCAGGGTTGCCACATTTGCCTGGATGTTGGTGATAATGCTCGCAGATTGAGCACGCCAGATCACTCATTGTCTGCCTCAATTCGTTGCACGGTCTCATCCCAACAACCCCTCCAATTCAGCCCGCAACTCAGCCAACTCCAACTCCAATTCAGCAATCCGACACTCCCGGCTGTCTTTGTTAAAATCGGCCCGTTCAGCCTCATCCAACGCATCCATAGCGAGCCGGTAGAGGTCTGGTAGGCAGCCGTGGATAGCGGTGATGAAATCGGCGTCGGCATCTGAAAATAAAGCCGCCACGTTAACACGTTCGCCGTCTGAACCTACCGAGTCAATGTCAAATGTGTCACCGTACTCCTGGTAATCCCAGTAGGTGTTCTCAGCCCCGGTAGTCTTCGACCACAACTGGTAAAGCTTGTCCAAAAACGCTTTATCATCCATCAGTAATCACTCCCATATAACGAACCCCATGACCTTCCCCCAACCTCCGGGTCGGTCCCAATAAACACACCCTTAAACCGGGTACACATAAGCTCCCCGATCTTCTTCGCAGCCTTCTCGGCTTTATCTGCCGGCACACTTGCCAGAACCTCATCGTGGATAGGCAGACGCAGGTAAGGTGTTATCCCTGCGTCGTGTAGCCGCATTAACCCACCGGCTGTGATATCCCGGCTGGATGACTGCACCATGTAATTCAGGGCGGCATACGGGCGTTCCTGATCCACCGGCAGCCTTCTACCGAATGGTGTGTTGATGAACCCGTCCCGGCGTGCCTGTTTCTGCAATTCCTGCGACAGCCGCTTCACCTGTGGGTAGGACTTCTCGAAACCCTGGATGACCTTTTTAGCGGTGTCCACACCGATCCCAGCCTGCTCCGCGATATTCCGTGGCCCGGACCCGTATACGTACGCGAAGTTCACCATCTTCCCGATCTTGCGATCCACACCTGATGCGTCAGCGGTGATCTGGTGCAGATCATCGTTGTTGCGGAACGCTTTCTGCATCGTCTGGTCGCCCGACAGTGCGGCCAGAACCCTCAACTCCTGGGCCTGGTAGTCCACACTCACCATCACCTGACCCTGGTCAGCTAGGAAGCAACGGCGGATCATCCAATCCCCCGCAGGTAGGGTTTGAGCAGGAATCCCGGTGATGGACATACGTGCGGTCCTCGCCCTTAGAGGATTGATCGCCGGGTGACACCTCCCAGCACCATCCATCTGTGTCAGGAATCCATCTACCCATGTTGTCCTCCACTTCCTCGCCTGCTTCGCCGTGACAACGGATTTGGCGAACTCATCACCCTGCTCCACCAGCCGGGTCAACAGAACTTTGTCCACTTTTCGTTTACCGCAGGGTGTTCGTTCCGGGATTTTGTGTCCGCGGGCTTCCAACACGTCGGCTACCTGTTCGGTGGAGTTGACGTTTTCGCAGCCGAACCCGGCTGCCTCAGACTCACTTTTGTCCTGAATCTCCGACAGACGCCCCGACAGTTTGGTGGTGTAGTCCACGTCCAGCAGGAACCCTGTCCGCTCCATCACCGCACACACTTCAGCCAACTTGTGTTCAGAACGTATGAGCGGCTTGGATTCCGCCGGCACCAACGGCATCAACTTGCGTGCCAACCGTGCAGCGAGAATCGTGTCCATCCCTGCATACAGTTGATAGTCAGGGTTGCTGTAGTCCACGGTTGCAAACACTTGGGCGACAGGTGTTTTGGTGTCCGCTGCCAGAGCCTTCATCAGACCCTTCACACCGTCCGCTATATCGGCGTCGATGTAGTGGCGGGTGAGGTCTTCGAGGGAGTGCCCTGTGCCGCCTTCGGTTTTTCCGCGGGGGTCTATCAGGTGTGCCAGGATTTTGGTGTCCACCACCTTGGACCACAGACCTTTGACTCCCAAACACTGTTCGAGGACTTGGAGGTCGTAGGAGGCGTTCTGGAAGACAAGCTTATTGACATTCAGCAACGCTGCGATAGCAGGAAGCCTGCCCAACCGCTCGACGGGGAGAACCCACGCTTCACGCTCGTTGCCGAACTGCACAGTGCGTAACCGGAAGTTGTCGGAGTAGATATCCAGTCCGGTGGTTTCGGTATCGCAGGCGAGCCAGCCCAGGTTGGCTTTACCGAAGGCCACAAAATCTTGTATGTCCTCATGTGTTTCCACCGCGTTGATGGTGACCTGGCTACCGTTAACCACACGTGTATACGTTTTCATTTACCTCCTTCCGAAGTGTTGGGGGTTGGGGAGGGCACCCCGCAGAATGCCCTCCCCAATGTCAAGGTGACTAGCCCCAAACAGGCTGCTCGCCAGAACCCTGTGGAGGGAACCAGCCCTTCCACGCCTTACCGTTCTTCACACCCGAACGGAACGTGAAATGCTCAGGCACGTTGTCGGGACGTGAAGGTGCGGAAGCACCGGCAGGACCGGCACCACGCGACGGGGCAGCCTGGACAGCGCCACCGCGGAACTCGCCGGCAGTCTTCTTCTGAATATCGAGAAGTTCCTGAAACCGTGGATGGCTATGAATGGCGAACCAATCATCGACACTCGACGCATGAACCACAGTCCACGACGCATCAAACCCTGCCCCTTCCTTGTAGGTGGAAACGATCTTCCCGCCACCAGCTTTCTCGGTTGGCTTGTCGTCATCCCCGAAGATATCGAAATCGGTCAATTGCGTACCTTTCATAATTTGTGTTCTGTTTATTGCTCTGTTCCGCTGGCACCGGAACAAACCCATTTACCGAACGGGACAAGACCCGTTCGCACATTCCTCATCAACCCCGTCACTGACCTGCTTAGCGACAGCGGACTCGTACTCCCACTTCTCCAACCGCTCATACGGTGACTGGGGCATAGACGCTTCAGGGAAGATCGTGGCACCCTTAAGCTGCCCAGCGAACGCCTTAATCTGCTCAGCCACATGCTCAGGCTTGTACTGAGTCGGATCAACATTCGCAGTGAAAGACACTGCGTTATCCGCCCAATACCGTTGATACAACGCCTGGAACTTCAACATCTCTCCCAATGTCAAGTCATCGGCAGCCTCAACAAAATCCTCACCTTCCGGCCCGTACAGATCAGTAACAGCCTGTACCAGAGTGTCCATCGTCGGGATCGTGACAACCACCGAGTTATCGGAATACTGGTCATCCTCGATGTGGTATCCCTCAGCCCGATAGTTCTCAACCAAAGCCATCTGCTCCTCAGACACGGTGGAGAACCGGATTCGGCGCAGGAAAAACTTGGCGAAGATCGGGTGGATACCCTCAGACACACCAGGCATTTTGGCGATAGTGCCGGTCGGTGCAATCGTCCGTTTCTTCACCGGTACAGGGATGCGAAGATCATGGCTGAACTCCACAGCCTCAACATCCACTTCTTCAGCCAGTCCCTTGATCAATTCGATGAAGAACTCGTCATCGGGTGCTTCGGAGTATTTAATCCCGGTCATTGCAAGGAAGTTCGCTACTCCGAAGTGCCCCAACCCGATTCGCCGGTTGCGGTCCAACACTTCCCTGCTCTTGGGGTCACCAACCTCTGAGAAGGTTGCGCGGATGAGGAACCGGGTCATCAACTGGTGCGCTCGATACAACCCCGCCGTATCGACTTTCCCTGCGTAGTCCACAAACCCGGCCAGGTTGACGTGCCCAAGATTGCAAGGCTCCCACGGCTCCAACGTAATCTCTCCACAAGGATTAGTGCAGATCACCCGGTTAGGTTCACCCTCGTTGGACAGCGACGAATCCCAGAAGCCCGGTTCACCGTTGTGAACCATGCCGTAGGAGATTTCCTGCAACACTTTGCTGGCGTGCCACGCTTCGCCGTGTGAGGCGTGCTGCCAGAACTCGTCATCGACTTCCACCGAAATGTTGGTTGTCCAATGCGACAAGCTTTTGGCTTTGACGTTGATGAACTCCATGATTTGCAGGTCAGCCCAGTGCATCATCGCCATGCGTGCAGACCGGCGTACACCGCCGGCGACGACGCACTGTGCGATAGCGTGGTCGATTTCCATCGCCTCAATGCCTGTGAGGAAACCGCTCCTAGAGAAGATGGCAGCCACATCAATGAGCATCTTCGCCAACGGCAAAGGGCCGGAAGCCCTACCACCGAACGTCTTCAACCGCGCCCCGGCTTTACGGATGTTCGACACGTCGTACACCCTGTAGGTGTGTTCAACGTCCGGTCTGTAGAAGTTGTCGATCAGATCGGTGAGGGCGGAAGCCCACCCTTCGCGGGAATCTTCAACCTCGAACGCACCGGTCCAGTCGGGCGAATACCGCTCAGACAGCACACCCGCTTCCAGCATGGTTTGGTAGTCGGGATGTTCTGGGTCGCAGACGATTTCGACGTTGAGGCTGCGGAGGATGAACGGGTAGTTTTGGAGGTTGGAGTTGGAGTAGTTGGCCCCTACCCCGCCACCTTCCATCAACCGCATAAAAGCGAACTCGAAGTGCTCTTTAGGGGTGTTTCCACCCCAACCTGCTACCCAGCAGTTGAATAGATGCTCAGCGTTCTTGACACCGGATGCCCAGATGTGGCGTCCACCGGGCAGGATTTTCATTTCTGTCATGAGGTTGATGAGTTGTTGACGTTCGTTGTTCAGTTGGAATCGCTCGTCAACGAGGGCGAGGTTGCCGTCTACTACCCGCTCGACGGTTTCGGGCCACGTTTCTTTCGTGCCGTCTGGCTTAACCCGGCTGTAGGTGCGTTCGTAAACAACTTTACCTGTGTCAGTCATCTGCATATTAGTTGTACCCTTTCGTGTATTCTCCACCGCAAAACATTTCCCGGTCCTCCACGGACCAGTTATTGACCATCATGGGACGTTCATGTGGAAACAGATCGGGGAAAACTTGGGATCGGTATAGTTCGCTGCGCGGCATACCGTTGAACGTCCCATCCAATATGTTTCGTGTGTCGTCGCAGTTATCGAAAGCGTCCCAAGGTGTCCAACCGGGGGGCGCTTTCTCAAGTTTGCTCATCTTCCACTCGCCCTGGCCTGTGTGAGTAGCCGGTTGATTGCTTCGGAGCTTTCGTCGTCCCAGTTCTTTTTCGACTGGTAGTGGGCTTTGCCGGCGGTTACTGGCTTTCTGCTGCCGGGGCCGTCGTCGCGCCGAGTGGATTTGAACGAGCGGTTCATCTGCGTTGTAAGAGCCGTAAGAGCTTCACTCAACAAAGTTCGCTCTGCCCCTGTGGTGATCCGCTCACCAGCTTTATACTTTCGTTGAATAATCTGCCTGTGGGTTTCACCTATCTGGTTGATACCGTTCAATAAATCACCCGATGTTGACGTGCGCGACAGATTCGCGTCCTCGAAAGTGCGTTTCTCAAGCAAGTTCCGAACCTCATTAACCGAGTAGCGGAAGTTCCCTGAGAAAACCTCGTAGTCGGTGCGCTCTTTCGCAGCGATCTGATGCCCGATAGCGATGATCGCATTAAAACGATCTTTGTCCGCGAACTCAGTCAGCAGCTTCTCCACTGAACCTGGGCGCTCCAACAGGTGAACATAAATGTCCTGCTCCAAATCGTCTTCATCGACCACTGTGGGCCATTGAACAGCCACCGTTTTAGCGGCCTTACGAATCTGATCCTTCATATCCAACACGCTCATAATAGGCTCCTCACGTCTCAATGTCAAGTCAGACCTCCCAGGTATCGCCGTCAACGGTGAACTTCCCTTTGTGAATTGGAACTATCTCCGGTTTCACATGTGTGCCCTCAACGGTGAGTAGGGCGAAGCCCATCTGCCAGTTAGCTGTCCCTCCTTTAAGGTAGTGGGCCTGTTTCATGTCCATCAGGTGCCCTACTTCTAGCCCGGTGAGGTAGCGGTTGATAGCCCCGCCGTAGCCCCCTGTCTCGGATTTCACTGCGAGGCGGTGGGTGTGGCCCATGACCACAGACTTGTTGAACTTTTTCGCTGCACCCAACGCTGTCCCACCGCCGATGCTGGACAGTTTGATCCCACCTTTGTGCCCGTGAGTGGTAACCCACTCCGGTGCAACAGAATTGACTTCGGGTAGGACTGTGATGCCGAACCCGTCGAAGTCCAAAAGTTTGTTGAAGTTGAAGGTGTCCGACTGCGCGAGGGCCGGGGCGTACTTCGACAGGTAGGTTCGCGGGCGTTCGTCGTGGTTGCCTTCGTGGACCCCGATTGGGCCTTGGTAGATTTCCCGTAGCGGTGCGAGGAAATGCTTTTTGGCGTATTCGGAGTCTCGGAATACTGATCCTTCAAATTCGCCGGCGGTGCCTTTCGTCCACCGAGAGGGTTGCGGGTAGTCCATCAGGTCACCGATGTGGATGATGTGATCGGGTTGGGTGTCTCCGATATATTTCAGTACAGCTTTTAGTGCCCGACGATCTTCAAATGGAAGCTGAGTGTCTGGCAGTATCACAATCCTTTTCACGTCGCATACTCCTCAAGGTAGGCAACAGCTTTCGCTACGATTTCAGGGTCATCACGCAGTGAGCCAATGCCTTTATTGCAGTACGAGCAAAGCAAAGCCCTGACCTTTCCTGTATTATGGCAGTGGTCTACTACCAGACGCTTTCCGTTGCTTTTTCCAGTTGGCGGGTTCCTGCAGATAGCACACAGCCAACCTTGCACGTCACCCATGCGGTTGTAGTCACCCAAGGTGATGCCATAAAACTTCTCAATGTGTTTTGAGTAGAAGTACGTAGGGTTGTCATCAAGGAACCCCTGCCGCTTGCAGTGGTCGCCGCAATACTTTCGTTTGTGGTGGGTGCCTGTGATATCCGAACTGCAGCGTTTACAGGATTTCACGACAACCTCGCAATCTCACGGGACAGGTAGAAAGACGCCTTCAGCAGGTCTTCCAGATGCTTATCCGCGTTCTTTTTCCCAGCCCTGGCGATGTATTTGAACACGTTCCCGAGATGGTAGTTGTCGTGGAAGAACGCTTCGATCACGTCGAGGGCTTCCATCCCGTTGTCTGCCTGGTAGTGCCGGGGATGATATACAGGGTCGTTCATTTCGCCTCCAAAAGATTGACAACCAAATCCAGTGCGTGCGCGGCCTGGCACGGCGCGCAGGCGTGCTCGTTGAGCCGCTGGTGCCACTGGTGGCCGGTGTCTGTGCCGCCGATTCACGTCGCACTCGTCATCGGTGTTTTTAGCATCGAAGTCCTCACTGACCGCGGAAAGCATTTCGATAACATCTTTACGCTTGTACTGCTTACTCATTGTTTTCCTCCCACATAGCTTTCTCCAACGCCTTAAACAACCCTTCTAAACCGGACTGGAACTCCTGCCCGTTCCGGGCGTTGTCCAGTTTCTCCGCGAAGGTTTCACTCATATTCTTCTCCGATCAGTTCGTCCCATTCTTCGGGGATGATCCCGGTCATGATGAACTCACGTTCATACCCGTTAAGAGCCTGAAAGGCGTGCTGCGCTAAAACACCCGACTCCCACAAAGCGATCTGATCCTCAGTGACAGGCAAATCCATCACATGTGTTTTACCTGTGAGTGGGCTAGCCCTCGAAATCAGCATCTTCATCCTCCTGCCACACAAAGTCATGGATACGTTCAACCCAGGCCGGGAACTCAACATCCACCGACAAGTTGACCTCTAACCTCATTTCAACCTTTCCAAAAGAGCTGCCTTACCGTGTTTGACAACAACCGAATTAACGTCTTCACCTGGCGGCATCGGGATGACTTTCGCGTTCGGTAGCACCGACGCGATCCCGTGCCCGAACTGTGCGCCGGCGCTATCACCATCGGTTAAAACAAGTACCTCCCGGTATCCGAGGAACGGTTCGCGGAAGTGGTCTTGCCAGGAATTAGCGCCAGGAACTCCCACAGCAGGTACCCCGCATAGCTGAGCAGTAACCGCATCAATCTCTCCTTCTGTGATCGCTATAACAGGTGACGGTTTAAGTAAGGCTGGGGTGTTGTACAGCCGGGGTTTATCTCCCGGCGCTGTCATGTATTTCCCGTGCCCGGTGTGTTCGTGTTGTTCGATGCAGCGGAATCGGATGGATGCGACGGCCCACCCGTTGTCTGGTGACCAACGCAGGTATGGGATGGCGAGGAACCCGGTGAACATTTCGTGCCCCCGTAGGGGTTCTGCGACGTACCCGATTCTGAACTTGGTGGCTTCTGCTAGTCCTCGTTCAGCTAAATACTCTTGACCTGGGCTGCCTTCGAGGTTGTGGTGGTATTTCTCCGTCGCCGCCTTCAGAAAGGCTT
>Ga0304730_1001594_pt1 | contig 16867 bp, 25 predicted proteins | sample M_130628_MF_Meta_FD_190474 | JGI IMG/M metagenome (GOLD analysis project Ga0304730, IMG submission 190474) | Freshwater microbial communities from Lake Montjoie, Canada to study carbon cycling - M_130628_MF_MetaG (v2) (version 2) | ecosystem: Environmental > Aquatic > Freshwater > Lake | place...
TTTACATATCCTTCACCTTTATTCCTTGTGTTCCAATACACAACTTGCTGGACATTTAAAACATTCCATTCTCTTGCAGAAAAAGGTAGTATACCTTTCTTATTTAAACTATCGGCAACTGCCTGATGTATATTCATTTTTTTGATCTTTATCATAATTAATTTTTATTTAGTTCTCTTTCCATTTCTTCGGTAATAATTAGATACTCCTCGTATTCTTCTAATTCATTCCATTTTCTTTTTGCTTTCAAATATAGTTCAATTTCATTTTCTGAAAATGTTATCTGTTCGCAAAATCTTGATCTGTCTAATAAATCTATCCATCGGAATAAATAGGTTTTATTTTCCATATCTAAAAAGGTAAATCTTTAATGTCTTTTATAGGCATTGATTTTCCTATCTTAAAGTTGCCCAATATTGGTGCATTCTTTTCGGGAGTTTTTACTCCATCTTGTGTCAAGAAACCAAAATTTCCATAATTATCAGGATCATCTTTTAAAAATCCACTAATGTTAAGGTATGTACCTTTCTTGCCTTTGTAAAATTTTGACTCATCTAATAAGTCTACATTAATTGAAATGCTTACTAACTTGCTCATTTGGTTGGTTGGTTAATTGTGAAACTTAATTTTTTAGTACTTAACAATGGTAATATATTTGGATTTGATTGAATGTCAGCTAAATTATCATTGTAGAATGATACACATCCATCGATTGAATCAAGACTATCAATAATAGTCTTATAATATTGTAATGGCTTAGATTGTACTTGTATTGGCTTTGCCTCCACTTGTGTTCCAGCTGCATCTAAATCCTTGTCAGTAATTAATCCAAGCATTGATGATAAAGAATACCTACGGTAATAAGTAACTCCAGAACCATATGATTGGTAATCATTCATTGCTCCTAATTTAACCTTTGGAATGATTGTAAACGATTCTAATGATTCACCTGACTCAACATGAAAAAGAATAGTTTTGATGCCTTCATTTTCAAGCAATTGGCTAAAGCATAACCCATTCTTTTTAAGCAATGGATTGATAACAGAAAAGATTTGTGGAAGATCGGCATAAGTGTAGTTATGGCCTTTGGTATCCTTATGAATGACTGGGCATTCATTCTGAAAATTAGATAATGATTTAATTAGGTTTTTCATGTTAGTCTTGGTTTAACTCTATAAATTTTGATTTGTAAACTCTTTCTTCTCGATATACTTTAGACCAAAAGTCTTCGAACCCCTCGCAATACCAAGTACAATGATAATACCCAGCTTCATCTTGAAATTTTGCTTTATACTTATGCATGGCCTGTGATGATTGGGATGATGTGACAATACAAAATGTAAATAAAAATTGTGATGGCAATCATACCAATTAATCCTTCTCGATCTTCTTGGTAAAATTCTTTGAAAAATTTAATGATTTTTTTCATTTGATTTAAGTTTTTAAAATAGCTTCGTTGCTATCTTGAAACAAATATAATACTAATATTTTAAATAAAAAAACTTTATATAAATTTATTTTAATTATTTATTAGACATAAAAAAATCCCCACCGGTAAGACCAATGAGGAAATTAAGACCAAACTTAAACCCTTTAACCTATTATGAAAATCAAATATAATACTAATTTACAATTTTCCCATCCCTGATCTGAATATTATTTACTTTACTTTTACCTTCATTTATTTCTACTATTGCAAAACCATGATTATGCATACTAAATGGCATATATTTAGGACTCAATACAGTTAAGCATCCAATAGAATAAGTATTTATAAACTCTTTAAAACCTGTTTTTTTCTGTGTATTGCTGGTCCTATGAACGTGTCCTATTAATGTATTGCAAATTGTTTTGTTAAATAGATTCTGACTTGGATTAACTCCGCCACCTCCGTACAATTCATGGCCATGTAATACTAATAGATCTCCCATCTCCATTCCTTGCCAATCCTCAATCATTGTAATACCTAATTTATCTAACCTAAAAAATACATCAAATTGTAAATCATGTATTTGCGCAAATTCTTCAGCTTGTAATTGTAAAGATCTTGCAAATCTATTTTCGTGATTTCCTAATTTAAAATAAATAGGTATATCTCTAAATATATCTCTAAGCCTTTGCAGAAATTCTCTATTCATTTCCACTTCTCTTTTGAAATCCCTTTTGTCGGGGTCGCGTTCAAAACGACTTATAGCATAAAAATCAAAGCAATCTCCCGCCAGATAGAGGCAATCAATTTTTTGGTCCTTTAAATGTTTAATAGCACAGGTAAGCGCAGTAAGATCATGGTATGGAAAATGAATATCTGATAATATTCCTATTTTTTTTAAATGACTTGGTAGTTTTGCCGATGTATATTCTTCACCTAAACTTGCTTCTATTCCAAAATTGTTAAGTGTTTCAAGATTATAATTTACGACTACTGGTGGCAATTCTAGGTTTATTGATTGTGCTGATCTTTCTTTTGATAAAATTCCATTAGCAATCATATACTTTCTTAAAGAATCCCAAGATTGATACCCATACATGGTATGGAATGTAATATAGAAATCTTTATTAGTCATATTAGTAGAGTAAAAATGCTCTCTAATCTTTGTGACTTTATCGGCTTTGTTCATATTCTTCCATTAGTGTGTCAACAAGAAATTCTATGTTGTTTAATATCTTCATTCGTAAACCATAGGCCACATCATCTATGTACTCTATGTTTTGCATTACATCCATCATCGTTTCTAATAAATCAGATGTTTTGGTCCTTCTATTTTCAAGCTGCTCAATAGTTTTTGATTTCATTAATAGATGAATTTAAAATAAACCCAAACAGATATTAATAAACCTTGAATTAGCATTATAATTATGGCCCATGTTGGAATAACTTCTCTTACAATTCTTTCAAAAGTTACGTGCTGACTATCTTTTAATCGAGATTGATATTGTTTTTCGTATATATTCTTAATTGAATCTATATCAATTGTGGCTTTAATACTTCCCTTGTAAGACCTTATAATTATGCGACCTTGTGGAATGGTTATCTTGCTATAAAATCGTGTCAGAATACCTGCTGAATCGCATGGATTTTCAACTATTAAAGTATCTTTAACACTATCATAAATATGAACTATCTTTTCTGTCCTAAAAGTATCTACTTTAATGATGGTTTTTTGATTTTCTACCTTGCTAGTCTTACAAGATATAATAGCAAAAACTATAAACAAAAATGTTAATTTTTTCATGAAAAATAAAGATTAGATTCTGCTTGTCTTCGTAATGTTAATCCTTTTACCGGAACTCCTTTAACTTTGTTCCAAATTAAAAATTGGCTTTCAATAAATTTGTCGTTAGGATCAGCATTTACTTTTTTAAGTAAAGTGGAATTTTTTAATGCACCGGTACCTACGTTATAGGCAAATGAAACAAGCGCATCAAATTGTTCTTGTGTAATATCATCCCTTGTGAATGAGTCCACAGATGCTTCGTAATGCTTTAGCACATTTAAAAATATTTCTGTTGCTCTTGCTTGACTAACTTCTGGGTCCGTCATCTTTACTTTTGTCCCATCTTCATAGTATGTACATCCTATTGATATGGTGGCAATGCCAGCTGGACATAAGTAAGGTTTTAATTTAATACCCTCAAATTGCTTTAGTAGGTCGAGTCCTTTTTGGCTTATCTTCATCAAGTTTGCTTCTTAACTCTATGTTTTCAGTTCTTAAATTATGGATTTCGGTAGTCAAAGTTTCAACCTTGATTTTTAATTCAGCAACTTCTTGCTTCATATCATTTGCCATCTCTCGCCAAATTTTAATCGCCTCTTGGACATTAGTAATCTCACCTGCCTCAACTTCAACTTGCTCTTTCTTTCTACCAAATATCCATGTAATTGCAGATGCAAAAAATGCAGTTAATGTAGGTAAGATTACTTCGTTCCAATTTTCCATTATTTCTTTAATGCTTTTAAAATTTGTGCTTTGGCAATGATTGGAAAATCATTATCCTTAATAAATGAATTAAATATTTCAAAATCAGAAGAATCTAAATCTAATGATTCCCCTTTGTTTAAACCTAATGCCCATTCCCAAAACTTTAATGGATCTCCTTTTGCTTGCTGAACTAATGCGTTAGCAACTACTTTACCTGCGTTTGAACTTGGAATGGCATTACCATCTAAATCCAATAAATCAAAATTTAAATCAATTTTCATTTTTTTGTTTGTTTAGTTTAAAAATATGTAAATGTACTATAATTCTGCAGTTTGTGTTGTAGGTGCAATATAATCACCTATAATAACAAGGTTTAAACATTTTGCTATGTAATCCCAAGCATCATTATCAATAAGCCATTCTGTATAATCTTCCCTTGTCATTGATAAATTTCCTTGTGTTAATATTTCACCTTTAGTGCCATCGGAATTTTGTGTGGATAATCCATAATAAAATGTAGCCGATTCATTAAGAATTAAATTAACTACATAAGCATCTAAAATAAATGCTTTCTTATTTACTCCATTATCCCAAATTGATACTTCGTTAATTAGTTTCATAATATTAATTTTAAACTGATGTTATTGTTTGCCATGTAGTTGAGAATACGCATAACTTTCCAAGAGTAGTATCAAATACAGTAAGTCCTGTTGCTGGAGTTGAAATTGCATTCTTTTGAGTTGTAGTCATTCTTGGAGGCAAGAATCCTTTTGTTGTAGAATCAGCCTGTAATTGTGCAGATGCATCAGTGGCTGTTCCTCCTGTAATTACTGCTCCATATAACGCAGTTAGTGTTGTAGAACTATTTCCTAAAACAGTAGTATTACTACCTAAACCTGTGGTTGTGTTTCCAATAACAATTTGGTTAGTTTGGCTATCTGCAAGTGCCTTTGTACTAATACCTATAAATATTGAATTATTTCCAGTTGAATTATTAGTTGAACCGTTAGCAATATAAGTTCCTGCCGAAAAACCTAATGCTATATTTTGATTACCTGAAAGGTTACCTGTAAGGGAATTTACCCCAATTGATGTATTATCAGAGCCTTTTGTATTATTTAAAAATGCACTTTGTCCTAATGAAACATTATTATTTCCTGATGAATTAGATGATCCATTATTATAACCTACAAATGTATTAGTTCTACCACTTGAATTATTAGACCCAGCAAATGCACCAATAAATGTATTTTGAATATTAATTGATGAACCGATAGTTCCTTTTCTGCCAACATTTAATCCGATAAAAGTATTAGATGTATCAGAAACTGACCTTAATTCAATTCCTACACCAGCACTACTATTAGAAAAAGATAAAGATGCTGATGAATTACCAACTGAATTAATACTGAATACTACCGTGCCATCAAAATCAGATGTTGGAGTTACAACTAAACCACTAGTCGTGATTGCTTGTTGAGCAGTTGTATAACTACTTGTTCTGCCACTAGTATAAGTTTCTCCTCCATAAACTATTGTAATAGAACCAGCAGTTCTTCCTGTAATGGTTACTGCTACTCTATAAGTTGTTCCAATAACCGCAACTGATAAATCGGTTAAGTTTGCGGTACTTCCAACCGTATGCGTATATCCTGTCGAGAATGCAGTACCTGTCCAGTTTGTTCCACTTCCTGTTGTTGCTATCTCTGCTCCTAATGGTGCAGTATCTGATGCAGTAGTTCCTTGAATAGTTGTTAATCCATTTAATCTTGTTGAACCTGTTACATCTAATTTATATCCTGCATCTGTTGTAGAACCAATAAACAATGAACCGTTTAGATAGTTCTTTGCAGTACCCTCCATGTATATATTCCAGTTATTTGTGGCACTTGCTATTTTTCCAAAAAAACCATAATTATTTGTTGCACCAGATAATGGTTCACAAATAAATCCATATTGATTTGTTACGGTAGAACCAGCACCAAAAGTACCTTGCCCAGCAGTAAAATGTCTATAATTACCTAATGTAAATGTTGTTGCTTGGGTTGATGCTACATTTCTAAAACCATAAGCATCTGCAGTTACCATTGATTGTACTACTCCACCTTGTTGCACACCAAAAGCTACTGTATCCCCAGTGATAATTTTTGCTAACCTTAATACATTATTATAAATTGTTGAACTTCCTACACCTATACTTCCATTAAATAAAGCATCAGTTCCTAATGTAATAGTCGTACCACTATCTGTAATATTACTATTACCTATTCCGGTAGAACTTGTAAACTTGGGTATTGTATTTGTTGTACCACTTAACGCATTAGCCTTATTATTAAACGTAGTCCAATCAGTTGATGATAAATAACCATTAATTGATGTTGTTGCTACAGGAATAGATATAACTCCTGTAGTATTGGTATATACAATTGGAGATGTAGCTGATAATGATGATAAAGTTATATATCCTGCACCATTAGTAATTTGATTATTATTTGTTGGAATCGATATTACTCCAGTAGTTGAATTATAAGCACCACTACCTGCTATAAAACTATGTGCTGCTCTTGCTAAAGTATCTGTATATTGCGTAATTGTTGATGCAATACTAATAGATCCATTACCATTTGTTATTGAAATACCTGTACCAGTACTTAATGTACTTTTAGATAAAGTATTACCACTTGTATTACCAATCAATAATTGACCATCAGTATATGTACTTTGACCCGTACCACCTCTATTTGGTTGTACAACATTTCCATTCCAAGTAGCAGATGTAATACTACCTGCATAATCAAAAGTATTTGTACTCCAAGATACGTTTGCAGGAGCCTCAAAATGCCTATCCCAACTTCCTGCCGCTATACTATTATCAATTAAAATAACTTCACAATATCCACCAGATGGAACAGATACAACTAAAGTATTGCTATTGTTATTTACTAATATTGCACCACTACTTTGGTTGTTATTAAACAAGAATGATGCTCCATTAGATAATGTTGTTGCATCTGGCAATTTAATTGTTTGTCCTCCACTTCCATTTACTACAATTTCTGGTGCTGAACTAACTGTTAAAACTACTTGAGTTCCTGAAGCAGTAATATTAGAAAAAGCATTTAAAAAATTATTAGCATTTATGTTATTTGTTCCTAAATTAACATTACCAGATGCTCCTGTATAAGGTACATAAGTAGTTATTGCAGAACTTGATGTTAAATAAGTATTGGTATCATAAGATATTATTCCTGCAGAAGATTTAACAAAACCTGTACCGGATAAATTTGCTTGTTTAGTATTTAAAGCAGTTTGTAAATCAGTTTGATTAGATAATGTACCTGTAATTCCTCCCCATACTACTGCAGCTGTTGAATAAATTTGGACATAAGCACTACCATTCCACCTATACATAAAACTTGTATCACTTACAACATATAAAGTAGTTGTATCACCAATAGTAGGTAAAGCACTAAAAGAACTTGATAAAAAATAATTAGATCCAATAATATTACCACTTGTATTTGTAACATTAATAGAAACTAAATTAGGTGTTGCATTAATTTGAACATTATCCGAATTATCTGTAACAACTATACCTATAATATCATTCGCCATTATCGTGTAATTTCTTGAGTTATTGAAAATATTCCTGAAATATATGTCTTAACCGTATTGTCGGCAAATTTAATTTCTATATCATATTCATAATCATAGACAGGTATATCAATAATTTGAGTATTAATTTTAAATAAACCATTTATTGCAGATGTAATGGTAATGCCTGCACTTGCAACAGATGTTAACGATAAAGTAGATGTAACATCATTAGGATTAGTCCTTAATTGCATTCTAATGATTGCGCCTGTTAAATCTTTAGCAACACTATTAACCTTTAATTCAAAATTAACTTGATCAAATGTATCACCTTTTATATGGCTAAAATTAAGACTCATTTTCTATTTTTTTTAAATATAACTTTAACTTCTTTATGTTTTCTTTTTTTGGCTTATAAGACCCAGCCAACAAAATCACTTTCTTTGCTTGGGAAAATATCGGCATTGCTATTAGTGTTATATTCTGGATACAAATTATTGTTAAAACTCATGTAGTCTATAAACCTTCTTGTGTAATTTTGTGCAATGGATCTTTCTTTTTCTACTAAAAAATCTATTTCTGATTTATCAACATTTTGACTATTTTCAGATCCATGTTTATAAATTCCTTTGTTTGCAATTGTGTAAGCTGCAAAAGGTAAATACTCAACCATTGACCAATGAATTAACATTGGTTTAATATAAACATTTAAAAGCATTAAATAATTACCACTTAAAGTATTGGCAACTACATCAGCATTTATTTTATTAAATAATTTTGTACCTAAATAATTTTGAATATGAATATCTTGTGCCAACTTAACCCATTGAATAAAATTATCAGTATCTATATTGCCATTCAATGCAGTATATTTAATTAATTCATCCCTACTTATTAATAATGCAGTAGCCATATTTTATTTTGGTAAAAATCCTTTATTTGGCATATCAATTGGCCGTGTATAAACTAATTTGTTATTAGTTGGCAATATCTCACCTGCTTTTCTTGCTTGTGCTGGAGTTACTTCCACAGATCCTTTTCTTCTTGGATCTATAAATCTTTTATAAGTTTCCCTTGTCCAAAAATGATGACATGCTCCACCACCTTTATATAAGAATATATCATATGTATCTGCACCTTTAGGACCAAATCCTTCATTAACCGGCTTCTCACTCATTCGCATTATATCTTCTTTACGATACAACTTATTAGCAGCAGTCATTTTCTTGCAAAATAATCTGCTTTTTTCAGTTGTTTCACCCGAGTACCGATACCTCGACATGTATAATTTACCATCTTGCTCTGAACCAATATTAGGTCTTGCAGTTCCAGTACTTACAAATTCATATATCTTTGACATTAAAGATTTTTTAGGGTTATTTAATGCCTCTAATTCTGCATCTAATTGATCTTCTAAATCAAGATCAACCATTCTACTGTCAATTAATTCCCATTCGTTTAAATCAATGTCTTCACCAAATTCCTCAACATTTAATTCATCAATATGTGAAGATAAAGCCACCCCTGTTTTCTCTTGCACCTGCTCTGCACTTACATTAGGATTTAAATCAATAAACTCTAAAGGTTGCAAGGTTTTAAAATATAGATTTAAACTAATTTTGTTGTAAGCTAATATTTTATCTAACCCATCTAAAAATGTGTCTTGAAAATAACGAATAACCATATTATCAAATAAGGTAATTGCATTCTTTAACTCATCTGCATTAGAACTAAATCCATTTGAACTTGGTATTCCAAATTGTAAACCACTAACAACTCCATGTCCTAATAATATTTTAGATCTTGATTCTTCTGATAAATACTCATAATGCTTTGGTGCTTCATTTAAAGGAATCGAATCCAATGTAGTTTTTTTAGTTTCATCATTATTAAATGATACCACTACCTTCTTACCTTTAGACCCTGTTAATGTTTTGGTTACTTGTCTTGATATTAATTCCCTTTTTTCCTCATCAGGTATTCCGTTATTAAAATTGATTATGCTTGTTGGACTAAATCCATTTTGCACATCGTTAATTAAATAATCGGCTATTTCTTCCTCGAGTTTAGCATAAGGAATACAACCAATATAGTCAACATTAGAATAATATTTTTGGCCTACTGTATAATTACCTACATAAAGAATCTCTAATGTCTTATCGCCAAGTCCAAAAGCTGGAATACGTTTAGGAACAAAATTCTTTGTGTCTTCCCAATTATCACAATAGTAATAAGCCTCAACTTCACCTTTAGCATTGCATTTTTCTGCTCTTAAAAGTTGAACTGGTATATGTTCTACTCGAACAATTTCAGTCTTTTGTTTGTTATATATTAATTGAAACGCATATTGGCCTAATAACTTTAAATCAGAAATGCCTTTCTTAATAACATCCTTTCTGAATAGCATTATCATTTGTGCATATTCATTTGGCTTCTTATTCGAATCTGTTGCATCTAAACCACGACCATAGATTAACTTAACAATGTTGTTAATTACTGAATTGTTAGTCGTAGATCCATTATATCGATCAATTAAAAACTGAAAAAAGTTGTTATTTTCCCCAAATTCTACCCATTCATCTCGCTTTGACTCAACGATTTTAGGTTGTGAATATGCTTCCAATTGAATAAAATGTGAATTTAAATGGTCCTTCTTATTCATAGAATATTATTGAATCTGTATTTGTTGTGTATGTACCTGAATTAACCGAATAATTTTCAGCAATTTGATTTGTACAAAAAACTTTAATGTTATTTACCAAGTGATAATCCAATTTATTATTAATTACCCCGTAATATTTAATTTTAAAGGAATAAAAATGACCTTCTTTTAAATCAAAAACCATTTTAAACGTAGTATAAAAACTTTTCTTCTTGCAATTTATCTTATAAGATGTTTCAACATTAGTTGTTTCATTCTTAATAAATAAATAGTTGGCATCACCTATTCTTGTAGGAATAAATGATACTTCTTGATTGATTGCAGATGGTTTTAATACGATCATAATGTATAAACGCAAAAAAGTGTTTTTGTTTTCTTTTTAACGAAAAAAGGGAGCAAATGCTCCCTAATTTCAAACCAAACAAACAAAATTTATTAAACTCCAGATGTAACCGTTACGCCAGCAGCAGTTAAAGTAGTTGTAATAAAGTTTGCAGGTACTGGTTCTTCCCCTACAATTGTAATAGTGTAGCCAGACATATCGCCCATTGATGCACCTGTAACAATTGTACCGCCTGTAACATCAAGACCATTCTTTAAACCACAATAGAAAAGGTTTCCATTGTTATCTTCAACTATTGCTTGAGGTCTACCATATGCAAGTAATTTAATTTGCTTGTGGTCCTTAATAGTTAATTGCTTTAAACTTAAATTTAAAGTTTGGGTGAAAAAAGTAGTTCCATTTTCTCTTGAAGAATTAATGGTTTGCTCAAATGAACTTGATCCTTTCAAATCATATTTGAATCCAATTGGAGTTCCTGCAATTGCAGTAATAGCATCTGTATTTGTTGCATCGTATGTAACTCCAGTTGCATCTCCTTCAGTCATGAAATAAACTGCCTTTAATCCACCAACTGCTGTTTTACAAGGTTCTAATCTCCCCAAAGAAATATCGCAAGGCATATTGATTAAATTTTAAAGTGAAAAATAAGCACCCCAAATTAATGAGGTGCTATTTGAATTAATTTGCGGAATTTGTGATGCCATAAGTGACTATATCTGAAGCAAATCCGTATTGAACTCCAGCCGTCATTCTCATTACAATTCTAACATTCTGACTTCCGTCCATTGGACTTAAATCAATCACCTGAACTTCTGCAAGGTCAGAAAGTAAATTTGTACCAAAATACAAGTTAGATTTTTGAGTTGCAATTGCTTTAGTTGATGCTAATCCATCAGCTACAAAAATCTTAATACCGTCAAAAGTCAAACTTCCGTTATTGTACCATTGTGTACCCATTGCGTTAGTACCATTAGCACCTAAACCAGATGTTCCATAACCACCCAAAGCACGGATATAAGAGCGTGCAATTGATTGTGATACATAAAGATATAAATCATCTTTAGTGTATAATGAAGCAGGAATTGCATCAGCAATTTTACCTAGTTCGGCTATTACGTTAGAAGATGTAACAGTAGTACCTGCAATTTCTTGTCCTGAAGGCAAAGAAGCATCAGTAGTTAATAATGTAGAAATACCATTAAATTCACCTGCGTTAGCAGTAACACCTTCCCAAATGTTAGTTTCATTTTTAGCAGCAACTTTAGCAGCAACGTGAGCAACTAAAAAGTCTTGAAATGATTTAGGTAATACCTTAAATGCTGAAAATCCTTGTTCTACTCCTAACCAATCAGATACATAATCTTTCTTACATAATTGTAGGTTAACTTGAAATTCTTCTGGTGTTAAAATCTTTTCAGTAATAGTAACTGTCGATGTAGCATCGAAATCACAAGTTGCATCTTTCAAAATGGCATCAGTACCAATTCTTTTAATAACTTGCTTATAATTTACGTTTGGCTTTACTTCAATTCCACCACGATCGATAGTAGGTGAAGAAAGCAATGATGCCGCAATAATCTTATTTGCGTATTGACCGGCATAGGTAGTGGTTAAACTTGTAGTAGTTGCCATTTCTTAATTTGTAATTTAATTGTTATGAAAATATTTTTGTAAACACATTATCAAGAATTGTTTCAGGTCTATTTTGACCATATACAAATCCTTCCTTTTTTTCTTTTGCTTCAGGATTTTGAACAATTGGTTCTGCTCCTTCTTCTTGAGAATTTAATTTAATTTCCAATGCTTCTTTTTCTAATTTTAAAGACTCATTTTCTGCTTTAACTTCATTAATCTGTAATGATAATTCCGTTCTTAATTTTTCAATTTCTGCAAAGAAAGTTTCTTTACTAACTGATTCAACCACTCTTTTAGCTTGTGGTGCTTGTGGTGCAACTTCTGCCTCCACATTAATTTCAACAGGTGCTTCTGGCATATTAGTTTCTGCAGGTGTAGCCTCTTTAACTTCAGCTATAATACCTTCAACTTTAACTACCAAAACCTTTCCATCTTCTAATGTGTACTCGCCAATAGGCATTGGTACAATACCATCAGCAGTAACAATACCAACAGAAAAATCAGGTGCAAATTCTTCAGCTTCAACAATGGTAATTCCATCATCAAGTTTCATCTGCGCCAAATTAATCTGAAAGCCTAAAACTGCTTTAACTCGATTTTTTGTGCTTTTGTATTCCATATATTTATTTATTTAATTACTTACACTTGTAATAGTTCTTGGAGCATTTGTATTAACTATTATTGATGCTACACTTTGAACTAATGAACCAACTCCTTGTGATTGTAATTCGCCATCACAACAATCACTATTGTATGTGCCATCTGCACATAAACATCCTCTATTTCCACCTTTTGGACTTGATGATTTATCTTTACTCATTTTCTAATATGTTTAAAATTTGACTTACTAATTCTTCATCTTTAATATCAGGCAATAATTCCAAACTTAATTTGTCAGCAAAATAACCCTCAATAGAAAACCCTTTAATTTCACCACTCTTTGCTTTAGCCCAAACTTCTTCATTGTCTGCTTTCATTGATACCATCCAAGTTCCTTTAGGTAAACTAAACCCGTATGATTTAGATTTATCCATTTCAGGATCTGTAATTAGCCAAGATTCTACTAATGACATACCCTCTATTTTAGTTTTATGTTGTAAGGTAGCATTTGACTGATTGCCATTCTTTAAATACATTTGGCTTGCTTGCTCAACCGTACTTTCACTAAAATAAACTTGGTATTTAGATTCCCCATCTTTACGGAAAATCATTTTGTTAGGGATTAATGCTGGTCCCATTAATATTTTCTTTTCTGTATCAACTTCAGCTAAATTCATTTCGTACTCTTTAGCCAAAGTAATAAAGTTGCTTTCAATCGCAGGTCTATCCACCAAACTAATGGCTTCAATTCCATCCTCATCATTTGAAATTATTAGTTCTATGATTTTCATGATGTATAAACGTATATTTAAAATTTTGTTACATTTTCATTATCCTAAACTTGCAGACATAACCTTATTTCTGTCCAAAGATTGTTGAGAACTTATTTCAGATGAAACAACATAAGCCTTGATTGGTTGTTGACCTTGACCAACTACTTGTGCAATTTGATTTACTCCACTTGCCCCGACTACGTTGAATTGTGGTGCTTTTGAATATGCTGGGGTCATTTGTTGATTGCCAAAAGACATATCACTACCACTTGCATTACCAGATCTAATATCTTGAATACCTTTTACACCTGCACTTACTGCTGATAATCCAGCTGCAATTGAACCTGCTAATCCTACCCATGCCAATGGACTTGTTACGCCTCCATCTTTTACAAAATTCTTTTGTGCATTAATAGCAATACTTGCAATGGCAGCACCCTGTTCTAATATAATTCCTGCAATGGCTAACTCCTTATTCTCTCCAGCAATTTGCCTTAAACCTTGTCCAAGTTGCATGGCATAATTAACATATGATTGCTGGATATTTAATTTGGTATCTGCTTCTACTTGAGCAATATTTATTAATTCATCAGACTTCTTTTTTTCTAATGCTATTTCAGTATCAATTCTATCTGTTAATGATTTAAATAAAACGGTTGATACATTTTTTTGATTTTTTTGTAATTCTTCTACATAACCTGTATTTAATTCATTAACATTTGATAATCTATTATTATAATTTTTCTCATCATCTTCTTTTGCTTTATCAAGTAATTTTTGATTTCTTTCTAACAAATCTTTAATATCTTGATCTTGTTTTTTACCTGCTTCAATTCTTGCTAATCTTCTTTTTTCATTTTCTTCTTTTTCAGTTTTAGTTAATTCTTTAGTTCCTTTATTAAATCTTTCTATTGATTCATCATAATTTTTACTAAAATCATTAACAGAAGATTTAGCATCTTTCCAAGCACCACTAAAATCGCCAGATATTAACTTTTTTATTGAACTTCCAAGCATTCCAAGTGATTGGAATACGGCAGTAACTGAACTATAAACTACTCCAAATGCTTTTGAAACCATAGGTAAAGCATTTATTGCTAAATCAACTAACGTATTAAATAATGGTTCAATTGCATTAAATACTCCTTGAAATATTCTGCCTAATCCAGTAAATAATGGTTGTAATTTTTTGACTGCTTTTTCATTGTCATTAAATGCAGTAACTAATCCACCTACTAAAGAAACAAGTAATCCAATACCTGTTGCTTTTAATGCACCACCAAATGATTGTGTAGCAACCTTTGCATTATTTAATGCTGTTCCTAAAGCACCAATTGGACCACCAGCACTTGCTAATGAATCTACCCAATCAGATGATACATTTTTAGCAGATTTAATTTTGTCTTCTAAATCATCAATTTGATTATAAAGATTTTTAAATGCCTCTGTACCTACTTCTGTGTTTTTTAATTCTTTCTTTAACTCTTTTAATTGCTTAATAGATCCACCAATATTATTGGATACATTTAAATCAACTTCTATTTCTGTTGCCATTTTATTAATCTATTAATTTGTCTAAATCCTTTTTTCCAAGTCTTTGGAATTTCATTTTTACCCTTTGCAATCTCTATTGATTCATGAATTCCGTAATGATTATTAATCATTAATAAGTCTAATATGTTCTTTATCATAAACGTATTTTGTTTGTTTTTGTCTTATTTAATTAAGATTTAAAGATGATTTATTCCCTATTAATTCCCAATTATTAATATCTTGTTTATGTATATCCATTACAAAACTTGATGAACTTGTAGTTGACATATTTGTATCTATAAAAAAGCCACTTAATTTTTTACATAATACTTTTATATTATGAAACATAAATGAATCTCCATAAAAAACCTTTATTCCATTTGGAATATTAACCCAATCTTTTTTTAATATAAATATTAGACATCCCCAACCATATTCATGATTGTTCATATTAGTAATTGTTTTTTTATTATTAATATTATTATCATAATTATCTTTATCCATACCTATAATACCAAATTCAGTTTTATGATTAATTATAAAATCAAATATTTCTGTATCAAATTCTATGTCATCATTTGCAAGACAAATAATTGAATCTTCTTTACATTTACTAACACCAAAATTCCAAGCAGGATTGACAAATGTATTTTCTTCAAAAGAATAAACTATTACCTTTTTAGAATTTATGCCTAATGGATAATAAATATTAAACTCATTTGAATTATCTATTATATGAATTCTATAAATATTAGTATTGCCAATATATCTATGAATCATTTCAAATATTTTATCAGACTTCCACATTGTTGGTATTACTATTTCAATCATAATAATGGTGAGTTTAAACCTGCTTTTTGTACTTCGTTATAATAATAGTAACTACTTCTATTCTTATCTAATTCTAAATACGTGTTATATGGTAATTTATTTACGTATTCTCCTTTATAAAACATACCACTTTCAGAATCAGGCACCCCAGCATTATGAAGAATTTTGTATTTAACTGAATCCGATATATCACTTGTGGACCATCCAAAATCTAATTCCTTAACTACCTTCGTTTGATGACCAAAGAACCACGCATTGTAAAGCAATGACCACATACCAGCAGTCCATTTTTGTATTGGATAATCATGCTCATGCTTTTTGACATAGTAAGGTTCTTTGTTTATAAAATATTGGTATAAACTAATCGAATCCTTTTCGACTTTATCCCAAAAATTATAATCTGTTCCTTTTACAATATACTGCGCCCCTCCACTATGGTCATTCATTAGTTTAGGAATTAAAGTATCAATACCAACAATCCTACACATATCAATCAAGAGATCTTCTCCTTTTTGCATGATATAATCATAGTTTATGTAACTATTTGTATTGCTTAAATACCAAACTTTATCTCTTTCAAATTGTGAATAATCTGGAGTACCGGTAAAGACTATATCCGAATCATGCAAAAATAAAACTTCATCTTTTAAATGTGGATTTGATGCAAGATGTTGCTTCATCAAGTTAAAATAAATGGATGGAATATAAATACCATTTTCTCTTGTGTCTTTATAAAAGAAAAATCGTATTGTATTATAATGTTGTTGCAATCTTCTCCATTTGCTTAAATCATCATTAGTGTATCCTAAAACAATATCTATATAATTAGGATTAATACCATGCGACATAAAATTATTTATGACAGTTTCTATTTGCCATAAATAATAATCATTCGCAGGTTGACAACAGATATACCTCATATAAATATTAACTTGGAATTAATCCTCCATTTAATGATCCACCAATTATAATACTT
>Ga0304730_1001595_pt1 | contig 16859 bp, 20 predicted proteins | sample M_130628_MF_Meta_FD_190474 | JGI IMG/M metagenome (GOLD analysis project Ga0304730, IMG submission 190474) | Freshwater microbial communities from Lake Montjoie, Canada to study carbon cycling - M_130628_MF_MetaG (v2) (version 2) | ecosystem: Environmental > Aquatic > Freshwater > Lake | place...
CAAATTGCATTAAACCTCTGTCTACGTTAACAATCTTAACATATGTCTTAATGAAGTAGACAGGATCCTGAGTACATTTTATAATTTCAGCAACTTGTTCCTCGGTGTAGGATATTTCTACACCAGGTTTTTTCAGATTCGAATTACCAAGATAACCAATATCAGACATTTACTTCACAATGCTACGTAGCATCCACGCTTTCTTCTGATGAGCACCTAACAATTCTTGTAAGAAATTTGATACAGCTGGTTCACCTGCATCCTCAGCAACAATAATACCAGCACGAAGTTGAACGATATATCTTTCATTATCATTTTTCAAAGTAATCATCATTGTCAATGCATCAGGCACAGTTGTTGCTTCATCCACAACAGATAACTCTAAAAATCTAGTAAATGATCCAGGTGCATATGCATCCAAATATCTTATATGTTCTGCAATTGGATCGTTCTGTAGAAATACTTCATTGTAAAAAGTATTCAAAAAGTCATGATACTGAGGAAAATTATTACCCTCAATATTCCAATGATAGTTGTGCGACTTTAAGTACAAAGCAAAGTTTGTACCTAAAATAACTTTTAATTGTTCAATCAATTCTTCCATACTAATCCTATTTATTGTTCTTTAAAAACTTGACTAACTCTGTAGTAGAACCAACAAATACGGCTTTATCTACATTAATGTTACCAGAATTTTTATATTCTTGTGGCGCTAAATCTTTTTTACGTTTCTGAATTTCCATCAAGTCTTTATTTAAATCAGAAAGATTTTTGATTAGATTAGCTGCAACTTCATATGCTCTTGGGTGCTCAGATTCTTTTGCCACATGTAAAATACCCTCAACTGCATCATTACCCTTTTGAATCAACTCTCTAATGTTTTGACGAGCAAACTCAGCGTCATCATCAACATTGTTAACGGCAATTAGTTGAGTCATTGGTTTAGATGTGATTGGTTCAACATCTAAAACTTCTGACAATGTTTGATTCAATTTATTCATTATGCATTAGGGAAATTAGTTATGGTATCTGAGAAACCAAATTCATCGTCAATCTCAGCTGTTATTGGTTTTGGTACCGTAACAACTTTCATATCTTTTACTGGTACAATATCAGTCGATTTAATAACATATGTTGCATTAGAATAATCACCAGTTACCGCATCTCCAACTTGTAAAAGTTTATTTAGTTTATTGGCAACAAAAACACCAGTTGAAGTGTTACTGAAATAAACAACTTCACCAGTAAGGTCTCTTTTGTTAACTCTAATAGTTTCACCAGTTGTAAATACACCAAAACCATTTGCAGTATGTAAAATCACTTTTTGACCATCTACATCAGTAACATCGATATAAAGATTTAATGTAGTTTGACGAATAATTTTGCCATTCTGAACTGGTGGCCAAATGTAACCTTTTGCTGTAAATGTTAAGTCCCACATGATTAATCGTGTAGACATAAAGTCGCCTTCATAATCTGTAGTTGTATTTACAGAATTGAGTTTGACTGGCATATCATATTTTTGATCCATACCAGGAATAAAGTTAACTGTTACGTTAAAGTCTGGTGTAAAGAATGGTAAAATTTGTTCTAATATTTGTGTTCCGTCTTCTGTGTTTCTCACATAGATTGACATTGAAAATTCAAAGTCATATGGCACCGGCAAATATTGTGTTTGTAAAGATGTTGTAGAATTGTTAGCTGAAAAGTTTCTTATTGTTGTTGGCAGTTTTCTACTTGCATCATAACTCATTCCTGTTAATTCAAATGACATTCTAGGAACAGTTGTTGAAATTGATTTTGTTAAATTAGGATCAGATGTGATTCTAGTTAGATACTTTTCTTTTGAACCATATGAAAGAGGTACTTTGAATATTTCATAGGCCTGAGTTCGATCTTTGTTATATCTTTGTAGTTGAATGTCGTTAAACATCGTACCAAAAGCTACGACAACTTTTCGTATTGTTCTATTATAAAAATGTGCATTACCTAACATTATAAACTCCAACCTTTATGATGGTTTCTTCTTTCATGCCAAATCACGCTTCACCAAATGGATTGTTTTCTGTAAAATCTAATATACCATCAGCTTCAGATTCGATTCTGGAGTTATCAACAACATCTTCAAATGCGGTATTCATTGTTGCAGTATCAGAAACAGTATTGATAATCCAGTTTGCAGAACTTGTATTACCACGTACATTACCAGATACAAAGTTTCCAATTACTCTAATGATATCTATGGAAGAGTTTCCAGTCGTATCATATACAATAGCCTGTGCCGTTGCATATGCAAGATTAGAACCCTGATAAACTATCTCATCTTCAATAAAGGTACCTGAACCAGATAACAATGAAATACGAGTTCTTGGATACGCATCTCTAATTTGTTCATCAACTTCTGCAATACCAGTTTGAATAATCTCATTAGAGAATACAAACTGTTTAAGTTTCAATGCATACACATAGACGTTGGCACCACGGCCACGACCTAATGTATAATACATTGCTTGATTGTTTTCGTGCTCTACAAAAGTAATTTCAAAAAAGTTTTGTACTAAAGGTACATAAATTAAATCACCTTCATTAGGTCTTGTTTGTGGTATTGTTGCAGCAAATCTTCTACGAGATATTAATAATGTAACTTCATCTTTAATCTCTAATCCAAATTTAGAGATGAAGTCACCCTCACCTTCCATTCCAGTAACATCTTCAAGATACATTTCAATCGTGTATGCTGAAGTGTATTGTTTTAGTGTATCCTCACCATATAGAAAATCTACTTGATCACGGCTACTTCTAGGCAAATAGAATACTTCCATGCCATAGATTTGCATTGCCTCAATAAGTAAATCTTCAACGAGCAGCTGCTCGGAAGTTATGTTCTTGGGAAACGGATTAAAATAGACATTTGTTGCCATTTTTATCCTACAAAAATCTCACTTGGTAAACTACCCATTGTATACATTTCTTCTTCAATCTTGTCAATTTCGGCTTGTGCTTCTTGCATGATTCGTGGACCATCAAGTGTGACTCCGCCAGGCATTTGAATGCCAGCAAACTTACTTAGATTAGAACCCCATTGATATTTGATTTTTGCGGTTGCATATTTCTTTAAGAACCTATCGTTCCAAACATCAGATGCACCTGTTTTTGTTATAGTTGCAGCTGCAACATTAGTTGCCACTGGACTTACCAATATAAATTCAGTTGGTGAATTGATGTATCGTATTTGTTTTTCTTCACCATTAATTGTAATCATATCATTTTCTAAAACTTCTTGGTCTAGAATTGAACTAGTGCCCGTAACTGTGTTTGAAGTTGTGTTAGCAGCAAATGTACCAGTCAATGTGATTGTATCCGGCTGCATTGCACGATAACACTCCATAATAACATATTCACCAACATCTCTATCACTACTCCAATCAATATCCAAAAACAACTTGTTTTGCATACGATTGAATCTAAATTGTGGTTGACCAGAGAACAACATATTCAATGTTGCAATATGTTGCATAGTGATTTCATATGACACATAACTCACCGATGTAAAATCGTATAAGTCGTGCAAACGCAATTGATAACGCAAGTCAAACATGTTGATTGATGAATTGGAATCATCAAACGGAAAAACTTTAGTCACAGAAATGACTGCATCTGGACAATAAATCCAACGGCGATTAATATCAGCAGCCGTTATTTTATGTTTCATGTATATTTTTTCAGTACCGTCATAGTGATAATCATAGAAGAATGATAAAGCATCATCAATACGGTCTTCTACTTGGTCATCATCTACGTTGATATCGATGACAGGCCAACCTAACCTACGTAGGCAATAATCTTTAAATAATTTTCTTGTGGTTGGTTTTGCCATATTTTATCCTAAAGCAATTGAGAAGGCTAAGGATGATGGATCACTAACTGCAAATGTTGATACTGATGTTACACGACCATTAGCCGCAACAGTAACAACACCATAGTGAGTTGTGTTTCCATAAGTTCCTGCAACTACAGATACATTCGTAACATCGGTGTTTGCAGCTGCAAAGGCGCCATTAGCATAGTTACTTGCTGATAAAGCATTGTTAACACCGGTATTTGCCTGTGTAAATGCAGCTGTAATAGAATTATTTTGGGTTAAATCAACCCCAGCTGCATTATTAGCAACTGCAAAAGCACCATTAGCGTAAATTCCAGCAGAAGTTACGCTTGCTTCATTTCCAATAAAGTATGCACCAGTTGCAGAACCAGTATTCGCTTGCCATTTACCAGCACTTTCTATCCATAAGAAGGAAGCATTTGCGAAAGTATTACCACGATTAATTTCAAATCCAGCATTTTCAATTGGTGTTACTGATGTTGGTAACTCAGCGTTAAGCGTAATTAAATTATCACCAACTAAAAGTTGTTGAGTATTTGCATATGTTGTTTGACCACTAATAGTTAAATTACCAGTAACAACTAAATCACCTGTAATTGTACCGCCAGTATTTGCACTAATACTATTATTAGCTCTAGTGTATGCAGCTGTAGCAGTATTAGTTGCAGAGTTAGCAACTACAAAAGCGCCGTTTGCATAGTTACTTGCTGATAAGGCATTGTTAACACCAGTATTCGCTTGAGTGAATGATGCTGTAATAGAATTGTTTTGTGTTAAATCGGTTGCTGTAGCTGCATTAGCAACTGCAAATGCAGCCGTAATATTAGCAACTGCAGCTGTAATGTTTGCGTTGGCAGTATTTACATACGAGAATAATAAACTAATATTGGCGTTTGCACTAGTAACATAAGTTTGTATTGTATTAGAAGATGTAAATGCACCATTTGCATAGTTACTTGCTGATAAAGCATTATTAACACCAGTATTCGCTTGAGTGAATGATGCTGTAATAGAATTGTTTTGTGTAGTATCGGTTGCAGTAGCCGCATTAGCTGCAGCAAATGCAGCCGTAATGTTTGCGTTGGCAGTATTAACATATGAGAACAACAGACTTATGTTTGCATTAGCACTAGTAACATAAGTTTGAATTGTATTAGAAGAAACAAAAGCGCCGTTTGCGTATACACCGGCACTATTTGCGGCTATAAAAGATGCATTGGCTTGATTGTATGAAGCTTGTAAGTATATTGCATTTGCAGATAAAGCGCTTTCTCTGGCCAAAGGGAATCCACCAGGCGTAGTACCATCATGTATGACTAATGTGTTTTTAGTGGTATCTACTGTTGCTTCACTAACAGCACCAGTAAACGATGCTGTTTGAGCAGTAGTACCTCTTCTCCATTGTATTTGTGTGGCCATTTAAAATCCTTGAATTATCTCTTATTTATACTTATGCTAGGTAGCCCAAATCTTTTGTCAACAGGTAATTTTTAGGTGTAATTGGGTCTACACGACAATCATACAAAACTGTTAAATCTTCACCAAATGCAGATGTTGTGTCATCTGTAAGAGTGCCCCAATCACCTGTTGGAAAATAATCAGCAAAAGAAGAAGTGCCACCTGTGTTTGCTTTATTAAAAGCTGCATTTGCTTGAATGAAGGCCGAAGTGGCAGTATCTTGTGCTGTTGAGGCAGCTCCCAATGCAGTAGTTGCCGTAGATTGAGCGCCCGATGCGGTACTTGCGGCAGAACTTGCTGTTCCCTGAGCAGATGTAGCAGTTGATTGTGCAGTATTGGCCGCAGAGAAAGCTGCGTTAGCCTGATTTCTCGCAAACGTATCAACTGATCCAGCAGAAATAGTATTCGCAAAGGCAAAGGCTGCGTTAGCTTGATTTCTTGCAAACGTATCTGTTGTACCACCACCGCCTGCATTGGCAGTATATTGTTTTGAACCATCACTAAACTGAATGTACCCGCCACTATTTGCAACAAAGACATTTGAGTATACTACATTTGCACCAGATATTACACCACCAGTGCCAGAACCAGTTGTTATACTATTAGCAGTTAAGGCAACAGTGCTTATGTTTAATGTATTTGTAACACTAAGATTTGTTATTGTTGCGTTTGAGAGAACAGTTAAGTTACCAGTAATCGTTAAGTTACCTGTAACTGCACCACCAGCCTGGACGTTTAGTGAATTATTTGCTCTTGCAAATGCAGCTGTTATGCTATTGTTTTGGGTTGTATCTGTCGCAGTAGAAGCGTTAGCGGCTAAGAAAGCGGCATTAGCTGTGTTGAAAGCCGTATTGGCAAAATCGTAAAGATCAACACCATCATCACTAAAAATATTGGCACGAACAGTACCATTAACTGTGAGTAAACCAGTTGTCTTATTGAATGTGAGTTTTTCTGAGCCACCCAATGAACCGGCGTCATTGAACTGTAACTCAGTATCTAATCCAGCTGGTCCAGTAAATCGTGTGATAGACTGTATAGTATTAGACGCACCGCCACGATAGAATAATTTTCCATCATAGGTATTAATGGCAAGTTCACCATTAGCTAATGCCGTAGGTGTATTGCCAGTTGCGGCTGAAAACTTAAGCTGGATTACTGTGTTAGACATTAGAACGTACTACCATCACTTACCTTAGTTTTAGAAAGGATCAATGGTGTAGGTTCTACTAGATCAGGCACAATTACAGGACTAACTTTTTTAGTTTTAGAAAATGGAACTGATGCTTCTAATTTTAAAGTTTGTTCTTTTAAACTAGAAATATCAGATTCTAATTTTAAAATTTGTTCTTTCAAATTAGAAATCTCTCCATCTCTTTCTTCTAATGTTCGCTTTAATTCAGCACTTCTTTTCATCTCATCATTCAAAGCCGATTGTATTCTAGACTTTTCTTCATGAGCGCCAGCATTTGTATCAACTCTTAGTCTCAAAGCCTCTAATTCAGGCGTTTGAGATTTTAGAGATTCGTATTGTGAAAATAATGTATCATATTTTTCTTGTAATTCTGCTTTATCTTTATTACCACCTTCAGCTAATTTTAACTGAGTTTGGAAAATAAAGTTCTGCTTAATAATTGATACTAGATTATCAAGCAGAATCTCCTGATATGTATTTGAAAACTCCACACTCATAACGATTCCTTTTCATAAATTTTTAGAATGTTCCACCAGACAAATGTGAGAAAGTAGGAACACCCGAATTATTTATAGTCAATACATGGCCTTCAGTTGAAGATGAAGCTGTTGTCAAAGCACTTGTGCCTTGACCTAATACAACACCATTGTTAGTGAATGTAGCAGCACCAGTACCGCCTCTAGCAACTGATAATGTGCCCGATGTGATAGCAGCTGCATCAAGCGCAATTGTTGTCGTGTTTGCAGAAACAATACGACCGTTTGCGGCAACTCTAAACGATGCAACACCAGTAGCAGAGCCGTAATCGGCAGAACTGATTGAAATGTTTGTTACATCAGTATTTGCCTGACTAAAAGCGGCCGCAATGGAGTTATTTTGCGTTGTATTAATTGCTGCTACTTCAGTTGCAACAGCAGCATTATTAGCGGTTGTAAATGCAGCTGCAATGGAGTTATTTTGCGTTGTATTGATTGTAGCTTGTAATGATGCAGCCGTATTGCCTGCTAAGAAAGCAGCATCAGCTGTATTCTGTGCATTGGTAATATTTGTGTTTTGCGTTGTATTAATCGCAGCCTGTAATGTTGCAGCTGTATTACCTGATAAGAAAGCAGCGGCCGCAGTATTTGTTACCGATGTGATACTGGCATTTTGAGTAGCATCAACAGCTGCATCAGCAAGAACATAGAAATAACTACCATCATTCGTTGCTGTCCAATTATCATTTGCTTCATTCCATACCAATGAAACATTAGCAGAAGATCCACGATTGACTTCAAAACCAGCGTTTTCTGTTGGTGCTAATCCAGATGGTATCTCAGCATTGAGAGTGATAATATTATCACCAAGTTGAACATTGGTTGTATTCGCATATGTTCTAGTGCCACTTGTTGTCAAATTACCAGTAACAACTAAATCACCAGTGATTGTACCACCAACTTTTGGTAGCGCATTGTTAGCGGTTGTAAATGCAGCATCACCAGTATTCTGTGCATTGGTAATATTCGTATTTTGTGTAGTATTGATTGCAGCCTGCAATGTTGCAGCTGTGTTACCTGCTAAGAAAGCAGCTGTAATACTATTGTTTTGTGTTACATCAGTTGCAGCTGAAAGGGCGGCCGCTGAATTGGCAGCAAGGAAAGCGGCATCACCAGTATTTTGTGCATTGGTAATGTTGGTATTCTGTGTTGCATTAATACCAGACTGTAATGTTGCAGCTGAGTTTGCAGAGTCAAAAGCTGCGTTAGCATGATTAAAGGCATACGCAGCACCACTAGCTCCAGCAGTATTCGCAGCGGTAAACGCAGAATTAACTAAGTTGAATATGTTTGCTTGTTGGTCAAGAAAGAACTTACCACCAATTGCAATAGATCCTGTACCTGCCGGAGTACCAATGAATAATGTATTACTTGTATAAGAATACGCTGGTTCAGCAACATTCAACAAGCTTGGTGTTGCGGTTGCTGTAGAAAATTTTAGTTGAATTACTGTATTGGCCATTCTCGGTCCTTATTGTTATTATCGTCTATTTATGTAAATTGGTAGTTTAAAAAGTACCACCGACTATCGTTGCTAATCCTATCTCACCAACATACCTATACCCTGTAATCATAACAACTTTAGAAACTGTTAGTGCAGCTGGTATCGTACCACCAATGAAGTTTAAAACTCCAGATTGATAGTCAAAGAACCACTCACCAACACCACCAACACCAGCATCAAACATTTGAGTACCTGTTACGGTTGGATCTGATGCACCAGAAGTATCTGAATACACTTTCACAAAATATGTTGACCCAAATTCGGGTGGAATCCAATCTGTAGCATTGGTTTTCCATGTGGGATAAACACTGCTGATTGCAGTTGTTGTAGTATCTGCTGTAGCTTGAATTCTGGCAGTTGTTTGATATGCCTGTACAATTCCAGTTATCGCAGCTGCCGTAGTTGGTATTGAATTTGCTTGAGTCCAAATTTTATCGCCACGATTTATTGTTGGACTTGCAATAGATTCATTACTCGCACCTTTATTCGTGCTAGTATCCGTCTTGGCCACGCCAAAAAGTTTTTTATACAACAAGTCCGTTTTCTGTGCGTCTGATACGGCCATTTAATTACTCGCAGTTTCTAATGATAAAGCGGTTACCGTTTGGCCGCTTGTAAGTTTAATTCTCACATAAATTTCACTCAACGTACTGTTTGAACTTGATATTGTTCCAAATGTACATGTTTTACTGTGTGCAGATACGCCTGAATTAAGTGTTACAACACCACCCAATGCACAACCATTTGAACCATTACCTGGTGCATTAGCACCTGGAATACCAGAACCACCATATGCAATTGACATGTCTAACCATCCATTTAATGATGATGTAGAATCAATAACTGTTCCAGGCAATGCAACCCAAAGGCCCGCAATCGTACCTGTAAACTTAATATTGAATTTAGATAATGATGTTCTAACAAATTTAAATGTGAAGTATTGTCCGCCTGTACGACCTGAACTTAAATTAGGACCAGCTGGTAAATATCCAGTTGAATAGTTTGTTTGGTCATGTTTTAATATAGCTGCAACAATGGTCGCATCATATACTTCTAATGTGCCTGTTTGACTATTAAACAAAGTAGCATTGTTTGCATATGCAGGATTATCTGTAGAGCCAGGATTTAAAATTCTGCCTGCTGTTCCAGAACCAGTACCAACAGTTGAACCAAAAGTTACAGCTGCTTCTTCCATCAAACTGGAAGTACCAGTCTTATATAGTACCGTGTTTGCCAATGCAGCTGTAAATGCCTGTGAGCCGGTCGCATAACTGTTATCTACTGTAACACTTGGTCCTGTTGCAGACGAACCAAAACCAGTTGTAATAGATGCAGTAGTATTAACTGTTACAGAACCACTAGACACATATAAGTTTCTTGCCAATGGGTATGTTATACCAACTGTTGGATATGTGTTACTTGATGGTGCTGCAAATGCACCACCAGCTGTACCAGTAAAGAATGTATTACTAGTTGGGAACATGTCACCACTCAACTTACTTACATTAACACCCATTCTAAATGTTGTTGAACTATTGTAGTGTGGAATCGTACTAGAATATGTAAGAGATGGTGATAATGGTGTTATACTTGCAGAAGCAAATGTTGGAGTACCTGGTGCAGAATCATCATAGTACCAAGATGGTGTTGAAGTATTAGATGCACCAGAGTGACTAATGTAAATTTCATTCCATCCGTTTGATGTTGTACCAGAACCTTGTGCATCAAAACTTCTCCAAAATCCTGAAGCTGCGCCAGTGATTTGTGCATAGTCTTTACTGTCTGTGATAATTAAATCACCAGTTGTTCCGTTTGCACTTGAAGAAGTAAATGTTACTGCACCTGTGGCTACATTGTTTTTGTATAGTGTTAGTGTTCCAGCATCACCAGGTCCAAGATTGTTATATGTATTGGTTGTATATGATGAAGCTCTACGAACAGAAGTAACAGTTGAACCACCTGCAACTGATTTACCACCAGTTGTTGTTCTATCTGTCTGAACAAAATCTGCCATACGAAATGTTGACAGAGTGTTTATCGTTAATGCTGTATCGCCAGGGAATGGAGTTGGTGATGCAGGTACTAATTTACCAAGTACATTGTTTAGTAATGCAAGACCATCTGTAACTTTTGTTGTTGTGGTTAATGTGACCGCATTACTTACTAATTGACCAACTGTGTTTGCACCAAGGTTAATTGTATTGCCAGTTGTTGCAGAATTATTGGCTGCATTGAAGGCCGCATTCGCTTGAGCAAAAGCTGCATTGGCATAGTCACCTGCCGATTCTGCACCAATATAGAATGATGTGTTACCATTATTTGCAGACCATTTACCAGCAGATTCAACCCAAATAAACTGTGCATTGGGTAGAACACCACGTTCAATCTCAATACCAGCATTCTCAGTTGGTGTTGCATTCTGTGGCAAATCAGCATTAAGAGTGATAATGTTATCACCAATTAACTGATTGATTGTGTTAGTATAAGTTACATTTCCAGTAACAATAAGGTTACCAGTGATATTAACATCACCAGAAATTGAACCACCAGATGATGCAAACTTTGTGTTAGCAGCCGTAAAGGCACCGTTTGCATAATCACCAGCAGATGTTGCTTTTGAATCTGCTGTGTTTGCAGCTAAGAAGGCCGCATTGGCATGATTTCTTACAAAGGTATCAGTTGCATTGTTAGCAGCTAAGAAGGCTGCATTTGCTTGTAAGAATGCAGCTGTGATACTGTTGTTCTGTGTAGTATTAACAGTTTCAAGTGTGTTTGCAAAAGCATATGATGCGTTTGCTTGAATAAATGCAGAGTTGGCCTGATTGCGAACCCATAAATCAGAAGCATTATTTGCTGCGGTAAAAGCAGCATTAGCGGTATTTCTTGCTGTCTGATCCGTTGAACTACCGGCAGCATTGTTAGCGGAAGTAAAAGCTGCATTAGCAGTATTGAAAATTAATTGTTGTTGGTCGAGATAAAACTTGCCGCCAATTGGTATAACACCAGTACCATCTGGTGTACCAATAAAGATAGTATTACTTACATACGAGTAAGCTGGTTCAGCAATATTGAGAGTTGTTGGTGTAGCCGTTACTGTAGACGACTTTATCTGAATTAATGTGTTTGCCATTAAAACGATCCGCCATTTACAGCTACTACAGAAGCCGTCACAGTATTCGCTTCGAATTGACCAGTCGCTGAATTAAAGACAAGTGTTTGTCCATTAATCGCACCACCAGCAGAAACACCAGCAATTTGCGTAAGGCTTACGTTTGGTTGTGGATTGAAATTTGATGCAACAATTTTAGTCTTTGATGACTGATTGATTGTTGTTTTACCAATACCACTTGTAACATTTATTTTAGCATTTATTGCCATTATGAATGTGTAACTCCAGGTAATACATTTACGATGCCTTCAATTACCCTTGTTGTGGTATTTGAAATCGTTATAACTAAATCATAAAGATATCGGCCTGGAGAAAGATTTGCAGTATTAGCGGATGTCATAGACAAAGTAATCTCACCATTTGCATTACCTGTTACAGTAGCAGTGAAATTAGTTGCTGTCGATGAATAGTAAGATTTGCGTACTTGAGATGATGCTGTGTAACCATATAGATTTACAGCAGCACCAGTTGTATCAGTTACGTTTACTGTAGTGGAAAATGTTGCGTATTGTTCAACACTAAGTTCTGAATATGCGGCCAAGATTTAACTCCCAATTTGATTACCTATTTAGTCTAACTGGGAGTTAGGATTAAAACATGATTGAACCAGATGATGTGAATGTATATACTTTGTAACCAGTATATGTTGTTTTTGTGCCTGTTGTTGATACAGCATCTTTGTAGATATCAGGATAACGGATGATTACGATACCGGAACCGCCTGTCGTGCCTGCTTGTGCTGAACCACCACCTCCACCGCCACCGCCACCACCTGTGTTAGCAGTTCCAGCAGTTGGCGATATGGAATTAGTACTGTTGCCGCCAGTACCACCACCACCAACACCACCTTGACCTACCTTATCACTTTGAGAACCACCTCCGCCGCCACCAGCGTATGTAGTTACTGTTCCAGAAATAACAGAAGCAATACCAGTACCGCCACTTCCTCCGGTCCCAGTTTCGCCATTCGCACCAACATTACCAGCGCCTCCACCACCACCACCTGTATAATCAGCGGTTGTAAAACCTTTGCCGCCAGCATTACCTTGACCAGAAATTCCAGCGCCGCCAGTACGATTATTAAGAAAGTTACCGCCGCCGCCAGAACCTCCGCTATTACCTATAGTATTATAATTTCCGCCACTTCCACCGCCAGTTGCGACAATTCGACCTGTAGCTGCGGCAGAAGTTGTAGAGTCAAAAACGGAATTTCCACCAGCGCCTGCATTGGAAGCATCTACCGCAGCTCCAGCAGTACCACCAGCACCTACAGTAACAAAATAAGAAGTACCAGATGTGATTACTGCAAAACCAGCAAGTAGTCCACCCGCACCACCGCCAGCAGAAGAACCAGCAGATGCACCGTTTCCTGCACCTCCACCTCCACCAGCAACAATTAGATACTCAATACTGGGTGGTACAATGCCAGGCCAGTTTTGATTTCTAACCGCTGATTGAACCTCTGTGAGTGACCAGATACCTGTGAACTGAGGCATTGTTTATGCCTCAGCTGTAACTACTTCAACCCATGAAGTTGTTTCTTCGTTCCATGTGTACATTTTTCCTTCTACAACAGGCATAGGTGTTGGAGCACCCCATTGACAAGTTGTCTCATTCAAAACCCATGAAGCATAAGGTTTTGGTGGAATAAATGCATCACGGCCAGCATCATAGCTGTAACCAATGCCTGCATAATTCTTACGCAATGGTGTACCACCTTGAGAGTGAACTCCACCAAAAGTATTATATGAGGTTTGTTTCCATAAAGCAGGATCACCCCAGTGACCTGTGTTCAATGTTTCTTGGTCGATAACAATTACTTGTGTTACGATTCCGTTTTCTACTTTAGCAAAATGTGCCATTCAAGTCTCCTTAATTAAAATGTTACTGAACCTGATGAGGTCCAGATGTAAATTTGATATCCATTATTATATAGTATTTGTGGATTACCAGTTGTTGCTACAGGTGCAGCACAATTTTGTGGGTAACGAATGATTACAATGCCAGAACCACCAAGTCCGCTACGACCAGTACGATAATTACCACCTCCACCACCACCCGTATTGGCTAAACCAGGCTGTGCAAAACCATCTACTGGACCTCCATTCCCGCCACCGCCACCACCGCCAAAGCTTTGCATGGTGCCGCCGCCGCCAGCATAAAATACTCTAGAACCTGTGATAGTTGAACAAATACCTGTACCGCCATTTCCAGCAATAGCACCTGTATTCTTTCCAACAGAACCAGCACCACCGCCACCACCGCCGCCATTACCAGAAGCACCATTTCCACCTCCAAAACCTTGGCCGCTTGTGCCACTTGAACTCCCGCTTTGGTCGCCGGCACTACCTCCACCAGATCCTCCACTAAATCCTATAGTTTGTGCTCCTCCTCTTGACCCACCGCCACCACCACCTATAGCTGTAATAGAACTAAAAACAGAGTTGGTACCGTTTGCACCAGCAGTGCCTTCGCCATACGCTGAGCTGGTGGCTCCACCAGCACCTACCGTTACAGTAATAACAGACCCTATAACAATAGGAAATGAAGGAGATTGTAGTAATCCACCAGCACCACCACCTCCGCCTGCGTCTGATCCACCAGAACCTCCACCTGCGACCACCAAATATTCAACAGTCGCAGTTTTTTGATCCGTTAGTGGATTAAATGTACCAGTTATAAGCCCACCAAATCTATTTAAACTCATGTCATTGCCTTAGAATGTAATTGAACCACTGGATGTAAAGGTATAAATGGTGCATCCATTTGCAGTTGTCTTTGTACCAGTGCTATTTACAGCATCAGCAAATGTGCTTGGGTAGCGAATGATGACAATTCCAGAACCGCCAGCACCTGTATTACCAAAGCCCGAAGCATAGCCACAACCACCGCCACCACCTCCTGTGTTTACAGTAGCATTAGTAGGTTGTGTGTCATTATTTGTTCCAGATGCACCACCACCAACACCGCCTACACCCGCTGTACCACCAGCAGAACCAGAACCGCCACCGCCAGCATAAACAGTAACAGTTCCAGATATAGCAGAAGCAATACCAGCACCGCCATTACCGCCAGCAAGATAACTTAATCCAACAGTTCCAGCGCCGCCACCGCCGCCTTGAGTAGCAGTTGTAGATTGTCCAAGACCGCCTGCGTTACCTTGTCCAGAAATACCTTGTGCGCCAGCTAAAACCCCTGTAGCACCACTACTACCGCCGCCTCCAGAACCACCAGATTGGGCAGTACCACCACCATTACCTCCAGCGCCACCTGCACCACCACCTATGGCTGTAATAGAGCCAAAAACAGAATTAGTACCGCTATTTGCTTGACCAACCCAACTGCCACTTGCGCCACCTGCGCCTACAGTAACAGTAAGGGATGTTCCTGTTGCTACAGGAGTAAGACCTTGAAGCAAACCGCCTGCACCACCACCAGAACCAACTCGTGATGAACCAGCGCCACCACCAGCGACAACTAAGTATTCAACATAGTTGGTTTTTTGTTGGCCACTCCATGCTCTCTGTGCAAGAGCAAAAAGTTGTTGTTTTAAATTAAATACTCCACTAGCCATTTTTTACCTTAAAATGTAATTGTTCCAGAAGCAGTAAAGACATACACACGCCATGGTCCAGCCACATAAGTTTGAGGACCGCCTGTTGTTGCTCTAGCCGCAGCTTGATATGATGGGTAGCGGATGATGACTATGCCTGAACCACCCTCGGTTCCAAAAGTATTTACTAAATTCCATCCACCACCACCGCCACCGGTATTCACAGCTCCTGTTTGGGGTAAAAGTGTGCTTTCTCTGCCGCCATTACCACCACCGCCGCCACCGCCTAAGCCACGGGTGTAACCACCGCCGCCTCCTCCAGCATACTGAACTTGTGCGCCTGAAATTGAAGAAACTAAACCGACACCGCCACTTCCTGGATTGTCGGCTAGCGGCACAGAAAGCCCAGCAGACCCAGCACCACCACCACCTCCGCCTCCACCACTTACAGTATTACCAGTACCTCCAGAATTTCCTTGGCCAGTTGTAGCAGAGCCGGCAATACCGTTACTAGAATATGAAGAACTTCCGCCGCCAGATCCACCTGAATTTCCATTTTGTAAATTAGAAGCACATGAGGCACCGCCACCACCACCAATAGCAGTTATTGTACTAAAGATTGAATTAGTACCATTTCCTCCAGTAGTAGTAGATGTTGCCGCAGTCCCACCAGCACCAACAGTAATAGTGATACTTGAACCTGGAGTCACAACAAAATTAGTTGCTGTTAAAAGACCGCCAGCACCTCCGCCACCGCCGCCATTTCCAGCTGCCGTTATACCTCCAGAACCACCTCCACCTCCGCCAGCAACGACTAGGTATTCTACTGAAGTAGGCGCAGTTCGAATTCCATCACTAGCTCCAGCAGAAATAATTCCACCAATATTTCGAGTAGACATTAAGAATCCCTTAGGAGATTTCTTCCCAAGAACACATAACGGTTAAGCCATTAGCTGTTCCGGATTTAACACCGATAGATTTATTTTCTTCTAAGTAAAATGAAGTTGATTTATCACTCAACACAAGAGTCGAATTTCCTGGAACGGAAATCTGATTGGCAAAGTATAAACCTGTACCAGTCACCGCAGCAGCAGAATATAGATTTAGCGTTACTGAAACAGCGTTAGCATTAGTCTCTCTGTTTGCTACCAAAATGGTATTGACTTTGTATACTTTACCACTTGAAGCTGGATTGCTTAGCAAACCAATCTCACTGGTAGTAGACAAGGTCATGTTGTTTGAATTTGCATTAATCAACGCTACGTTGACAATATTAGGTGCGGCCATTTAGTTTTATCCTCCAAATACTATTGACATAGCAATAGACTTTCCTGTTGTTGCGCCGGGTGTGGCAAGTTTTGCATTAGTAATTGCTCCATCAACGATGTTATTAGCGTTGACTGCTGTAAGACCTAGTTTATCGCCTGTAACAGCGCCAGTAGCTAAGTCTACAGAAACAATGGCACCGTTAGCAATAGCTATCGATGTGACTGCATTTGATCCTAAGCCGTCTACTGTAATTCTTGTTAGTGCCATAGTTTCTTATTCTTATTGTTTATTT
>Ga0304730_1001598_pt1 | contig 16835 bp, 18 predicted proteins | sample M_130628_MF_Meta_FD_190474 | JGI IMG/M metagenome (GOLD analysis project Ga0304730, IMG submission 190474) | Freshwater microbial communities from Lake Montjoie, Canada to study carbon cycling - M_130628_MF_MetaG (v2) (version 2) | ecosystem: Environmental > Aquatic > Freshwater > Lake | place...
CCAATCACAATTGTCTTTGGCGATAGTGATAAAACTTTGCCGGCTAGCTCTTGTCAGGAAAAATCATTAGCTCCGAAACATGCCACTTGGATCAATTGGGAAAATTGTGGGCATGCGCCAATGTGGGATTACCCAGATCGTGTGATTGCTGAAATTGAAAAGCTAACTAAATGATCACAGTAATTTACTTTTGGAAAATTGAGCGAAGTAGCATTCCATTTGCCTTATTTCGAATGGCAATCGATCGCACCCTTTTACGCAGAGCTAAGGGAGTTACTTTTGCAAAAATGCTGGGCTGCGGCAAAGGTGAAACTTTTACGCCAACAGATGCCGACCCAAATCGCTGGGGTTGCTTAGTGGTAATTTCGCAAAGCGAATTAGCCGCACTGGATAGTTCAACGACAATCACAAAGTGGCGATCAAAATCTATTTCCGAATTTCGAGTAGTTCTTGATCCAATTGCAGTGACCGGAATGTGGTCTAAGCAAAAACCATTCGAGCCAAGTGCGCCAGCTAATTTTGATGGCCAAGTTGTTGCAATTACTCGTGCTCGCATCAAAGCGAGCCAAACAATGCGCTTCTTTAAATCGGTACCACCCGTAACTGCGAGTCTGCATTCCAGCCCTGGCTTGATTTCGACCATCGGTATCGGTGAAGCGCCGATCGGCTTGCAAGGAACTTTCTCGCTTTGGGAGTCAATGCAGGCAATCAAAGATTTTGCATATAAAGGTGCTGCACATCAAAAGGCAATTGCTCAAACAAGTGAATTTGATTGGTATGCCGAGGAGCTTTTTGCCCGATTCGCCGTGCGCGAGATACGGGGAACGATTTAACTTGCCTAGATAGGGCAGACTAAGCACATGTCCATTCGCAACTACGCTCCTCGCCGTCAGCGCCGTGGCGTATCGCCTTTTGCAAATGGTCTCCAAGTCGGCACCATGGTTGCGGCTCTTTTCTTACAAATGTCTTACCCGCTTCTTTCCGGTGAAGCTTTGCGAGTAGTGACAATTGCAACGGTTTATTTCGGTGCTGCTGCCATGTTTGTGCATGCCCGACTCGCTTATGGTTGGAAGTACATAAGGCGCTACGTACTAATCACTTTGCCGTTTGCTTTCTTCATTGAACTTATTGGCGTAAACACTGGGTGGCCGTTCGGCACATATTCTTATGACGCAACTCTTGGTCCGCAGCTTCTCGGAATTCCACTCGTGGTTCCATTTGCTTGGGCGATGATGGCTCATCCACTTCTAGTTGTTGCTCGCCGAATGTCTAAGACTTGGACATTTCTCTATGGTGGTTTTGCGCTAATGGCATGGGATCTTTTCCTTGACCCACAGATGGTTGGTGACGGTCGTTGGAAATGGGAAGTTACTGGCTCGCATGTTCCGTTTCAACCAGATATTCCACTGTCGAATATGTTCGGTTGGTTATTAGCCGGAATCGCACTTATGGCTTTTCTTAATTTTTTCTTACCAAAAGAGCAGCGAAAGTATGGTTCCTCGCTTCTAGCTACCGATGTTTTCTTAGCATGGAGTTGGTTTGGCGGAATAATCTCGAACTTATTCTTCTTTGACCGCCCAGGTGTTGCACTCTTTGGTGGCCTCTTCTACACCTTGACCCTAGCTCCTTACGTATTTGCTCGTTGGCTCGGTCGCCCTTAGTTCAAAGTCATGTTAGATCTCTCTTTAGCAATTAGCATCTTCCTTTTTGTGATGGCTGGTGTGAATTCCCGACGCATCCGAATTCCACGTAATGGTCGAGATTTAACCGCAACTGTTGCAGTGCTGCTGCCAGTTCGTAATGAGGCGGTCAACATAATTGACTTTATTGAGTCACTTAAAGCTCAAACTGGAATCTCTGATCTCAAGTTCTATTTTCTAGATGATAATTCCGAAGATGAAACAGCAGCTCTGCTTAAGCGAGAAATTGCTAGCGATCCAAGATTTAGCGTTATTTCTGGTGCACCGCTTCCTGAAGGGTGGCTAGGAAAACCTTGGGCACTAGAACAATTGCGCACTCGCATTAAAGCTGATTACTTTGTAAATATAGATGCCGATGTTCGCTTAGTACCACTTGCAATTTGCGCTGCAGTTAATCTACTGATTGATCAAGAACTTGATTTCGTTTCGCCCTACCCAAAACAGATTGCTAACACATTTGGTGAACGCATGATTCAGCCGCTTCTACATTGGTCATGGCTCTCAACTTTGCCCCTTCGCATGGCCGAGAAATCAGGCCGAGCTTCATTTGCCGTTGCTAATGGCCAATTTTTTGCAGTTCGGGAAAGTGCACTATCGGAAGTTTCTGGATACTCGGCCATTAAATCTGCTGTGTTAGATGACATGGAACTGGCTCGCACATTATTGCGCTCTGGGTTTAAAGGAACAGTGGCCGATGGTGCACACCTAGCTACTTGTCATATGTATAACTCGTGGGCCGAAGTAAAAGCTGGTTATGGAAAATCACTCTGGGCGGCATTCGGATCTAAGTTTGGTTCACTTATTGCCGTCGCATTCCTATTCCTTACTGGCATCTTTCCGCTAATTGCAATATTTGCTGGTTTTCCAGCAGGTTTCTATGCTCTGGAATTTGTAATCGTTTCTAGAATAATTGCGGCACGCATTTCCGGCGCTAGGTTTATCGATACCGTATTGCATCCACTTTCCTCACTTCTGCTGATTTATTTAATTATTTATTCTTGGAGTGCGCGCGGCAAAGTACTTTGGAAAGGTCGCGCTATATGAGCAAGGTAGTTGTAATTGGCGCCGGAATTGGCGGCATGAGTGCCGCAGCACGCATTGCTAAAGCGGGTCATCAAGTCGAAATTTATGAAGCGGCGAATTTCGTCGGTGGAAAATGTCGTACTGAATGGATTGGTCGATACGCTTTTGATACCGGACCTTCGCTACTTACTTTGCCAGCGGTCTATCGTGACTTCTTTTTAAAAACTGGTGCGGTAATGGAAGATGTTTTGACACAAATTCCAGTTAATCCAGCATTTGATTACCTCTTCGCCGATGGTTCAAGCGTTCAGTTTGCCAACCTCTCGCGCTATCAAACTTTGCAAGCAATTACAGCCTCCTTTGGCGCAGCAGCTGCAGCCGAGTGGGATCAGATCATGAAGCGAGCCGAATTGATGTGGGATGTTTCGCGCGAACCATTTATCGAATCTGAACTAACTTCGATTGTTGCTCTCTTCAAACGAGTGACTCTGATTAGAGATTTACTGGTGATCGCTCCGCTTAAATCACTTCGCGATCTGGCAACTGAGAAATTAACTGATCAGCGACTTCGCTACGTTGTCGATCGATATGCCACTTATAGCGGCTCTGATCCTCGCAAAGCCCCAGCTGTTCTATTGAGCATTGCCTTCGCCGAAGAAGCTTTCGGGGCGTGGCATTTAGCCGGTGGCATTGGCCAATTGGCTGTTGCCATTGAAAAACGATGTTTAGATCTAGGCGTAACGATTCATTTAAATTCACCGGTGGCCAAAATTAAAACTGAAAACGGAATTGCTACCGGCATAACTTTGGCCGATGGTGCTCAAATTGCCGCTGATTTTATAGTTTCAAATAGCGATGCCAGTCTTACTTATCATCAGCTAATTGACCCGGCCGAGAAGAAGGCAAGGAGTGAACGTAAGAACTTAGCGAAGAGTGATAGTTCGCTGGCTGGTTTCTCGCTTCTTCTAGGTTTACGGCCAGCTGAATCTGCTGAAAAGTTGAATCACCACACAATTCTTTTCCCTGCAGATTATGACGCTGAGTTTGAAGCGATCTTCACTCAGAAAAAACCAGTAGAAAATCCTACGATCTACATCTGTGCACCTGATGATCCGCTAATGGTTAAGGATGCCGGCCATGAAAGTTGGTTCGTATTGGTTAATGCTCCCCGTCATGACGAGAGTGCAAAGAATGGCTTTGATTGGCGCAATGAAAATTTCAAACATAAATATGCCAATTCAATTATTGATCAGATCGAAGCACGTGGCATTCAGATTCGCGAACGTCTTGATGTCTTAGAAATTCGCACTCCCCTAGATCTTCAAGAATCAGTCATGGCACCTGGCGGTTCGATCTATGGCACATCGAGCAACAGCGCGTCCGCTGCCTTCTTGCGCACCAAGAATCGTTCACCCATTAAGAATTTATTTTGTGTTGGTGGATCAACTCACCCAGGTGGAGGCTTACCGTTAGTTGGAATTAGCGCCGAGATCGTAGCAAATGCAATTGGTCGTGCGCGCTAGCGAAGTTGCTTGTAACCAAAACGCATAACTTGTAGCGCACCAATAATCTGCATTACCAAGAATGCGCCAGCGATTGCGGCTAGACCCGGAATATCTAACTGCCACGCAATTAAAACTATAAATAACAAACTTGCGCGCATCGGGCGTTCGGCGAAAGTTACTACGCCTAAATCTTTAACTTCAAAAGCTGCCAACCTAGCGCGAGCATATTCCTGTACAGAGGCTGCCAACCAAAGCCCAACTGCGATTTCTAGTGGAATACCTACTTGATAGAGCGCATAAGCCCAAGCTGCTTCGCTGATGCGATCAGCAACAGAATCAAGGATGGCGCCCCATGAACTTTCGCGGCGCTGGAATATTGCAACGCTGCCATCTATGCCATCAAAGAGAAGTGATAACACAACTAATGCGATCGCCCAATAAGAATGCGGAATAAGAGCGGTACCGATTGCTGAAATTAATCCTAGAAGCGTTAACACATTTGGAGAAATGCGCAGCAGGGTTGAAATCAAAGCGATTCGATATGAGATTGCGAGCCAAGCATGAACGATGCCCGCAATTTCGGCATTGCCATGTAGTTCGCTCCAACGTTTGTAAAATTCTTTTTTAGTGATCATTTAGTAACCAACTTTCGATAAATCTCAAGTGTGGCAGATGAAGTATTCATGGTGTAGAAATGCAGACCAGGTACGTCTAATTCGAGCAATTGTTCACAGAGCTGCGTAGCAATCTCAATTCCAAGTTTTTGAACTGCATCGTGATCATCTTCGACAGCTGAGAATTTCGCCAGGATCTTGGCTGGAATCGCAGTTCCGCTTAGCTCAGACATACGAACCAATTGTTTTACATTGGTAACCGGCAAGATGCCCGGAATAATTGGCAAGTTAGAACCTTTTGCGGCAAGTGCCTCAACTAATCGTTGATAACTTTGTGCCTCAAAGAAGAATTGAGTTGTTGCAAAACTTGCTCCTAATGATTCTTTGCGAATCAAGACATCAACATCTTTTGCTAAATCACCATTCGATGCTGGGTGCCCATCAGGAAATGCAGCCACTCCAACTTCAAAGCCGCCAACTTCCATTGCTAATTCAACTAATTGGTCAGCATGATTAAAGCCGCCCACCGTTGGCACCCAAGGAGCACTTGGCCCACCAGTTGGGTCGCCGCGCAATGCAAGAATGCTATGAATACCGGCTTCTTTATACTTCTGCAGAATTTCGATCAGCTCACCTCGAGTTGAACCAACGCAAGTTAAATGGGCAACTGTTGGAATCGAGGTTCGTTCGGTGATCTGTGAAGTTATCCGAATTGTGCGATCACGGGTTGACCCCCCAGCACCATAAGTAACTGAGATGAAATCTGGAGCGATTGGTTCAAGCGCTGACATGGCAGCCCAAAGTCGTTCTTCGCCTGCCTGATCTTTAGGCGGAAAGAACTCAAATGAGTATTTGGTCGCGCGGATAGCCACTAGGTCAGCGTATCGTTACGCGCGTGAAACCTGAGGCATCTGCTCAATCCCTTGAGCAACTTAAATCTTTGCGCGAGCAAGTAGAGGCGCAACTCAAGGATTTCCTTTCAACACAAAGTGAGTACTTAACCTCGATCGCGCCAGAGTTAAAGCCGGCGGCCACAAGTTTGACTGCCTTTGTAATCAATGGCGGAAAACGATTTAGGCCTCTCTTTGCTGCTGTTGGTGCAATGGGTGCTGGTTCTCAATTAAGTGATGCCGAATTAAGAGCATTCGCTAGTTTGGAATTACTACAGGCTTGCGCATTAGTTCACGATGACTTGATGGATGCTTCAGATACGCGCCGTGGCGAACCAGCGATTCATAAATTATTTGAAGCAATGCATATTGCCGAAAAGTATCAAGGCAAAGCAACTCAATTTGGTTTGTCAGCCTCTGTGTTAATTGGCGATCTAGCACTTATCTGGTCAGATCAAATGTTGAACAGTTCAGGAATTAAGAGTGAATCCCTGCTTGCTGCCCTAAGTGTTCATGACGAGATGCGAGTTGAGTTAATTGCTGGGCAATATCTAGATGTATTTGAACAAGCTCGTGGTACTCAAAGTGTTGCTCAAGCGCTAAACATTGCCCGATATAAATCTGCAAAATACACAATCGAACGCCCGCTTCATCTTGGCGCTGCTATTGCAATTCCAGAGCCAGCAAAGCGCGCACAAATTGTTTCAATCTATTCTGAATTTGGCTTACCACTTGGTGAAGCTTTTCAATTACGTGATGATCTACTCGGCGTTTTTGGAGATCCTAAAATCACTGGTAAACCAGCCGGTGATGATTTGCGCGAAGGAAAGCGCACGGTCTTGATGGCAATGACGCATGACCGAATTTCCGGCCCAGCCGAAGCTGAATTTCTCAAGGAATTTGGAAATCACGATATCTCGGAAAGCGCTATTGCACGCTTACAAGAGATCATTGCTGAAACAGGCGCTGCTATGCACGTAGAAGATCTAATTGAAGAATTAACTTCAACGGCGCTTGAAGCTATAAACCGCGATGAAATTGATTCACAAGCACGCAAACTATTGACCGAAATGGCAATCATCGCAACAAAGAGAAATACGTGAAATTAAATGGTTAAACAGATTAAAGGTCCTAGCGATCATGTAGTTGTTGTCGGTGCTGGTTATGCTGGTTTGAGCGCTGCTCTTCGGTTAGCTGGCGCTGGCCGCAAGGTAACAATCATTGAACGTGAGTCGGTTCCTGGCGGTCGAAGTGGCCTGCTTAAGCGCGACGGATATTCATTTGATACAGGTCCAACCGTATTGACTATGCCCTCTTTAATTAACGACGCTTTTAACTGCGTCGGCGAAGAGTTAAAAGACTGGGTCGACTTAATGCCCTTGAAGCCGCTCTATCGTGCTTTCTACGACGATGGTTCACAAATCGATGTTCATGCAAATACTGAAGAAATGGAAGCAGAGATTTCTCGCACTGTTAGCTCTGCTGAAGCTGCGGGATATCGCAAGTATGTAGATTTCGTAACTAAGTTATACAAGTATGAAATGAATGACTTTATTGATCGCAATATTGATTCACCATTAAATTTACTAACCCCAAACTTGGCACGTTTGGTTGCTCTAGGTGGTTTTCGAAAGCTACAGCCTAAAGTTAATCAATATCTAAAAGATCCTCGCCTGCAGAAGGTTTACTCTTTCCAAGCAATGTATGCCGGCGTTAGCCCGCAGCAAGCGCTAGCAATTTATGCAGTCATCGCATATATGGATTCCGTAAATGGCGTTTTCTTCCCGAAGGGTGGAATGCACGCTGTACCTGTGGCACTTGCGGCAGCTGCTCAAAAACATGGTGTTGAAATCAAATACAGCACTTCTGTAACCAAGATTGATTTTGAAAACGGCCGCGCTAAGGCGGTAATTACCGACAAAGGTGAACGAATTACCTGTGACGCAGTTGTCTTAAACCCTGATTTACCAGTGGCATGGCGTGATCTTTTAGGCCAAACTCCCCGCTCAGTAAAGCGCCTGCGCTACTCACCATCTTGTGCAACCATGTTGATCGGATCAAGCAAGAAATACGATCACATTGCCCACCATAATATTCACTTTGGTAAATCTTGGGATGGCGTTTTTGATGAACTCATAAATAAGAAACAACTCATGAGCGATCCAAGTGTTCTCGTAACTGTGCCAACCCATGATGATCCAGATTTAGCGCCACCTGGCAAGCAGAGTTACTACGTTTTATATCCAACTCCAAATTTAACTGCCGATATTGATTGGCGTAAAGAGTCAAAGCCTTATCGCGATCAAATGATTCGCACTCTTGAAGAACGTGGCTACGACGGATTCGGCGATGCGATTGAAGTTGAGCATTTAACGACTCCTTTGGTATGGGAAGCAATGGGTATGGAAGCAGGAGCACCTTTTGCGAGTGCGCATACGTTTTTCCAAACTGGTCCGTTCCGCCCAAGTAATCTTGCTAAAGGTTTTGAGAATGTAGTTTTCACTGGTTCGGGTACTCAACCTGGTGTTGGTGTTCCAATGGTTTTGATTTCAGGTCGTTTAGCGGCCGAACGAATTGTAGGCCCGGTTAAGTAATGGATGAATTAACTGCTGCCGGCATAACTGATCCGCAGTTGCGGGTCTCTTATGAAGAATGCAAAAGACTTAATGCACTACACGGCAAGACCTATTACTTGGCCACATTGCTATTACCAAAAGCTAAACGGCCTTTCGTTCATGCCCTATATGGATTTGCCCGTTATGCCGATGAAATCGTTGATGATTTAGCGTCCACGCTTACAGATAAAGAGAAAGCTGCTGAGTTAAAAAACTGGGGCGATGGAGTTCTTGCCGGATTAAAAAGTGGCGACTCCAATGATCAAGTTGGTCGCGCGCTAATTGATACGGTAACTCGCTTTGCTATCCCCCATGAACATTTTGTGGCTTTCTTGCATTCGATGACCATGGATTTAACAGTTACTGAATATGCCAACTACGACGCTCTTATGGAATATGTCTACGGTTCGGCAGCAGTGATCGGTCTCGAAATGGTCCCTATTCTGGGGGCTTTAAGTGAAGGTGCTTATCAGCCAGCTGAAAAATTAGGCGTTGCTTTTCAGTTAGCTAACTTTATTCGCGATGTGGGCGAAGATTTAGATCGCGGCCGAGTTTATCTGCCGCAAGATGAATTAGCTCAATTCGGAGTAGATCGCGAAATGCTCGAGGCTCGAAAATTGACCCCGCAAATTACCGCTGCTTTGAAGTTTCAAATTGAGCGCGTACGACAACTACAACGTGAGGCCACACCTGGCATTTTGCAGCTAGAGCCAGCTAGCCGCCCATGTATCGAAGCGGCTAGTGAACTTTATTGCGGCATCGTTGATGAAGTTGAAGCAATTGGTTATGACATCTTTAATAAGCGAGCAAAAACTTCTACTGGGCGCCGATTGCGAGTAGCGGGTAAAGCTTATGTAAAAGCGATTGCTGCTCGTTAGTTTTAAAGCGCTTTGCGACCTAGATGAACCCAATTCGCCATTACCGAAAGAACAAGAGCAAACCCAAAGAATAAATCTTCTAGCGGAGCCGATGCAATTCGGATTCCTAAGATCACATCCTCGCTATACATCACAATATTTTTTGAAGTTAGCCACCAATTGGTCAGCAACTGGAATGGCAAAATAATCGCGTATGAAGTCCAGAAAACTTTTCGCTTAAGCAATTTGGTCTTTAGAACTTCTAAGTCTAGGAAAGCTGCAATAAAAACGGCGATTAGCGCAATTTGCGTGTAGGTCATGATTCATCCCCTACTTCCCAATGCTTCTTTACAGTTCGCACAGCTTCGATCGTTAATAGCGCAGCTAGCGGCACAATTAAGAAAAATAAGAACTCTTCGAGCGGAATATCGAATGGCCCAAATATTCCTAAAATTTGATTGTTGTCAAAATGCCAATGGCCACGACTAATTGCGTAAGCATCCCAAACAACGAAGAAGACAGCTGTAGGCAAAATACTCAAGATAACTCTTTTAAATCTGCCAATTACGCCGACCTTTAAAAACACTTCTAGCCAGATTGATCCAAAAAGCGTAAAAGCCAACATCGCTACATAGCCATATTTCTGCACGGGTTGATTCTCTCGTAAAGCAGCTCTAATCGCTCACTAAATCGCTATAGTTTGCGATGCGGGAGCCTAAAGAAATTGGCTGAGAGGATCTGTAATTTACAGATCGACCGCTAGACCGGTCCGGTAATGCGGACCTGGAATTGGGGTTTAACGTGTCATACATTTTATTTACAGCTTGGGGTTACGAAGTATCTATTCTGGAATTCATTGCATCAGTTACATCTTTAATTGGAGTTTGGCTAGGAACAACTGGAAAACGAATCACATGGCCATGGTGGGCAATCAGCAGTGCGTTGTATGCGATCTTCTTTTATCAAGCTAACTTGATAGCTAGTGCTGGTCTGCAGTTTGTCTTTATGGCAGCCGCGCTTAGTGGTTGGAAAGGTTGGGCGCCATCTGGTGCCAAGCCAGGCAAACTAGGCAACCGAGGTCGCATTTATTCAGTTCTATGGATACTCGGATTGTGGTTAGTGCTCGCGCCCTTTCTCTCTCGAATTGGTGCGGCGGCAACAGTGGTTGATTCATTTCTCTTTGTGGGCTCACTGATTGCGCAGATACTGATGGTCTTAGAAAAGTATGAGAGTTGGGTAATCTGGTTAGTTGTAGATCTTGCTGGCACCGCTCTCTACTTCAATCAGGGTTACTATTTCACTTCATTTCTATACGCAATATTCACATTGATTGCACTTCAAGGTTGGAGGCGTTGGTATGCAGATCAACGAAGCGCTCCGCGATCTATTTAGCGAATCAGCTAAACCGCTAGTCCTAGCAATTGACGGCCCAGCAGGTTCTGGGAAGAGCACGTTAGCCGGTGAGATTGCTCGAGCTTTTGCCGGAACTTATGAGATTGAAGTTATCCATCTTGATGAGTTATATAACGGGTGGGCTGAAGCGCTTTCGGAAGATCTATTTCAAAGGATTGCCCAGCTAATAACTGCTCAGCGAGCCAGTAAAGCAATAGAGCTTGCTATCTACGACTGGTCGGCCGCTGCCTTTTCAGGTTCGCGAGAAGTTAAGGCCGTGCAACTTCTAATTATTGAAGGAGTTGGCAGTTCCAATCAGCTGCTTCAGGAGAATTTAACAACTTCGATTTGGCTAGATATTGATCAAAGTACTGGATTAGCAAGGGTATTAGAACGCGATGGCGATTATATTCGTGACGAGATGCTCAAGTGGCAGAAGATGGAAAGTGAATACTTTGCACGCGACTTAACTCGCGAAAGAGCGGATTTCATCCTCTCTACGCAGTAGCTAGCCTAAGATTTAGCTGTGTCTGATCTAACCGGCGAATTAATTGATGACCGTTATCAGTTAACGGCGCTGCTTGCCACTGGTGGCATGGCCACAATTTATAGCGCAGTCGATACTCGGCTAGATCGCAAAGTTGCCGTCAAAATCATGCATCCACATCTGGCGCAAGATGAAGATTTCGTTGGTCGCTTTATTCGCGAAGCAAAAGCTGCTGCCTCTCTCTCCCATCCAAATATCGTTGCAGTACAAGATCAAGGCTGGAATCAAAGCGGAGTTCCGGCAGTTTTTATCGTGATGGAATTAGTCGAAGGCCACACACTTCGTGACTACATTTACGAACGAGGAAAACTAACCGTAGATGATGCACTTTCCTTTATCGATCCAGTTTTAAGTGCCCTAGCTGCTGCACACAACATCGGCATTATTCATCGCGATATCAAACCTGAAAATATTTTGATCTCAAAGGAAGGTCGCGTAAAGATCGCGGACTTCGGACTTGCGCGTGGCAATATGTTGGGCACGACGATGACCGCTGAATCCAGTGTAATTCTCGGCAGCGTTTCTTATCTCTCCCCCGAACAAGTACAACGTGGCATCGCAGATTCAAGAAGTGATGTTTATGCCGCAGCAATTGTGCTATTTGAAATGATTACTGGCGAAAAGCCATTTGCTGCCGATACTCCGATTCAAATTGCATATATGCATGTAAACGAGAAAATCCCATTGTTAAGTACCAAAGTAAAAGGTGTTCCAATAGCCCTTGAAAACCTGGTTGCCAAAGCTACGAGTACTAATCCAGATGATCGGCCACGCGATGCTGGCGAATTTCTTACTGAGCTAAATCAAGTTCGCGCTGAAATTGACCCGAAGCGTAAGCAGCTGAGTCTTCAATTAGATCTACCAATTGCTCCAATTAGAGAAGAAGTGCGAGATAAATCTCGTGCTGCTAAGCGTGCCGAAGCTGCAAAATCACCGCAAGCAAACGAGATAGTTACCCCCATGACCGAGAGCACTGCAGGCACTAAGAAAGACCGCGCCGAAGAACGACGCCGCGTAAGCAAGCGAGTTCGTCGCAATCGCATTATCGCTTTGGCACTTGCTGTAAGTGTGGGTATTGCAGGTTGGTGGATCATTCTCGGACCAGGCGCGAAAGTTAGCGTGCCTTCAGTAATTGGTGCTTCAGTAGATAAAGCTAATTCACTTTTTGCTCCACTTGGACTTAAGAGCGAAGTAGCCGAACGTGTTTATAGCGAAGAAGATGCAGAAGGATTGATTATTGCGCAAGACCCAGCCGGTGGTGATAAGACTGATCCAAATGGCACTGTTAAGTTAACAGTTTCTAAAGGTCCCGAGCGTTACACAGTTCCGCAACTTGTTGGATTAACTCCAGAGGCCGCCGTAAATGCAATCGCTAAATTCCCGCTAACCACCGGAACAATTACTGAAGTATTTAATACTGAAATTCCTAAAGGGTTTGTAATCTCAGCTGACCCTGCTCCAGGTTCGCAGGTGCGTCGCGATGCCACAATTAATTTAGTGGTCAGCAAAGGAATTGAAACTCTGGCATTAGCTTCATACGTTGGCAAAATTGGCGAAGAAGCACTAACTGAATTAAGTGATGCTGGCTTCGACGTAACGGTCACATATGCCTTTGATGAAAAAGTTATTCCAGGTGGTGTAATTTCGCAAAATCCAGCTGGTGGCGATATTCCGAAAGGCGCAAAGATTGAGCTGATAGTTTCTAAAGGTTCGGCTTTCATAACAATTCCAACTAAGGGAATCGTTGGGCAGACTCAAGCCAAAGCGACGCAGATTCTCAAAGACCTCGGCTTAGTGGTTAAGGTGAAAACTCTTGGCGCCAATAAGGCTAAAAAGGTAATTAATGTTTCACCGAAAGAGGGCACCAAGGTCAAACGTGGCAGCACTGTGACCATCACAGTAGGCTAGCCAAATGTCTAAAGCGAAAATTAATGGCCCGCGGCTTGGTGCTCACACCCCTACTTCAGGTGGAATGGCCAAGCGTTCGATCGCTTATGCCGAACTAACTGGCGCTGAAGTTATTCAAGTTTTCGCATCAAACCCGCGCGGATGGGCAATGCCTGAAGCCAACCCAGTTGCTGATGAAGAATTTCGCAGCAAAGCTGCAGCGCTCGACATTCTCACCTACGTGCACGCCCCATTTTTAATTAACTTAGGTTCACCTACAGTTGGCACTTACGAAAATTCTGTGGCCTCAACTGCTTACTCGTTAAAGCGTGGTGCCGAAATTGGTGCCCTTGGCGTTGTTATTCATACTGGGTCAGCTGTTGATGTGAATCATGTTGAGAATGCTTGGAAACAGATTCACGAAGGCATGATGCCGGTCCTAAACGCTTTAGGTGACGATGCGCCAATGCTGCTGCTTGAACCAACTGCTGGCCAAGGTCAATCACTCGTTAAGAAGTTAGATGATCTAACTAATTATTTGAAAGCTTTGGAATATCACCCAAAGGTTGGCATCTGTCTTGACACTTGTCACGTGTTTGCAGCTGGACATGACATTGCTAAAAAAGGCGGCATGACTGAAACTATCGATCTCTTAATTGAAATTGCAGGTGCTGAACGATTCCAACTTGTGCACGCCAATGATTCAATGGATGTTTGCGGTGCTCTTAAAGATCGTCATCAAAATATCGGCGAAGGTCATATCGGTTTGGCTGCTTTCCAAGAGATGCTTGATCACCCAGTTATGAAAAATGTGCCAATGGTTCTAGAAACTCCGGGCATGGAGCCTGAGCACGGCAAAGAGATTGCGATGCTAAAGAAGATGCGTGGATGAACGCGCGTCACAATCTGCAATTAAAATTAGCTCCGTGGGCATTGCTAACTGTCTCAGTTGCTTGGGGCTTAGCTTTCGTTGTTATGAAGCCAGCGATCGAGAGACAAAGCGTAAATAATTTTCTATTTACTCGGTTCGTCCTGGCAGTATTAGTAATGATTCTAATTCGGCCTCAAGTAGTAAAGCTTTTTACCAAAGACCTATTGCTGCGTGGATTTGGCGCCGGTCTATTTCTAGGCGGCGGCTACATCTTGCAAACTGTTGGCCTAGCCAATACTGGCGCTGCAATTACGGGCTTTGTAACTGGTTTATATGTGATCCTGACGCCTTTGTTTGCAGCCGTAATCTTTAAAGATCGCATTTCTAAAACAACTTGGGCATATGTTTTTGTCGCCACTATTGGCCTAGGTCTGCTTTCACTACATGGCTGGTCTGTTGGCTACGGCGAATTCCTAGTCTTCTTAAGTGCAATTGCATTTGCTGCTCATATTACGGCGCTTAGTAAGTGGTCGGCCGGTCGCGATGTTTATGCCATGACCATAACTCAATTGATTATGTGCGCAGTTTTGACCGGTATAGCTTCATCAATTGAAGGTTACTCACCACCACCTGATTTCGGGGTTTGGGCAGTTGTAATCTTCACGGCCGTCTTTTGTACTGCGATCGCTTTCATTGTGCAGACTTGGTCCCAAGCTCATATGTCGGCAACCAAAGTGGCCGTAATTTTGACTATGGAAGTTGTATTCGCTGCAGTCTTTGCCATTATTTTCGGTGGCGAGCGTTTAACCCTTCAGTCTGCTCTTGGTGGAATTTTGGTCGTTGCTGCTATGTACTTAATAGTTCTTAAAGAAGCGTGAGAGAATACAGCCATGAGAGTTGACCTTCGTTCAGATACCGTCACTGCCCCTTCAGCTGCGATGCGTGAAGCAATTGCTAGCGCTCCAGTTGGTGATGACGTTTATGGCGATGATCCAACTGTTAACTCACTAGAAGAACGCGTTGCTGCCATGTTTGGCAAAGAAGCAGGTGTATTTACACCTACTGGTTCCTTAGCTAACCAATTAGCAATTCGTATGTTGGTTGCACCAGGTGAAGAACTTTTAGCTGAAACTAATTCACATATCGTTCGCGCCGAACTTGGTGCTGCGGCAGTTTTCTCAGGTATCACCACTCGCACTTGGCCGGCAGTAAATGGTTTATTGAAAGCCGCAGATGCACTTGAAATCGCTCGCCCAGAATCTGGCCCATATTTAGTTTCAACTACGGCAATCGCAGTTGAAAATACTCATAATTTTGGCGGTGGCACAGTGCAGCCAATTTCTGAGATTGCCGCTCTACATGCAGGAGCCCAAAAGCTTGGTTTAGCGCTTCATTTAGATGGTGCCCGCATTTGGAATGCGCATATTGCTAGTGGGGTTTCATTCTTAGAATATGGAAAGTACTTCGACACCATCAGCGTCTGTTTGTCTAAAGGTTTAGGCGCACCGGTTGGCTCAATAATGCTTTCAACCAAAGAGCGCGTTACTAAGGCCCGGGTTTGGCGAAAGCGTTACGGAGCCGGCATGCGCCAAATCGGAATACTTGCAGCTGCTGGCCATTACGCACTTGATCACAATATTGCTACTTTAGCCGAAGATCATCGTCGCGCTAAAGAAATCGCAATTTCGTTAAATGCGGTAGTTCCATCAGTAATTGATCCAGCTACTGTACAAACCAATATCGTCGGTCTTGATTTGGCTGAATTAAATATTTCAGCTGCCGAACTTGCCACTCGTTGCAAAGCCGAAGGTTTGCTAATTGGCGCCCTTGGCCCAAAGTATGCGCGCCTGGTTACTCATTTAGATATCGATGATGCAGGCACTGCATATGCAATCGAAGTTTTAAAGCGCGCCCTCGTGGCTTAATAGCCATTCTTTTTTATTAACTCCGTAAGCATAATTTCCGAGCGCACCACCGCTTTTAACAATGCGGTGGCATGGAACTACTAACATGATTGCATTCTTCGCACATGCAGTTCCGGCTGCACGCACTGCAGCCGCTGATCCAGCCCGATCTGCTAAATCCGCATACGAAATGACTGCGCCTGCTTTTACTTTGCGCATTGCTTTCCAAGCTGCTTGTGAAAATGTGGCACCTGGTTGCCTAACTGAAATGCCGTTGATCGCCGAAATATCACCATCAAAGTAATCAGCAATCAAATCGCTAATAATGGGAATACTCTTTACGATTTTAATTTCACGGTTTTGATCTGCAACATCTAAGCCAGACTTAAGAGCGCTTACATTTGAAAGATTCGCTCCGAGCAAGACATGTTCGTCGGCAATTAAATTTAGATTGCCGATAGGTGTCTTGCTGGTGGTAATTAAGAGCGTCACAGGTGAAACTTAACGGTCGCGCAACATCTCCGCTACTAAAAATGCTAACTCAAGTGATTGCGAATGATTTAGGCGTGGATCGCAAGCGCTCTCATAGCGGGAGGCTAGATCTTCGTGTGAAATCTGTTCGCCACCGCCTACGCACTCAGTCACATCATCGCCAGTGAGTTCGATATGAATACCGCCTGGGTGTGTGCCCAGCGCCTTATGAACTTCGAAGAAGCCTTTAACTTCATCGAGTACATCATCAAATTTACGTGTCTTGTAGCCACTTGGTGCTTCGTAAGTATTGCCATGCATTGGATCGCAAACCCAAAGAACTTTCGCCCCTGACTTTGTTACGCCATCGACTAGAGCGGGCAATACTTCGCGAATCTTGCCTGCGCCCATGCGCGTAATAAATGTTAAGCGGCCAGGTTCACGATCTGGATCTAACCGATCGATCAAAGTTAAGGCATCTTCAACTGTGGACTTTGGCCCCAGCTTTACACCGATTGGATTGCGAATTTTTGAAGCAAAATCAATGTGTGCGCCATCT